>Ga0255767_1004417_pt1 | contig 11570 bp, 6 predicted proteins | sample 071ome_24_FD_179967 | JGI IMG/M metagenome (GOLD analysis project Ga0255767, IMG submission 179967) | Coastal salt marsh microbial communities from the Groves Creek Marsh, Skidaway Island, Georgia - 071402CT metaG (version 2) | ecosystem: Environmental > Aquatic > Marine > Intertidal zone > Salt...
AAGCTGGCGCACCGCCACGCCGCGTTCGTCTCAGACGTGAAAAAGCTCGTCAAAGCGACCGCCGTCAACGCGTACGATTTCGGTTCCTGGGAGAGAGAATTCGAGACCGCGTTTGTATCCTTCTCGAAACACCATCGTCGCGCGCCTTCTTCTTCTCCCGGCGGCGGCGCGGGAGGAGACGCGAGAAAACGAGGAGGACGAGAAGAAGAGCCGAACAACGAAGAAGAACAGGAAGGAGAGAGAATCGTCGTTTCTTAGCGAAAAACAAACAAACAAAGAAACTTCCTTTTTTATATACCGATACGATACGAAAGAGAGAGACGCACGCGCGCGCGCACTCATCCAAATCTGAGCACCTTTCGTCTCTCGCACAGGAAAACTCGTCAAAAAAAATTGGAGAGATTTTCAAAAATCCAAAAGCGATACGCAATACACATGTCTGACTTCCGACTCGCCGCGGTGGACGCCAAGTGCCGCGAACTGCTGCGAGAACTCGATCTCGAAGAAACGTCCGAGCGTAAAATTCGCGAGTTATTATCGAAAGATCTCGGGTTTGACGTTGAGGAATACAAAGGTTTAATTTCGAGCGTCATCGATGAATTCATGAGCGAGCAACCGCCGGAGAACATCGCGCCGAACAGCCAGGAACCGCTGGCGAAGAAACAGAGAGTCGTCGAAACGAATAAGAAGAGCGAGGAAGATTTGAGGAGTAAATGGGAAGGGCCTCCTCCGGCTGCCGCTGCTGCTCCTGCTCCGGTGAAGAAAGAAGCGCAAGCGCCTCCTCAACGAGGAGCAGTCAACGACTCTTCGGAGGAGGAAGAGGAGAAAAAATTGAAGGGAGCGCTGGAGACGATTTTTGACGTTTTAGAAGATTACGGCGCGAACGGGACGACGGCGAAGACGATAGCGGAAGCGACGAAGATGGACAAGTCTGAAGTCAATCGGGTTTTGTACGTGTGCTTGAAGAGAGGGATGGATTTGAGGTTGACGCACGACGGCGGGAAGACGCCGCCGACGTGGGCGTTGGACGTGACCAAGGAGAAAGGGAATGGCGGTCTGGCGTCGGCGCCGGCGGGGTCGGCAGTGATGCAACCGCAGCAGCAGCAACAACAACAACAACAACAACAACAGTTACAGCAACAAGCCGAAGACGCCGTGGATGGCGAGGTGTGCAGACTCTCCAACGCGAAGCGCATAGCCGTGCAAGTGTTTAAAGGCGCACCGACGATTTCGTTCAGAGAGTACTACGAGAAAAACGGTAAGTGGTTACCGGGAAAGAAAGGCATCAACTTGAACGCGGAGCAATTCGAAAATTTACGGGAGAAGATAGCGGATGTGGAGATTAAAATCGATGTCGTCGCCGCCGGGAACGGGTCCGAAAGCGAGACGGTCTGCGAAGTCGGAGCGAACAAAAGAGTGACGGTATCGAAATATAACGGGAAACCGATGGTACACATTCGCGAATATTATCAAAACAAGAGTGGCGAATGGGCGCCAGGATTTAAAGGTTTAGCATTACTTCGAGAACAGTGGGAGATGTTTGTCAACCACGCGGATGCGATTAGCGCAAAAGTTGAAACGATGTAAAATCAAAGAGACGCGCATGGATACATGGATAAGCTAGATTTCATCTATACGCTAGTAGTAATACAACATAATATACACAATATCTCTCTATCACGTCAGCTGTGGTTTGTCGTACGATCCGTCTCTCCAGCCGCCTACGCACTGCCTGCAGGAAACTTTACACGAATTCACCATAAATCCTGGATTTGCCGTGCACTCTCCACTCTCCGCCCATCCCCCACACGCCGCGTTCGTATCTTTGCACGTTTCTGAATTCGCGGGTCCTCCGGCGTAGTGCACTTTGTGATTTTCTGCGTTCCATTGGTTCGTTGGATTAACGTGAATCCACTTCGTCGCCGTCCACTTCTCTCCTCTCACTACAGGGCATCCGGCGTGCGACGACCCAGGATCCAACTCCCCTCCAGGTTTCATGGACCAAAATATCAACGCGTCGCCTTTTTTCACCACCGCCGCTCTTCCTCTGTTCCCGCATTCCGAGAAATTCTTTCCCCACCCTTTCTCGCTTCTTTCTAACGGCACCTCAGTATTCGGAAACACCGTCTCTCCGCCGAATTCCGGTTCGTGTAAATACATCAAAACCGTCACGATTCTATTGTTCGCCGTGCCCCCTTTGTGGAAAAAATAATCGTAATGCGCTCTATATTCTTGCTTGATCTCGTATCTCAACACCTGCGTCGCCTCTTGATGATTCACCGGCAACATCGAAAACGTCGCCACTCGCTTCTCTAATTTTTTCATCAAGTCGTTCGAGCCAAGTGCGACAAAACTCCCCGTGCTCGTCCGAATGTCCGATTTAGCAGTTCCACCCGTCTCCGCATCCACGACCCCGCTTTTCGTCATGTGAGTTTTGCAGTGATCGACCAAATAATCGCACTCTTCGTCCGTCATGAACCGCTTATACAGAAACGCCCGCGGATGATCGAGCGAGATTATTTGCATCCGGCTCGGATCCAGCACGTGTTCCGGAGGAGTCTGCTTCGCTTCGTCTCGCACGGTGAACTTTTGCGGTGGCGGTCTCGGTTTCCTTCGGGCGAACGGATGCGCGTCTTCTTCCGTTTCGACGTCGCTGCTCGCCACAGTCGTAGTCGTCGTCGTCGTCGAAGACGTCGCCTCTGTCTTCGAGACGACCGAGGAAGAAGAAGAAGAAGAAGAAGAAGAAGAAGAAGAAGAGATCGGTACGACTACAACGTTCTCCTCGACGATTCCGTCGGTCTCCGTTTCACCATCATCTTCTTCTTTTTCTAAACTCGGCACTAAATTCGCCATCGAATCTTCATCTCTCTCCTCTGGATAATCCTCTTCGTCGTCGTCTCCAATAATCGTCGGTATTTCTCGCGTCGTCGTCGGGTATCTTCTTGTATTGTCGTCGTCGCTTTTTAGATGACGCGGTTCGTAATCTTCCCTCAGCGCGTTCTTGTGCAAAAGAGACGTCGTCCTCGTCGTCCTCGTCGTCGTTAAAGCCGGAATGTTCGGACCGAGAATCCCGAACGTGGCGATGATTAAGAGAGAAGAGCCGATGACCGAAGTCGCGAGGAGGGCTTTTGATTTTGAGACAGTCCTCCCCCTCATTCTTAAGAGTTGAATGTATGACGAGAACGAGTTTTTTTTGCCTCGAACATAGTCGAAAAGATTCGGAAAAACAAAAGAAAAAAAGCGAGAGACTCGCTTCGGGATGATGCCGTCGAAGACCGACCACACGCAACGATACGAACGCAAATAGAGGATAAGATATACATACATACATCTACATAAAAAGTAATACAACGCGAGATAAAATTACAACTCGTCTCTGGTCCCACCGGGTCCGATTTTCCCGCCGTTTCCTTTATCCGGTCCTAATCCCTCGAGCGTGAGCTTGGTGTAATCGCACAAGCCTTCTTTGAGCGAGGACACGGTGACGTCGTCGAACCAAGCGGTACCGGCGTGCCAACGAAACATGGCGTATAGGGTTATGCTTTCGATGGCTACGATTGGGTCGATGACTCCGGCTTTGAACTGCCAAGTGTGCGTGCCGACGTCAAAGGCGACGAAGTAGCCGTACATCATTTTTCCGTCGATGAATTTGATGTCCGCGTAGATGGAATAGCCGCCGTCAGAGCCGCCGGAAACGTCGCGGGCTTTCGACCAACCGGAGATTATCACCGCGGAAGGTTCTTTTTGGTGCAAGTGGATTTCTTGGACCGCACCTCGCGCGTCTTTCCAATCTGGGTTTTGCATGCGCAAAGCGCGAGTATCCGAGGAGGATTCGGAGATGCGTCCGTTTCGTTTGTCGATGTTGTACCCGTCCGCGAATGGAGACCAGGATTTGAAGCGTTTGTTTTTCTCTTCCAAACGTTCGTACGAAGGAGATTCGACGATTGAAGGATCGTCTTCGTCTAACGCAAATTGCGAGTTTTCAACCTGGTTTTTCGCGGTGGTTGGTATTAAGCCATCGTCGCACAAATCGTTCAGACTCGTGGCTAACGTTTTCAACATTTTACGCACGTCGCGCATTTGGCCGTTCTGTTCTTCTAATTGGCCGGCGGCGACATCGTGCGAGTCTTTCATGCCTTGCGCGAAAAGAACGATGTGATGGAGTTTTTGTGGTATTTGACGGAGATACGGACGGATGGTACGCGCGGCGTTTCCATATTTCGCAGTTTCGTGAGAGTGCGACGTATCACGAATGCGGTACCAGTACAGCGGAGACGGAATGGATTCGAGTTTATAACCGCCCAAGACAGATTTAGAGAATAACTCCCAATCTTCAAGAGCGTAACCGTAATCCTCTGGGAAACCGCCTAAATCGAGGAAGACTTTTCGTCGAATCATGGCGTTCGTATCTCCGTAGAGATTTTGAAACATGCCTACGGTGGTCGCAGCGCCGAGAGGAACCCATCGTCCAATCGGCGGTCTATTCCCAGGTAAATCTAATCCATAAAAGTATTCGTTCGTACACGTCAAAACGTCCGCTTTCGTGTGCATGGCAACGGAAACAAAAGTGGCAATTTCTCTCGGTTTGGCAAAGTTATCATCATCCATGAACATTATGAATTCACCTCGCGCGTGCTTGGCGCCGTTGTTACGCGCCGCCCCGGGACCTCTGTTGTCTTGTTGCAAATAGACCCATCCTTTGCGTTTGAATTCGGCGTCAATCTCGTGTAAATACGCTTGAGCTTCCGGCAACGTGGATCCATCATCAATCAACACGACTTCAACTTTCGCATACTCTTGTTCATAAATCGATTGCAAGGCTTGTTTCAACAACTTAGGGTTGTTATACGTGACTACTATCACCGTAACGAGCGGTTCTTCCCACGTTTGTAAGGTTGACATGGCGTTCGAGGAATCTTTAGATTGGTGCACTAAGTGATGCTGCCAAATCGTCCAATCTTTTTCCACGTCTTGCTTGATTTTCGATTTGCCCGGAATGAATCCGTTCTTGAGAATATCTCTGATCTTCCCCGCCAGCGGTTTTGGCGTAGGCACGAACAAGACTCTCTCGGCGTCATCGTCGTCGATAAACTCTCGCGCTGAACCAACGTCCGAGGCGATCGCTGGGATACCCATGATCAAACATTCCACTAAAGTGTACGGTGAATTCTCCAGCAAAGAGGGCAACACGACTAATTTATTATACACGTTCCCTTCCTCGATGTACTCGTACCTTTGCTTCACGTCCATGTCTTTCAGAATCTGCCAATGGAACGACCATTTCTTAGCACGTTGACGAATGTATTGATCGACTCTCGCTCTCGCACCACCTTTAATCGTCAATTTTTCTTCCGCCGAGTTGCTCAAATGACCTAAAAATGTGACCCGCACGCCTTTCATAATTTGCGTATCCCCTCTCAAAGCGAGCTGGTCCATGGCGTCGCAAAACAAAACGATACCTTTGCGCAGCTCGAATCGACTGAAAAAGACAATCTCGTTGATAGTGCTCGCTTCGTGCGCGATTTTATTCTTCGATTTCACCCATTTCGGCAATGGATTCGTGTGCACTCTCGTTGATTTCGTTCTGTTCCACTCCCATCCTTGCTCGGTGAACCATTTCAAAATGTACTGACTCGGCGCGACTATGTGGTCGGCCATTTTCATTTGTTCCTTTTCTAAATGATCGATGACTAAATCGTGCAGTGTATCCAACGTCTGCAACGAATTCGTTTTGTGCCACAAATGAGGCTGTTGCGCGTGAACGACGAATTCGGTGTGTTTGAACGCTAAGGCTTGTTTTTTCGCCGTCAACGCGAAATAGCCTCTTCCGCGATTATCCATGAAATGGACGCAATCGTACCACTGCTGGTCGTTCATCCACATGAACACTCTGTGCGCGATGGCAACGTCTATGGGAACATCGTAAGAAACCCCAGTCTCGGGTAATGCGACTACGTTAATCCCTTTCGCGGTGTAATACCCAACCCAAAATTCTAAATCCGGTGGTTTATGAATCGCGTACCCAGTGTACAAAATCGTCACGTCGAAACCGCTTTCGTGCAACTCCTCGGCTAACGTCGTCACCGCCGTCGCAGGTCCAGAACCAGTCGATAATCCTAAAACGTAATCAGAAACTAAACAAACTCTCCCGTACTTTTTAATTCTCCAAGCCTCGCTGGAAGCATCAAAAAATGATTCGTAATGTTCCCGGTACGGGTCCAAGAAATCGGACAGCTCCGGAAACGGTTCCATCGTCGCCGGATCCATCTTTCTCTTTCTATCTAAGCCTTTTTTCTTCTTATTTCTATTCTTTTTATGGTCGTAACCTTCCATGAAGTCATCCGAGACTTCCTCGTCCTCTTCGTCGTCGTCGTCGTCGTCGTCGTACTCGCTCCCAAACGCGCCAAACACGCCTTCTTTTTGCTTCCCGCTAAACTTTGGCGAAGAAGACTTCCTCGAAGAGGAAGACGTCGCCGGCGACATCATCCCGCTCTCTACCGAACCGCCGCTCGACGATCCCCACAACTTTGGCATCACGTGTGCGCCAAAAAAGAACACCGCGTTCGATAACGGAAACCCGATTAAAATTGCCGCGAACAAGAGCGGTTGCAAGCGCTTCCAAACCGATATCGAAACGTCCTTCTTACTACTCTTGCTTCCACCTCGCATCGTCATCGTCGACCTCAAAACGCTCGGCATTGTCGCGTGCGACGACGCGCCTCCGCCCCAAAACCCCGAGCCGTAACCATTAGCAGTGCCTCCTCCTCTTTTTGATCGACCGCCGCGATGAGATCGATGACCATCCTCCCTCGCGTTGGTGGTATCCTCGCCGTTCAAGTTTGCCAATCCTTCCTCCAACGAGTTCGAGTTTCTTTGGGAAGCGCGCTGGTGGTGCGAAGAAGACAAGCGCGCGTGCAACCCGGCGTGCATTTTTTCAGTCGCGCGCTCCGCACTCACACCAACACCAACGCCGCGCCCCGCTCTTTCGAGAGAGAGAGAGAGAGAGAAAACCTTCCGCTTCTTTTTGTTTTCCGTGTGTGTTTCGTGCAAAAGTTGGAAATTTTGAAGCGTAGATAACGAATACGAATACACGAATAATGCGCGATTTTTATCCCGCGCGAGCGCTTTCTCTCCGCTACGTTAAAATTACACGCTACGACATTTTTGTCTTCTAAATCTACTCTAAACTACATCTTCTCGTGGCTCTGCGCGCACAACTTCTCTTCCGCTCTACATGTTTTTCGTCGTGGATGCGAGTTTCGCGAGGCGTTTTTTCATCGCTTTGCGCATGACGGTTGCGACCTCGTCGCAGCCTTTCGCGCACGCGCGAAGCACGCCGTCGACGGCGGTCGCCGCCAATTTACCGCCGTAAATGTCGTAGGAAACGATTCGCTTGACATCGTCGTCGTTCGCGTCGTCGTCGTTGTTTTTTGAATTGAACCCGATGTTTCCTTTTAAACCGTCTGTTTTTTTCCTCTCTTTCGTTTCCGCGACGACGAAACACTCCGCGCCGCGCCCTCGCTCTTCGACTTCGTTTTGGTCCAACAACGTTTCGCCGTCCAACCTCGTCGCGCACATCGCGACGAACACGTCCAGCAAAGGAATCCCTGCATCCACCAGCGCTAATATTATGCTGTTGAACAACGCCGCCGACGCCGAGCCGTCGTCGTTTATCGTCGCCGCCGATACGTACACCTCCGATCGAGGGTACCGCTTCGCGTCCACGCACTGACTCAAAATCTGCTCAAACTTGAGCGCTAATTCTTTGTTCTTTCGATCCGATTTGGACGACGTCGAGCTGCTCTTCAACGCAAAAAGCGACGACTGCGTTTTTCTCGAAGAGGGAGGCGCATAAAGAGCAAAATCCGTCCCGAACGCCGCGCTCGTGATTTCCACCGTCACTTTGAGCTGTTCTCGCGCGAGTGCGTCCACGTTTTGCATCGACGCGTTGTTCGACGTCGTCGGTCCAAAAACCGCCGCCACGCACACCGTTTGCCCGAGCTTAAACTCCGCCGACCCGCAGCATCCGTTCGATTGCGACACGGGATTGTCGAAAGTGCACGCGCAGAATCGGTGTTCGTTTGGCCGTCGGCCGTCCGTTCGTAAGCCTTCCAGGGATACGTATTCCATCTCTTCTTTGCGATTTTATTTTTGCGTTTTGTTTGCGTCAAAATGGGGAAAAAATTCGGACAAAATATGCGCGTTGTTAAACGACTCCATCGTCGTCTCCTCCTCCTCGCGCGGGAGCTGACGCACTTTTTGCGTTTCGTGCTCCTCTTACTCTCCTACCGTCTCTTTCCGTCGAAAGCTTCGCCGAAGCGGAAGTTACTCTCCGCGCATTTGAACGATAAAAACGCGAGGAAAGGCACCGGGAAATCATCATCTTCTTCAACGGTTTTTGGCGGCGAGAATGTCTGTTACGTCGACGCGTCGTTTACTACGAGCGAAAATGAGGACGGATGCGCGGGAGTCGGCGTGTCGTGTTACTATTCGCCCGGGCACGTCTTAAATTTTGCCGCCGGCGCGTCGAGATCGAGCTGCAAAGACAGCAACAGCGCGGAAGTGTTGGCGTTTTTAGTGTGCGTGATGAGGCACGACTTTCGAGAGCGATTGACGGTGTACACGGACTCTAGGTACGTGTTGAAATGCGCGGAAAGTTTTAGGTCGTGCGACGGTAAGGACGATGCGTTCGTTGAAAACGTGAGAGATAAGAAGACGAGGTGGTATTTGAAGTGCCTGCGCTGGGCGTTGCTCTCGAGAGAAGGACGAACGGTAGTGCATAAGGTGAAGGCGCACGCGGAAGGGAAAGGCCGATCCGCGGGCGGCGGCGGGAAGAAGAACGGAGGAGGGTCCTCGTCGTACGCGGCGAGGATGAATAACGCGCGAGCGGACGCGTTGGCGAATTACGGAGCGAAGAGTAAAGTGGACGTTTTTCAGAATTTAGGTAGCTTTTGGGGGATTGTGGTAGCGATGTACCGATTCGCGAGCGCGAGAGGGAGGAGAGGAGAAGGAGAGGAAGCGCCCGCGAATTCTTCTTCTGCCGACGAAGACGAAGACGAAGACGAAGAGGAGAAGGAAGAGAGAGAATATTACGAGAGAATGGCAAAAAGGAGACCGTTTGGGCTGGGCGCGTTGCGCGTCGTTCGTAACGGGCGGATTATTAATCTATTCGATGAAGAAGAGAAAGAGGACGATAAAGACCGCAAACGACGAGAAGTTCGTTCGGGACCTCCGAAACCACTCAACGATGATTTTTCCATCACCGACTGTTTAGCGTTGGATTGCGAAATGGTAGGAGTTGGTTTAGGCGGCGTGAAAAGCGTTTTAGGTCAAGTTTCCGTCATCAACGAACATTTGAACGTGGTGTACACGAGCTATTGTCGTCCAACGGAAACGGTGACCGATTACCGAACGCAATGGTCGGGATTGACTGAAGTACAACTCCGAGACGCGCCGAGTTTTGAGGAGGTGCAAAAGAAAGTCATGGAACTCTTTGGGACCAACAGCGATGGCGAAGATGATAACGACGATAATAACGATAATGAAAACAACGCGCCGCGAGGACGTATCATGACCGGCCACGGATTAGAAAACGACCTCGAAGTTCTCCGAATGACGCACCCGAAAGAACTCCTCCGCGACACGGCGACGTGGAAACCAATCTTACGTCCACCGCACTTCAAAAAACCGCAAAAGCTGAGAAAGCTCGTAAAAATTCACTGTAACTTTTCGATTCAGCAAACGACGACGAACGGCACAAAACTCGGTCACGATCCTTCCGAAGACGCCCGAGGCAGCATGGTTTTGTATTTGAAGTTCAGGAGCAGATGGGAACACGACATCGCGACGAGAGGCGCGGCGCGAGCAAACATCGCGTCGAGTAGATATAGATAGGTTTAGCGAGCAGTAGTAAAAATGCACGTGTAGTGTATGCGTACGCGTAATTATAGCTTCTTTTTACGTGCCTCCCCGAGAGAGAGACATTCTTCGCGCGCGCGTGAGCAGTCGACACTTTTTGCATTTTTCTTTGTTTGGGGAAAGCTGTAACTAACTCTTACTCTTCACTCCCGAGGGGCGCGCGTTCGCGATCAAAAAACGAGAAGACGAAGGGAAACGGCGGCGGCGAGGGAAAGAGATGACCATAGACTACTCTCGCTTCGATGCCATCGACACGGACACGTCGTCGTCGTCTTCATCGCGCGCACAACGACGAGCGACGACGAGGACAACGACGGGAAAAGAAGAAGAAGAAGAAGAAGAAGAACTCGCGCGGCGCATGATGAAGGCGACTACGAGAGCAAACGACGACGACGACGACGAGAACGTTACGACATCATCACCACGAGCAACGAACGAGACGGACCGTTTCAGATTTGGCGAGTGCGCGAGAGTGCCGTGCGCGAGTCATCGAAGAACCAACAACCTTCTTTTCTTGGTTTCAGATTTCGAGAGCTTCGAATTCGCTCGATACGCAAAGGCGTTCAACTTGCCGCAAACGGAGATTTGGGTCGTGCCGTTGAGGAGTAGCGATGATAGGAAAAAGAGTGCGAGTGAAGCGATAACAGAAGAAGGAGATGTAAACGCGAACGCGAAGAGAGTGTGTGAACTCGCGCTCGTCGCCGCGGACGCGTTGGAGTTTGATTTGGAGACGCAGATTCATTTTTTAGCATACGGAAGAGAGGCTTCGCGAACGTGCGCGGAAGCGTGCGCGATATTCGGGGAGATGTTTGAAGGTGTGGGTGGTGCTTTCATGATTCACGACGACGAAACGCGCGTTGATGCGAAGTGGTTCGAGAGCGCGAGTTTGTCGTCTGCGACGGAGCATAGGCAGGATTTTTTCATCGATCGAAAGTTTTGTACGATTGAGAAGAAGAACAAAATGGACGACAAAGTTGCTGGATTCACAAGCGAGAGGAAGAAGACGCGGATGACATTTTTAAAGTATTCCACCGCGGCCAAGAAAGAAGACGTCGTATCCTCGCTCGCGGAGAACCAAAGCTTCCGAAACTGCGAAATCTTCCATCACGAATCTGCGCGCACTCCCCTGGAGAGCGAAAAAGTAAAAAACTGCCTCATCGCCAACGAAACCGAAGCGAGAATGTTATTCTCGCACTTAGGAAAGACGTTGAAACAAACGCCGGACGATCCAGATTTGATCGATTTAACGCGTCGTCCTGGAGAAGAAAAATCGTACGCCTACGACGTTTCCTCGCATCCGAGAAGGAACTTGGTTCGGAAAACGGGAGATTTGAGCGACGTCTTCGAGGCGATGTTCGTTCGCCAGGTGTAGTCTCGACTACTTTCGAGGCAAACGTAGAGAGAAAAAATCGCCCACATCGCGCGTTTAGCCGTCGCGCAGTGCATGTCGCGCGTGTAATAACAGTAGAAGATTTGACGCATTTTGAAACTTTTGTTTGATTAGATGATTACGCGGTACTTTTTGCCCTCAAACACGTTTTTCTCTCTCCACAAACTCTCTCTCGTCATAAAAAAAAGCAGACGCCGAGACGCCGAGTTCGTTTATCCATTTTTCTTTGAAAACATGCCCCTTCTCTCATCGTGATGGAGCC
>Ga0255767_1004418_pt1 | contig 11569 bp, 9 predicted proteins | sample 071ome_24_FD_179967 | JGI IMG/M metagenome (GOLD analysis project Ga0255767, IMG submission 179967) | Coastal salt marsh microbial communities from the Groves Creek Marsh, Skidaway Island, Georgia - 071402CT metaG (version 2) | ecosystem: Environmental > Aquatic > Marine > Intertidal zone > Salt...
GATCGACAGCGATCAGGCGAATTATTGGCTACCCGTGGATCAGTATGTTGGCGGCATTGAACACGCCATTTTGCACCTGCTCTACTCCCGGTTCTTTCACAAACTGATGCGCGACGCCGGATTGGTGAGTAGCGACGAGCCTTTCACACGACTGCTCACACAGGGCATGGTGCTAAAAGACGGCGCCAAAATGTCGAAGTCCAAAGGCAACACGGTTGATCCACAAGAATTGATCGATCGTTATGGCGCCGACACGGTGCGTTTGTTCAGCATGTTTGCGGCACCACCAGAGCAATCGCTCGAGTGGTCAGATTCGGGGGTCGAGGGCGCCAATCGTTTTATCAGAAGGCTGTGGCGACTGGTGCATGACCTCGATACTGACGGCACCGAGTCACTGCCTGACTCACTGAACGGCGAGCAAAAAAATCTGCGGCGCAAAATCCACGAGACCATTGCTAAAGTCAGCGACGACTATGGTCGCCGACAAACCTTTAATACCGCCGTGGCCGCGGTGATGGAGCTCTGCAATGAACTCGGTCGCCACCCGACCGAGCACAGCGGTGATCGCGCTGTCATCGACGAGGGTTTGCGCGCAGTGCTGCAGTTGCTGTGGCCCATCACGCCACACCTTAGCGAGCACCTGTGGCAGGCCCTGACAGGCGAAGCGTTCAAGGAAAGTCAGTGGCCCGATGTCGACGACACTGCCCTGAGCCGCGACGAGTTGGAGATCGTAGTGCAGGTCAATGGTAAGGTAAGGGGCAAAATCAGCGTGCCCGCCTCCGCAGACAATGCAGAAATTGAGGCGATGGCCAAAAGTCAGGAGAACGTGCAGCGGTTTCTGGCGGATACGACCATCCGTAAAGTCATTGTCGTGCCCCAGAAGCTGGTGAATATCGTCGCGCAATGATCGACCACGACAACACCACTCACAGTGCCGCCTACCGCACTATCCAATGCTCACTGGGTCAAAGCGCACCAGGCCAGAGCGCATTAGGCAAATGGATCTGCTTGTCCGCAATGCTGATGTGTCTGGCTGGATGCGGCTTCCAACTCAAAGGCAGTGATGCCGCTAGCAGTAGCGCCAAACTCGAAGGCATGACCCTCCAGTTGATGAGCAGCCAGCCCCGATCTGAGCTGAGCCGGGAGGTGTCCAGAGCGCTGAGCGCCACGGGCCTGATTCTGTTGGAGGAAGGCGACGCCACGCTGACTTTGGTGCTGCAGCCCGAGCAATTCACACAGCGCAATGTGTCACTGACTGCGCAGGCCAGAGCGGCAGAACTCGAGCTCACGCTGTTCACCGATTTCACACTTAATCAGCCAGAGTCGGATCCGATTGAGGCGCGCGCGACCGTGATTCGGCAGATGCTCAACGACCCCCGCAACGTGGTCGGTAAAACCGAGGAGATCCGGCTGCTTCGCGAAGAAATGCGCCGTGACCTCGCTGATCAGATTGCCCGTCGCGTTAGCCACAGCCTGGGCAGCTGATGCAACTGAAGCCCCCGCAGCTCGCTGACCATCTCTCACAACATCTTGCACCCTGCTATCTGATTTCAGGCGATGAGCCACTGATTGTGCAGGAGTGCGCCGATGCGATTCGCGCTGCGGCCCGGGCCGCAGGCTGTGCGGAGCGCGAGCGCATTACTATCTCTGGCAAAGACGATTGGTTGGAGCTTGGTCATAGTGCCGGCTCGCTATCCCTTTTTGCCGATCGGAAATTAATTGAAGTGCAACTTCCCAGCGGCAAGCCCGGAACCGAGGGCAGCAAGGCGATACAAGAGTACCTCGCGGGAGAGCAGGAGGATGTCCTGCTCATCATCAGCGGGCGCATCGATAAACAGTCGCAGAAGAGCAAATGGTACGTCGCGCTGGATCAGGCGGGGGTCGTACTCCCGGTGTGGCCGATCTCTCCGGCCGAGTTACCCGGCTGGATAGCTGCCCGCATAAAGACCGCTGGGCTGACCGCAGACAACGACGCTGTGACGCTGCTAGCCGAGCGACTGGAAGGCAACCTGCTCGCGGCGTCGCAGGAAATCGAAAAGCTGAGGCTACTTCATGGCGAGCAGACCATCACCGCCGAGTTGGTGGCAGACACCGTGTCGGATAACGCCCGCTACGACGCCTTTCGGTTAGTTGATGTTGCCCTATCGGGGGATAGCCGGGGCGCCGTGCGGACATTACGGGGGCTGCGGGCCGAGGCGATCCAACCACCCGTTTTGTTGTGGGCCCTCTCGCGGGAGGTCAGATTGCTCGCAGATTTGAAGCGGGAAATAGCCGGCGGCACGCCTGTGAATGCGGCACTGAGTCAGCGTGGGGTATGGCGGAATCGACAGGCGCTGGTGCGCTCAGCGATGAACAGGCTGGGCGGCCGAGATCTCGCTGAGATGCAGGCACTCAGCTTTCACGCAGATGGCGCCAGTAAGGGTTTTATGCAGGGAGAACCCTGGAGTTTATTGGAGCGGCTCGTGGTTGTGCTGGCTCAGGGATCACTGCCTGCCAGTACGCGCGAGCGGCGCGCGTAGAGACCGATAACCAAAACAATCCCCGCACCTCCTGTCCATATAGCGACACGACTGAAGCCAAAACCATCCACCCCCGCGCCGAGTAAAGCAGCGCCCAATGCAGGCGCGCCCATAGCCAGCATAGTCCAAACGCTCATCACACGACCGCGGTACTCGGCACTGGCCGTCAACTGTATGAGCGTTTGCGAGCCGGTACCCGCTACGGTGGTGACGACACTGAGCATCGATACCCACAGCGCCAGCCCCACCAAGCCGGCAAACCACTGCAAACTGATGAGAGCGAGGCCTGCCAGCATGATCGCTGCGCACACCAGTGCCATCAGGCGCGCCAGGTCAGCGGCCTGACGACTGACGAGTAACCCCCCCAGCACAGAACCCAAACCCGCCATGGCAACCAGGACCGCGAGCTCTGCGGATCCGCCCTGCAACACCTGCCCCGAGAGGGCGGGCAGTAACTCGATAATAGTGCGGCCCAGCAGACCATTGACCGCCGTGAGTGCGAGCAACAACCTGAGATCGGATCGGCCCAACAAATGGCGAAAGCCTGCGACCAACTGGTCCACGAAAGAGGACGATGGCACCGCGGGCGCGTCCCGCTCAATCGTCAGTCGGGACAGACCCCAAAACGACACCATGAACATCATCATTGCCGTCAACCAGGCGGCGCTGACATTCACCTGCGCAACCAGGGCCGCCCCCAGAGCAGGACCCACCATGCGGGCAACATTAAAAGACATGGCGGAATACCCCACCGCACTGGGTAGCGCCTCGCGCGTGACCAGGAGCGGCACGAGGGCGAGGCGCATCGGCGAATGCAGCGAGGTGGCCACACCGAGAGTGCCCGCGAGCGCCAGCAAGGCCGCGCGATCGTACCAACCCAGCCAGGTCGTGAGGGTGCCGGTCAGCGTGATGGCGCTGTGAATCACCATCGACAACCGTAGTCCCTCACGCGGATTCACTCGGTCAGACAGAATCCCGAACCACGGTGATAACAACAGCGCCGGTGCCAGCATCAAGGCACCGACAATGCCCACCCAGGTCGCCGAGTGCGTCAGGTCCCAGGCGCTCCACCCCAACAGAAACCGCAGTAACCAAGCGCCGAGACTTGAGAACCAGCTTGCGGGGTAGTAGCCCCGAAAGCGCGGATCTGACAGCGCCGATCGATGGACCTGTCGTGTTTCACGACAGTCTGAAAAATCCTCACTTGCTTTTTGGGTCATGCTCAAATACTGTCTATTTATACAGTACTTTTACTGTCGTCGCTGTTTCATCAGCACGCCACCTGTCGGCGGGAGTGATTCGGCGCAGCAATATGAAATGGGAGTGCATCATGAATTATCTACTTGAAGATATTTTCCGTCGTGCCGACACCTGGAGAGGTATGGACCAACACGGTATGGATCCGTCTGGTCTCGGTCAACAACAGCGTGTTTTTCTCCACCCGGAAAACACCGCCGCCAATGGCGATGCCCACACCTTCTCCGGTGTCAGAACGGGTTTCGATGTACTGGATACACAACTGTATAACAGAGGCTGGCCTGTCGGCGGCTGTATCGAGGTCATCAGCGACCAGTGTGGTCTGGATGCCATGGGGGTGTTCATGCCCATGATGAAGCAACTATCCGGTCAGGGCCGTTGGCAGGTGTTCATTGATCCACCCTATACCCCTTACGCCCCACTTCTCGCCGGCGAAGGGATCGATCTTCAAGAAATCATGCTGGTACATCCCAAGAGCCGCGATGAGGTGCTGTGGTCAACCGAGCAGGCCTTGCGAAGCAGCACCTGCAGTGCCGTATTTGTGTGGCTGGGCGCCACAGATTATCGCTATGCGGAGCTGCGCAAAATACAGCTGGCAGCAGCCAGTCATGGGACGCCAGCTATTCTCTTTCGCTCTTCTGAAGCACTGGAGCAAGCCTCCCCCGCCAGCCTGAAAATCCATATCGACGGTTACCGGAAAATCAAGATTCTCAAGCAACGGGGCGGGCGTCAAAGCCCAACTATTTCCCTGCCCACAGATGACTCACTGCTCGATGCTGCAGCGATGTGGGCATCACTGGAACCGTCAGAAACCCTCGGAACATCACCCGGCTTTCGGCCCTCTGCCTGAGCTGGCAAGGGCCTTATTCGGATCCGCGCTTGCTTCATTTCGGTATAGCGTCCGGGTGACGGAGCGGCTATCCTTGCGCCCGCTTCTGACCACCCCAAGGCTGTCATGCAGGATTTCCCCCACCACTATCGTTGTGTCGCTACCGCCAACGCGGACCAATCCCGGGTGCGCGTTACCAGCCAGGGTCTGGAAGACCTGACCACTGATGTGCCGAGAGAGTTCGGCGGCCCCGGTGATCAATGGTCTCCTGAAGCCCTGCTCATTGCTGCAGTCGCTGACTGCTTCGTGCTGACATTTCGAGCGATGGCCGGGCCGTCTCAAATCATCTGGCACGCACTGGACTGCGATGCCACGGGCACGTTGGAACGTGTCGACCGATCGACGCAATTCACCCGCATTGAGCTGTCAGTGCGCATCAGCGTTCCCGAGGAGTTGGAAGAAGAGAAAATACTGCGGGTACTGAAAAAAGCCGAGGACACCTGCCTGATTACCAATTCACTCAATGCAACGGTGACACTCGACGTGGACATTACCCGTCAATCTCACTGAATCAGTCGCCGCTACAAATTCGCAGCTAAAAAAAAGCCCCGCATGTGCGGGGCTTTTTTATGACTCGGGGAGTGGGCCGTTACTGCGCCACACTCACCACAACGTTGCCGGAATCTTCGATGTCAAAGCGGTCCGCGTCCATCACCTTGGTCCAGGCGCTGGCGAAGTCCTTGATAAACCGCTGCCGACTCTCGTCAAACGCGTAGAACTCGACCACTGAACGCAGCTCGGAGTTGGACCCGAATACCAGATCAAACTCTGTCGCGGTCCATTTAAGCTCGCCCGTCTGGCGATCACGGCCTTCGAATACATAGGCCTCTGAGGAGGGCCCCCAAGCCGTATTCATATCGAGCAGATTCACAAAGAAATCATTGCTCAAGACTCCCGGGCGATCCGTGAGAACACCGCGGTCACTGCCGTCGGCGTTGGCGTTCATCGCCCGCATGCCACCCAACAGGACTGTCATCTCGGACACCGTGAGATTGAGCATATCGGCCTTGTCGATGAGCGCCTGCGAGGGCGCCATGAAGCCGAGGTCGGCCATGTAGTTACGGAAACCGTCATGACGCGGCTCCATGACCGACCAAGAAGTGTCGTCCACAGACCCCTCAATCGCGTCGACACGGCCCGGCGTAAACGGAATCGATACCTCGACCCCGAATTCCTCGGCCGCCTGCTCCACCCCGACGTTACCCGCAAGCACGATGACATCAGCAAGTGATACCTGCTTGCCGCGGGACAAGCCGCTGTTGAACTCGTCCTGCACTTCTTCCAGCACAGCGATCACTTCAGCCAGCGCGTCAGGATTGTTTATCGCCCACTGGTTCTGGGGCGCCAGACGAATACGCGCGCCGTTAGCTCCGCCGCGCATATCGGTACCGCGATAGGTCGAGGCCGAAGCCCAAGCAGTGCTGACCAGCTGCGTATTGGTCAGCCCACTGTCCTCAATCGCCGCCTCCAACTTGCGGATATCCCGATCGCTGATCAGCTTATAGTCGCGCTCGGGGAGCGGATCCTGCCAAGCGAGGGTTTCTGCCGGCACATCGTCACCGAGGTAACGAATCATCGGGCCCATGTCACGATGCGTCAGCTTGAACCAGGCCTTGGCAAAGGCCAGCTCGAACTCCTCGGGGTTCTGAAGGAACCGCTCTGAGATCTCGCGGTAGCTGGGATCAAACTTGAGCGACAAATCGGTGGTAAACATCACCGGCGCGTGGCTCACTCCCTCGAGGTGGGCATCGGGCACTGTGCCCGCCGCCGCGCCGTCCTTGGGCTGCCACTGCAACGCACCCGCAGGACTGCGCGTTTGCTCCCACTCGAAGGCAAACAGGTTGGCCAGATACATCATCGACCACTGGGTGGGTGTTGCGGTCCACGCACCCTCGAGCCCGGATGTGACGGTGTCTTCAGCGTTACCTTTACCGCAGGTGTTCTTCCAGCCGAAGCCCTGCTCAACGATCGCCTCACCGGTCGGCTCAGGACCGACACAATCACTGGGCTTGTGCGCACCATGGGCCTTACCAAACGAGTGACCGCCCGCAATCAGTGCGACCGTCTCTTCGTCATTCATCGCCATGCGACCAAAGGTCTCGCGGATATCATGTGCGGCGAGCACCGGGTCAGGATTACCGTTGGGACCTTCAGGGTTCACATAGATCAAACCCATCTGTACCGCTGCGAGGCCATTACGGAGCTGACGGCCCTCGGCATAGCGCTCATCGGCCAGCATCTTTGCCTCGGGACCCCAGTAGACCCACTCGGGCTCCCAATCGTCCGTGCGGCCGCCTGCAAAACCAAAGGTTTTGAAGCCCATGTTCTCCATGGCCACATTGCCGGCGAGGACCATGAGGTCTGCCCAGGAGATCTGGTTGCCGTACTGCTGCTTGATCGGCCACAGCAAGCGACGGGCCTTGTCGAGGTTGCCGTTGTCAGGCCAGCTGTTCAGTGGCTCAAATCGCTGCTGGCCGCCATCGGCGCCACCACGACCATCCGAGGTGCGGTAGGTACCCGCACTGTGCCAGGCCATACGGACAAAGAACGGACCGTAGTTCCCGTAATCAGCAGGCCACCAAGGCTGCGAGGTGGTCAGCGTCTCGTTAATATCCGCCTTCAATGCCTCAAGATCCAACCGCGCGAACTCGGCCGCGTAGTCAAAGTCTGCTCCCAGCGGGTTTGTGCTGCGCTCGTTCTGACGCAAAGGCGTCAGATCCAGGCTGGCAGGCCACCAGGCCTGGGTGCTTTTGGGCGTGCTGCGGGCCACCGAGTCAATCACAGGCAGGGCCACCAGGGCCGCCGCCAGTGCGGTGTGCACAACCGCCGTTTTGAATAGTGTTACTTTCATTGTGCTGTCCTCGTTAAAAACAGTTACCCCAATCCGCATTTACTCACCAACACCCCAAATTGAAAAGCTGATTGTTTAGATAAAATCGATCGTTTTTTCCGATGCACAAAACCGCGGCGCTGTGAGTATCAGCCGCGCCGTGGCAGAGCCAGCCGCCGTATGGCTGAGCCAGCTGCCGCATGGCAGAGAGAGCCCCGTTTGGGTTGGACTGCGGATTGCGTCTGGCGCGTGGCCAGCCCCGCCAGCGACAGCGGAGACTCAGCGACTCGCGAGTGTCCGTTGAATCAAAGCCTGCACATTCGTCTCAAGCTGATCAAGCGGGACCGCACCCGAGCCGAGTACCGTGTCGTGGAAGGCGCGGATATCAAACGCCTCGCCCAGAGCGTCCTCGGCCATCTCGCGCAGCTCGACGATCCGCAATTTACCGATCATGTAGGCGGTCGCCTGTCCGGGCATTGCAATGTACCGCTCGATCGCTCGCTGGCAGTCATACTCGGCATTCGGCGTGTTGGCTACAAGATAGGCCACCGCTTGCTCCCGGGTCCATTGCTTGTGATGCAGGCCGGTATCGACCACCAGACGCGCGGCTCGCCACAACTCCATCGCGAGTCGGCCAAAGTTGGAATAAGGGTCCTGATAAAAACCCATTTCCTTCGCTAAATACTCCGAGTACAAGCCCCACCCTTCGCTGAAGGCAGTAAAGCGGGTGTGGCGCTGGAAATCCGGGACATCGCCCAGCTCTGCTGCGATCGACAGCTGCAGGTGGTGTCCCGGTAACCCCTCGTGAAACGCCAGCGCTTCGAGGTCAGTGGTCGGCATGGAGTTCATGTCGTAGAGGTTGGCGTAGTAGATGCCTGGACGAGACCTATCGGGCGGGGGGCTCTGGTAAAACGCTTTTCCCGCAGACTGTTCGCGGTAGGCTTCGACCCGTTTGACGATCAAGTCCGATTGCGGCAGCAAACCAAAATAGTCGGGCAGCCGCTCCGCCATCCTGTCGATCGCGGTGCGGGCAGCGTCGAGGTATGCCAACCGTCCCGCTTCTGTATTGTCGTAACGCAGAGACTCATCATTGCGGACCTGGTCAAGAAAAGCAGATAGCTCGCCCTCTTCACCCAGTTCAGCCATGACAGAACGCATCTCCCGATGTAACCGCTCTACATTGGCAAGCCCGGCTTGATGAATCGCTTCGGGAGTCAGATTGGTGGTCGTGAAATCCCGCAAGCGGTTGGCGTAAAAAGCGTCGCCGTCGGGGAATCGCCACACCCCGTCTTCTTGGGGCGCCACTGTCTGTTGAGATTGAACGGCCGCAATCAGGCGCTCGTAGGCAGGCTTTACCGCGGTCAACATGGCCTCTCGCGCGGCCTCTCGCAACTGTTCCGCAATGGCAGGCTCCACCGTCAGCGCGGCCAGCTTATCGTTGAAGTCGGCCCAGATCACCGAGGGGGAACCCGACTCATCGAAGGGTGCGCCGACCAGCACATTGCCGGCGGACGCTACAATTTGCGGAATCATCCAATCGACTAGATACAAACCTTTATCCATCCGGATCTGGATCTGCTCGATCACACCATCAAAATAGTCGGGCAGGTTGTTCAGCCGACCGATGTAGTCCTCGGCGTCCTGTTCCGAATCAATCGTGTGCACATTGACCAGCAGGCTGATTGGGCTGGTGTGCGGGCCCCGGAACTGATGGATCACATAGCGATGGTGCCGAAATGCGGCGCCAGCCAGCGTACGCTCCAGGTCGAGGCGATAGAGCCGGTAGGAAAGCTGCCGCGCAGGCGACAGTTCGCTGGTGTCGATACCTTCGAGAAACGCCAGACGTTGCCGGGCCAACTCAAGTGACTCGAGCTGGAAGGATTCGGAGACGTCGTTCCACTGATCCTGCTGATCTTTGATGCCGAGGTAGCTGGCGCTGGCCGGGTATCGGGCCAGATCAGCCTCCCAGGTCGCCGCAAAAAATGCCTCCAGTCGCTGCTGTTCGGCGGATATTGGTGGCGCGTTAACAACCGGCGATACGGGTTCGTCTGCGGTCTTGCCACAGGACACCAGCATCATTGCCACAAGCAGCCACAGTGCGCGATAGGCAGAGTCAGTTCTCATTACAAACGATTGCAATCTTCCTTGATACAAACGAAACATGGGGGCTTTCCTCATAAAGAGAGTATGAATCTCACAAAACGAGACCGATAAAATGACGGGCCTTGAGGGCCGTCAGGGCGACGTATTGTCACAGAATTCATCCGCCTCGGGGATACTCCCAAACGGGGGGTTCATGGATTCCATAGTACTGTATAAAAATACAGTATTATGGCGTAATGTCACTCTGGCTCTGTCTTCGTTTTGATTTATTGCCGCTGGAAGCCCTGCTGAAACAGCATGGCTATGCGAGTGATACAGCAACGATTGTTGTCGCCCAACGACGCGTACTGGTCTGCAACGAATCGGCCAGCCTCGCCGGCGTGATGCCGGCACACACAGTCAGTACGGCACAGGCGCTACTTGCTCACACCAAGCACCGCTTACTGGAGCGTGATCCGAAATCAGAAGATACCCTGCTCGAGCAACTCACTATCTGGGCCTATGGCTTGTCACCGCATCTGGAGCGCTGGCGAGATAATGCCCTGACAATCGAAATCGGTAGCTGTCTGCGCCTGCACCGGGGTCTTGGACCGCTTCTGGAACGAATCGATACGGAAATGAGCCTGCGCGGACTGACTGTCAGTGTGGGTATCGCTGAGACTCGTGACGCCGCCTGGCTACTGAGTCATGCTGAGGGCGATAGCGCCCGTCACCCCGAACGACCTCTCACAGAGCGCTTGGCGCCTTTGTCGCTACAGCTGATTCAGGCCGACTTCCCCAAAATCATCAAACGGCTTGGACACTCCGGCATACAGCGATTCGGACAGTTACTGGATATCCCGCTCCCCGCGCTCGGCAAACGGTGCGGTGAACCCTTTTTGAACTGGCTGAATCAGGTGCAAGGTCGTCAGCAGGAACCGGCTGTGACTTATCAGCCACCCGAGCGCTTTGAGGACACGCTGTGGTTCGGCTTTGACATCCAGAACCGACAGGAGCTGCACCCTGCCATGCAGCGCTTGCTGGCGCACTTCTGCCAATTTCTGGTGAACACACAACTCGGCACTGCCGCTATTGAGTGGCGCTATTTGCGGCCACAGCACTTAATACAAACCCCGCCTCCATCACGAAAAAGGCAAAAAGGCAGGCCCGCGTCACTGCCAGATTCACAACCAGAGGCCACTGCTTTCAAGGTGTTTTCCGACATCGCACAACACAATGCGAAGCTCTGGTTCGAGCTATCTTGTTTACAACTGGACACGTGGTCACTGCCCGAGAATATCGAAGGGATCTCGCTGGTCGTGGACCAACTTCAGGAGGCGGCTGTCGCGCCGCAGGATTTATTTCATACCGGGGTCACGACGGCATCACGGCATGAGCTGGTTGACCGCCTGCGCAGTAGATTGGGATTACAGGCTGTCGGCTATCTCGATTGCCGTTATGAGCACCTCCCGGAAAATGCCGTATTGGAGACGCATACGCTGAGCACCCGGGAAGAGCGTGATAGCGACGCTTTAGGGCAGCGCCCATTCTGGTTGTTACCGACACCACAGCCCATTCATCAGGATACCGAGCGGCTGTACTGGAATGGACCGCTCGATGTCCTCCATGGTCCGGAGCGGATTGAGGACCAGTGGTGGACTACCCCTGTCAGCCGGGATTACTACATCGCCCAAACACGCCAGAAACAGCCCGTCTGGATCTATCAGGACCGGCACAATCGCCGCTGGTATCTACATGGGCTTTTTGCCTAACGCCGGCGCGCTTCACTGTCGCATGCAGCCGAAAGTGCTGACTTCAGCGGCCCTCGTCACGACGTTTTATTACCGCCTGACGATCAGCTCTCTATCGGCTCGCTACATCCTCAGAGGCATTATCCAGCCAGATGAGCTCATCCGGATCGAAGCCCAGCTCGGTTATGCGCTGTAAAAACTGCGCTCGTAACGCTTCGCTGACCTGGGGCGTTCGCGCGAG
>Ga0255767_1004422_pt1 | contig 11552 bp, 9 predicted proteins | sample 071ome_24_FD_179967 | JGI IMG/M metagenome (GOLD analysis project Ga0255767, IMG submission 179967) | Coastal salt marsh microbial communities from the Groves Creek Marsh, Skidaway Island, Georgia - 071402CT metaG (version 2) | ecosystem: Environmental > Aquatic > Marine > Intertidal zone > Salt...
TTGCTGGCACCCACGGTAAGACAACGACAACGGCGCTCGTTGGCGGGCTGTTGGAGGCCGGCGGACTGGACCCGACCATCGTGAATGGAGGCATCATCAACGCCTATGGCTCCAATGCTCGTATGGGCGGTGGCCAATGGGTGGTCGCAGAAGCCGACGAGTCGGACGGTACGTTTGTCCGCCTCCCGTCTGTGATCTCTGTCATCACGAATATAGATCCAGAACATTTGGACCATTACGGCAGCCAGCAGGCGCTGGAAGATGCCTTCGTCCAGTTCGCTCAGAATGTGCCCTATTATGGTGCTGTTGTTGTCAATTCAGACCATCCGGGCGTGCAAAAAATTCTGCATCGCCTGACCCAATACCGTGTTGTGACCTTTGGGTTTGAAGAGGGTGCAGAACTACGCGCCGTCAACTTGCGGTATGAAGATGGTGTTGCCTCCTTTGACGTTGAAATGCCTGATGTCACCCTTGAAGGCGTCAGGCTACCCTTGGTTGGGCGGCATAATGTGCTGAATGCCTTGGCGGCCATTGGGGTGGCGAAAGAGGCGGGGCTTTCTTCCGAAGACTTACTTGCCGGGTTGGCCGGTGCTCAGGGCGTGCAGCGCCGCTTTACCCATGTTGGCACAGTCGAGGATATGCATGTCATTGATGATTATGCGCATCATCCAGTCGAAATCGCTGCCGTGCTCAAAGCCGCACGAGAGGCCTATCAGGGCCGCATCATTGCTGCGGTTCAGCCGCATCGATATACGCGCCTGCGCGACCTGTTCGAGGATTTTTGCACCTGCTTTGGCGATGCCGATGCGGTGGTCGTCACAGATGTCTTTGCGGCAGGTGAGGCGCCTATTGAAGGTTTTGATGCTGACAGCCTGGCGGCGGGCATCATCAAGAGCCATGACATCCCGGTTGCCCGCGTTGCCGACGAAGCAGCGTTGGTGGCCAGCCTGGCTACGGATGCACGGCCAGGAGATGTGATCATTTGCCTGGGGGCAGGCAGCATCTCGGCCTGGTCGCGCGGCTTGCCGGAGCGCCTGCAGGCGTTAATGAGCGGTCGGTCCGCAGGGGGAGGTGCCTCATGAGTGCCGTTGCCATGATCCAGCAACAGGACCTGCCAACAGTGCGCGGGCAATATCAGGAAAATGTCTCGCTTTCCCGTCTGACATGGTTCCGTGTGGGCGGTCCTGCTGACATTCTCTTCACCCCTGCGGATGAAGATGACCTGGCCCATTTCCTGGCCGAACGACCCGAAGATGTGCCGGTCAGCATTCTCGGGGTAGGCTCCAACATGCTGGTGCGCGATGGCGGCATCCGTGGTGTTGTGGTCAAGCTGGGCAGTGGGTTGAGCGGCTACCGCATGGACGGTGATGTGCTGCATGCCGGGGCTGCGACACCTGACATGAAGATTGCCCTCGCCATGCTGGAAGAAGGCATCGGTGGGCTGGAGTTTTTGCGGGGTGTTCCCGGCACGCTGGGGGGTGCTGTGAAAATGAATGCCGGTGCCTATGGGACCGAGATCAAGGACGTTTTTGTTGCCGCCATCGCGCTCGATAGCCATGGTCACCGTCACCGGTTGAAGGCAGAAGATCTGGCCTTTGACTACCGCCATTCCAGCCTGCCCAAAGGCTGGATCGTTACGCGTATTGCGCTACAGGGGTTCAAGGATGACCCGGCCAAAATTGCCGAGCGCATGGCTGACATTTCTGAAAGCCGGGCCGAAAGCCAACCAACCAAAGCCCGCACGGGCGGCAGTACATTCAAGAACCCCGAGGGTAAAAAGGCCTGGGAGTTGATTGACGCCGCTGGTTGCCGGGGACTGTACCTCGGTGACGCACAGGTCTCTGAACAGCACTGTAATTTCCTGATCAATCGCGGCAGGGCGACCGCGGCCGACCTTGAAGAACTTGGCAACGATGTGCGCCACCGTGTGCTCGCCCATTCTGGTGTGGATCTCGAATGGGAAATCCGCATCGTCGGCGAACCGTTGAATGGCGGAGGTGCAGCATGAGCAAGCACGTTGCCGTCATCATGGGTGGGTGGTCTGCCGAGCGGGAGGTCTCACTGGTAACGGGCGAGGCGGTTTCCAAGGCTTTGCGAGCGCTCGATTATACCGTTACCGACGTTGACGCGACGCCGGACTTGGCAGCTGAATTGACCAGCCTGAAACCCGATATTGTGTTCAATGCGCTGCACGGACGTTGGGGTGAAGATGGCTGCGTCCAGGGTCTTTTGGAGATGCTGGGCATCCCCTATACGCATTCCGGTGTGCTGGCATCTGCCCTGGCGATGGATAAACCCATGGCCAAGCACGTGTTTGAGCAATGCAATATTCCGTGCGCCCCTCATGTCGTGACAACTTATGAAGCTCTGCTTCAGGAAGAGCCGATGCCGCGTCCTTATGTGGTCAAGCCGATCAATGAAGGCTCTAGCGTCGGGGTGGCGATCATAGAAGAAGGCGACAACGGACCAACACTGCCGGATTGCGCGTTGTCTTCTGACAATGTGATGGTCGAAAAATATGTGCCCGGACGAGAGCTTGCCTGCGGCGTGATTGGTGGCCGCGCTCTGGACGTCGTGGAACTGCGCCCCAAGCGCGGTTTCTACGACTTTGAAGCCAAGTATTCCGATGGGATCACAGAACATCTGATGCCTGCCCCGCTGTCAGACCAATTGTATCAGCGTGTACAGGCATATTCGGCCCTGGCGCATGACGCCCTGCAGTGTAAAGGGATCAGCCGGGCAGACTTCCGCTATGACGAAACACTTGGCGACGATGGCCTGTTCATTCTTGAAGTGAATACCCAGCCGGGGATGACGCCGCTGTCGCTGGTGCCGGAAATGGCGGCTCATGATGGCATGGATTTCGAGACCCTGGTTGGTTGGATGACGGAGGATGCATCATGTCCTCGTTAGCACGCCGTACCCTGCCGCGGGCAAGCAGGCCCGATAGTCAACGCAAGATTGATACAGCGATGGCCGCTGCTCAGCATGAAGCGAAACGCAAGGCTTTGGCATGGCGGCGCCGGGCGAACGCGTTGCGGCAGGTCTTCCTGCTGTCGCTGTTTTCAGCTGCCCTGTTTGGGGCATGGTGGGTGCATGAAGAAGGCCATACAGAGCAATTCTTGCGGGTGGGGGAAAACCTCTGGATAGAAGTACCGGCCCCCAAGACATTGCGGGTTGCGCAGGTCCGAATTGACGGTCTTGTAAATGCAGACCGAGAACTTGTGACGCGGCAGCTGGGCGCACTGGAAGGACGCGCCATTCTGAGTCTTTCTCTGGGCGAGTTGCGTGACAAACTGCTGATGATTGGTTGGGTTCAAGAGGCAACGGTCAAGCGTAGCCTGCCCGGGGTTATTGAAGTGCGCATTGTTGAGCGGGAACCCTATGCCATCTGGCAGCACGAGGGTGCGTTGCGCCTCATAGACAGTGGCGGGGTTGAAATCACCCGCGAGGGTCTTGGGTCCTATGACCATTTGCCGCTGGTCGTTGGTGCTGATGCACCCTCGGCTGCTGGCCGCCTGATCGATGTCTTGCGGACGGAACCCGCCTTAATCAGCAGAGTGCATGCGATGGTCCATGTCGGCGCGCGGCGTTGGGACCTGCAGTTCAATAACGGTGTTGAAGTCATGCTGCCCGAACAAGAGGTGGCGGCGGCCTGGGCCAGACTTGCCGAGTTAGACCAGGTCCACGCCATTTTGTCGCGGGATATAGCGGTGTTGGATATGCGCCTGCCAGATCGTCTGACGATCCGGCCGGGTGCCGCGAATAAAAACAGTGTGCAGAACATCTAGCAGGGGAATGTTGAATGGCCAGTACAGGACATAAAGGCGGTTTAATTGCAGCACTCGACGTTGGTTCGAGCAAAATCTGCTGCCTGATCGCCCGGTCCGACCCTGAAGGGGGGCTGCATGTTGAAGGGATGGGACACCAGCTATCCCGAGGTATTCGGGCGGGCTCCGTTGTCGACGTTGAAGCCGTGGAAAGTTCGATCCGTGCAGCAGTCGATACGGCGGAGCGTATGGCTGGCGAAACGATCTCGCATGTATACCTCAACCTGTCAGGCGGTTGGCCGCACTCGGATGCAATGCGGGTGGAAGTGCAGATTGCCTCTGGTCAGGTTGGCGAAAATGACATTCGCAATGCGGTCTCAGCGGCAACGGGTCAGTTCAACCGACCAGACCGCGAGATTATCCACGCAATTCCAGTAACGTATACTGTTGATGGGTCCCAGGGGGTCCGTGACCCTCGGGGCCTTTATGGCGACAGGCTTGGGGTGGATATCCACTTCGTTTCTGCTGAACGCGGGCCGTTGCGCAATCTGCGCCACTGCCTGGAGCAGGGGCAAATCGGTGTCGCATCGACCATCGTGTCACCCTATGCGTCTGGTCTTTCCTGTCTGTTGGAAGATGAGAAGGAAATCGGCGTTACCCTGATCGACTTGGGAGGTGGGACCACTACGACCTCTGTCTTTATGGAGGGCAGTCTCGTTTATGCCGATGTTGTACCCATGGGCGGCCAGTTGGTGACCAACGATATCGCCAAGGTGATGCTGACATCGCTAAGCGAAGCGGAACGCATGAAGACGCTGCACGGCAATGCCATTCGCCGCGCCTCTGACGATATGGAAGTCCTGACAGTGAGCCAGTTGGGTGACCATGGGGAAGCTCATCCGCATGAGGTGCCCAAGTCGTTACTGACGGGAATCATTGAGTCTCGGATGGAGGAAATCTTCGAGACCGTGCGCGATCATCTTGCGTCCAGCGGTTACGACCAGTTGGCAGGCAAGCGCGTTGTCCTCACCGGTGGGGGCGCGCAGTTGCAGGGTGTGCAGGAACTCGCCACCAAAATTCTGAACAAGACAGTCCGTCAGGGAAAGCCAGCCCATATCAAAGGGATGGCTGAATCTGCTGTCGGACCCGCATTTGCTACCTGTGCAGGCTTGTTGGCCTACGCGGTACAGGGGCAAGCCCAACCGGGCAAATTGAATGCCGCCATGTTGGCTCAGCCTGAGCCAAAAAGCGCCGTGGCACGCGTAGGTCGATGGCTGAAGGAAAATTTCTAGGCCAATGATGAAGCAAAAGGGAGACCAGATATGCCACTGACATTAGGCGTACCGGAGATCACCGAGCTGCAACCCAAAATTCTGGTGTTCGGCGTAGGTGGTGCAGGCGGCAATGCCGTCAACAATATGATTCAATCAGAGCTCAAGGGTGTTGAGTTTGTCGTCGGGAATACTGACGCGCAGGCGCTGGCCCATTCGCTGTGCGACCGTCGCATTCAGCTGGGGACACAGATCACCCAGGGTCTCGGTGCAGGCGCTCGGCCAGATATTGGCGCCGCTGCAGCGCAGGAAGCCATCGACCAGATCAAGGAAGAACTGGCAGGTGCCAATATGGCCTTTATTACCGCCGGCATGGGCGGTGGTACCGGTACAGGTGCTGCCCCTGTCGTTGCCAAACTGGCACGTGAAATGGGCATTCTGACCGTCGGTGTCGTTACCAAGCCATTTCAGTTTGAAGGGTCGCGACGTATGGCGATTGCCGGTGAAGGGTTGGATGAACTGCACAAGCATGTTGATACGCTCATCATCATCCCGAACCAGAACCTGTTTTCCATTGCCAATGAGAAGACGACGTTCGCTGATGCGTTTGCCATGGCAGACAATGTGCTGCATTCCGGCGTGCGGGGTATTACCGACCTGATGGTGATGCCGGGTCTTATCAACCTGGACTTTGCCGATGTGCGTACGGTGATGATGGAAATGGGCAAGGCAATGATGGGCACGGGTGAAGCCGAAGGCGAAGCCCGGGCGCGTGATGCTGCCGAAGATGCCATCTCCAACCCCTTGTTGGATGAAATTTCCATGAAGGGCGCGAAAGGCGTACTGATTAATATCACCGGCGGTGAAGATCTCACCTTGTTTGAAGTGGAAGAAGCTGCAAACCGCATTCGTGGCGAAGTGGACCCGGATGCCAACATCATTGTGGGCTCTACGCTGAACCAGGAACTGAACGGGTCAATCCGCGTGTCCGTATTTGCAACGGGTATCGAAGTGGACCCGAGCCTGATGCGTGCGGGTGGCATGACCGTCAATACCATTGAACGGATCGAGCCGACGATTGAAGCTTCCGAGCCGGAGCCGTTGACATTTGCCCGTCCGGTCGCAGAGGCCGCCGCCGAAGAAACAGCGGCTCCCCAGGCTTTTGAAGCGCCGGTCGCCAAGGCACCCAAGTCTGTGCCGTTGGAAGAGCGTCAGGCGCCAGCTACGGCGACCCAGGGCACTGATGATGCGTTCATCGCCCCGGAACCCATGAAGGTAATTGATGACTTCGCCGAAAGCACCCCCGCGGAGCCAGAAGAAAGCCCGAATCCATTTGCTGAGGCAGATGTCATTAATGGTGGTATGGGTAGGCCTACTGAACGCCCTGTTGAGCCCGGCCCCAGCTTGTTCCAGCGTCTGCGTGGCAAGGGCCGGCCGACAGAGCCAGAACCCACGATCAGTGATCTGATTGAGACGTTACCCGAACCGGAACCGGAAGAAGAACCCTTGACGCGGAGTGATCGACATCCTGCAGATGTTGAACAACAGCCTCATGGTGGTGGTGTGTCTGAGGAGCAGATCGACATACCCGCCTTCCTGCGTCGACAGGCGAATTGATCGCCTGCCACTCCCTGGGTTGAGGATGCGTGTTGGAAGAATCGAGCCATAAAGGCGCGAAAGCATTGATTGTTGGGCCGACTCGCATTACCTCGTTACGGGTATTGTTCGGTGAAGGAAAGGATCGCTCTCGTGAGCATCGGTAACGCAAACATCGTGAGCCGCCAGGCGGCAGACGCACACACTAACCGTACGGTTTCCCGCGGTGGTGGGCTGCGTCGACGCTTCAAGGCCATTTTTGCGGTTGCAGCGCTTGCAATCGCCGTTACCGGCTGTGGTCGGGATGAGATCAATTATTTCGAAGCCGACGTTGCCACGCTTTATGGCAAGGCGCGTGAATTCATGGATGCTGGCCAGTTCCGCTTTGCGGCCGTGACATTCGATGAAATCGAACGCCAACACCCGTATTCACCCTGGGCGCGCCGGGCGACCCTGATGGCGGCCTACAATCACTATCTGTCGAATGACTATGATAGCCATTCTTTCTGCGCAGCGTTTTCTGGCGTTGCACCCCGGTAATGAGCATGCCCCTTATGCCTATTACCTGATCGGCAGCTGCTTCTATGAACAAATTGCCGACGTAACGCGCGACCAACAATTGACGGAACAAGCCCTGCGGGCCTTCGAGGAACTGGTGCGTCGCCACCCCGATACGGAATACGCAAAGGATGCGCGACTGAAAATCAGCCTTGCGCGGGACCATCTGGCGGGCAAAGAAATGACCGTTGGCCGGTTTTATATGAATGCGCAGGAATATCTGGCGGCGGTCAATCGTTTCCAGGTGGTTGTCGACAAATTCGACACGACCACCCATGTGCCCGAAGCCTTGCACCGTCTTGTTGAATCCTATCTGTCTCTGGGTGTGTATCCCGAGGCCATGAAAGCTGCAGCGGTGCTGGGCCACAACTATCCGGACAGCAAGTGGTACCGCTATAGCTACGATCTGCTGACGGATGAAGGTCTGTCGCCGCGCGGCCTCTAGTCTGTTGGGGGTATGGCTGCCCCTTTCACTGCATCCCCGATCGCCTATAATGGTCGTTGGTGCTGCTTGATGCAGTACCAAGCCATGTATAATTGTTAGGCCTTGCCGCGCTGATGCTAAGCCATCTTTCCATCAGAAATATTGTCCTGATCGACAAACTCGACCTTGAAATTCAAGGCGGTCTGTCCGTGCTGACGGGCGAAACCGGTGCGGGTAAGTCAATTCTGTTGGATGCGCTCGGCCTCGTGCTGGGGCAGCGGGCAGAGCAAGGGCTTGTGCGAGAAGGCAGTGATCAGGGCATTGTAAGCGCCGGGTTCCTGGTACCCATAGATCACCCGTTGCGAGAAACCCTGGCTGAGATGGGTGTCGACGCCGATGACGAGGAAATTCTGCTTCGACGTAGCCTGAAAGGCGGGAAGAGCCGCGCCTTCATAAATGACCAGCCGGTCAGTCAGTCTCTACTGAGGGATACGGGGAATGTCCTTATCGAAATCCATGGTCAGCACGGACAGCAGGGGTTGATGGATGCGCGCAATCACCGGGCGCTGTTGGACCTTCACGGTCGGTTGGACAGCAAGGTAACAGCAACAGCGACGGCCTGGCAGGCGTTGCAGGATGCGCGCCAGCAATTGCAGGCATTGGAAGACTCTGTTGCAGCAGTGCGTGCCGACGAGGACTACTTGCGCCATGCAGTCGGCGAACTTGACGTGCTGGCACCGCAGGTAGGTGAAGAGGATGAATTGGCCGAGGCCCGTAGCCTGATGATGCATGGCGAACAGGTGGCCGAGGAAATCAAAGAGGCGATGGAAAGTCTTGTCGCTCATCGGGGGGCGGAAAACGGCTTGCGACTGGCACTGCGGCGCATCGAACGGGTGGCCGAAAAGGCTTCTGGCAGGCTGGACCCGGTCGCAGACGCCCTGGCCAAAGCCTATAACGAATTGAATGAGGCCGTGGCCACCCTGGAAGCGGCCCAGCATGAGCTGGACTATGACCCGCAGCGGCTGGAAGAAGCCGAGGAGCGATTATTTGCCTTAAGGGCCGCTGCCAGAAAGTATAATTGCCAGGTCGATCAACTCCCCGAGGTGCAAGAAGAGATGACAAGGCAGATTGCTGCACTGGAATCGGGCGAGGCTGGCTTGGCAGAGGCAAGGGAGGCTTGTATCGCAGCAGAAAAGGCGTTCAAAGCTGCCGCAGGCGCACTCAGTGCCGCCCGCCAAAAAGCTGCAGGTGTTCTGGACAAGGCCGTCAATGCAGAACTGCCGGCATTGAAACTGGAAAAGGCAACCTTCCAGACGAACCTGCAGACTTTACCGGAAGAACAATGGGGTCGGCATGGTGCAGAGCAGGTTACCTTTGAGGTGTCGACCAACCCAGGCGCTGCCATGGGGCCGCTTTCCAAAATTGCCTCTGGTGGTGAACTTTCGCGTTTCTCGCTGGCGCTGAAAGTAGTGTTGGCCCAGACGGCGTCGATCCCGACGATGATTTTTGATGAAATTGACCAGGGTATCGGTGGTGCTGTTGCAGATGCTGTTGGCGAACGACTGGTACGCCTGGCCGAAACCGCACAGATTTTGGTGGTCACCCATTCACCGCAGGTTGCCTCCCGCGGGGCGCATCACCTGCAGGTAGGCAAGCAGGTAAAAGGTGGCGCAACCTTTACCCGTGTCGACTTGCTGGATGGGGAAAAGCGCATGGAAGAGATCGCCCGGATGCTGGCTGGTGCGACCATCACGGACGAAGCACGAGCGGCAGCGCAGCAACTCATTGAAGCAGGGGTGGCCTGATGGCGGATAAACCCATCCCCAAAGACAAATTGGCTGCCTCGGTCGAGCACAGTAAATTGGCAGCAGAAATTCGCCGTCATGATGAAGCCTACTATCTCAATGACGCGCCAGAGATCACCGACAGCGATTATGATACCCTACGTCAGCGCCTGAATGCGCTGGAAGTCGCCTTCCCCGACCTGGCGGGGGAAGACAGCCCCAGCCAGACGGTAGGTGCCCCACCTAAAGCAGGCCGATTTGGCAAAATTACCCATGCGCGGCCTATGCTGTCTCTCGCCAATGCCTTCGGCGAAGAAGACATGGCAGACTTTGTTGAGCGCGTTCAGCGCTTTCTCAATCTGGGCGACAACGAGCCTGTGGAGTTGTTGGCGGAACCCAAGATTGATGGCCTGTCGGCAAGCATCCGTTATGAAAAAGGCCAATTGGTCTATGGCGCCACACGGGGCGATGGCCAGGTGGGCGAAGATATTACAGCTAATTTGCGGACCTTACCGGATATCCCCGAGGCACTCAGTGGTGACTTTGTACCCGATGTCTTTGAAATTCGTGGCGAAGTTTATATGCGTCAGGACGATTTCTTTGCCCTGAATGAACAGCAAGAAGCAGATGGCAAACCACCTTTCGCAAACCCGCGCAACGCAGCGGCAGGGTCACTTCGCCAGCTCGACGCGACGGTGACGGCCGCGCGACCTCTGCGGCTTTTCGCCTATGCCTGGGGGGAAACATCAGAGCTCCCGTTCGAAACCCAAAAGGATGTGCTGGAACAGTTCAAACGCTGGGGCTTCTCCACCAATCCACTGACGGAAGCGGCTGCAACGCTTGATGATGCGTTGGCGCTGTTTGACCGGATCGGTGAAGCACGATCAAGCCTCGACTATGACATTGACGGTGTGGTCTTCAAGGTCAACCGGCTGGACTGGCAAGATCGCCTCGGCATGGTCAGCCGTTCGCCGCGTTGGGCCATTGCCCATAAATTCCCGGCGGAACAAGCCCAGACCATCCTGCAGGACATCGACATCCAGGTTGGTCGCACCGGCACACTGACGCCTGTTGCCAAATTGCAGCCAGTAAATGTTGGCGGGGTCATGGTGTCTAACGCCACTCTGCATAATGAAGATGAAATCCTGCGCAAAGATGTGCGTGTTGGTGACACGGTTATTGTGCAGCGGGCGGGGGATGTGATTCCCCAAGTGGTCTCTGTAGTGGAAGACGACCACTTCAAGTCCGAAAGGTCGGTAGCCTGGGCATTCCCCCACGTCTGTCCTTCCTGTGGTTCACCTGCAGAGCGAGAAGAAGGTGAAGCGGCCCGGCGCTGCACGAGTGGGCTGGTTTGCCCGGCGCAACGGGTCGAGCGCCTGCGGCATTTTGTTTCTCGTAACGCCATGGATATCGAAGGCTTAGGTGAAAAGCAGATTGCGGCCTTCTGGGAAAGCGGTCGTATTGAAAGCCCGGCAGATATCTTCACGCTGGAAGCGCGCGACGGGGAAAGCCTGTCAAAGCTTTCCGAAGAAGAAGGGTGGGGGGCAACATCCGTCGCCAACCTCTACGCGGCAATCAACACGCGTCGGCAAATTGGGTTGGAGCGCGTGTTGTTTGCGCTCGGCATTCGTCATATCGGGCAGGAAAATGCCAAACTGCTGGCGCGTCACTATGCCTCGGTTTCAGTATTCCTTTCGGCCATGCGTGATGCGCAGGACGAAGCGTCTGATGCGCGCCAGGAGTTGGAAAATATCGACGGCATCGGCACCAAGGTGGCCGCAGCGCTGGTTGACTTCTTTGCGGCCCCGGTGAATCAGGCTGTCGTGCATGCGCTTCTCGAAGAGCTAGATGTGCAGGACTATGTGGTGGAAACCACGGATAGCGAAATTGCCGGCAAAGTGCTTGCATTTACAGGCTCTCTGGAACAAACGACGCGGTCTGAAGCCAAGGCACAGGCCGAGGCTCTGGGGGCCAAGGTCACGGGGTCTGTGTCCAAGAAAACCGACATTTTAGTGGCGGGGCGGGGGGCAGGCTCAAAGCTGACAAAAGCCAAAGAGCTGGGCGTTCAGGTCATTGATGAAAGCGAATGGATTTCAATCGTTTCTAAAGTTTCCCGATAAGGGCTTGAAAAGCAACATTCTATAAAATT
>Ga0255767_1004429_pt1 | contig 11546 bp, 8 predicted proteins | sample 071ome_24_FD_179967 | JGI IMG/M metagenome (GOLD analysis project Ga0255767, IMG submission 179967) | Coastal salt marsh microbial communities from the Groves Creek Marsh, Skidaway Island, Georgia - 071402CT metaG (version 2) | ecosystem: Environmental > Aquatic > Marine > Intertidal zone > Salt...
CCCCCAACGCCTGAAATTTGGCTATGACCCACAAGGAAGACGTATCCTGAAAGAGATTTACGAATCCGAGCCTGAAAAAGGAAAGGCAAAGAAAGCCCCCAAATGGAGACTTACCAAACAACACCACTACCCGGATGCAACTGGACACAAAATTATGAATGGACCGAAGAATTCGACTGTAATTGAGATCTGCATCATCGCGTTGTTGGCTTTATGTAGTTGCACAAATCCATTCAGCAGCGGTGAAAGAAGGAGTATCAACGAAGAATATGTCCTGGAAAGATTCGACGAAGGAGGCGTTACATATACTCTACAACGAGGGAGTGGATCTGAACCGGGAGGAATTTTTGAGGGGGTTGTGAACGCCATTGCTTGGGATGCCGATTGGGTTCTTGCCGAAATTGACAAGCTTTATGATGGTGATCCGGGCGGATGGTATGCTCTTAATTTGCATACTTCTGTTGTCAACGGTCCATTAACTGAACAGGAAATCCAATCTAATCCAGAATTCGCTTCACTGACTATCAAAAGAGTTGCGATTGCTTTTGAACGTTTAGACTGAGCGTAACTTGCAAGAAACACAGCAGAACAATCTCAGTTCTCCTGGAAACGCCACAACTGTCTATATTTGATCAGTATATGAACCCTGTCATTACTTTTTTAGGAGGTGGTTTACGGCTACGATACCAGAAGAGAGATTTAGAATACGGCTTCAGGTATTACAACCCCGAGACGGGGCGGTGGTTGAATCGGGATCCAATTACTGAAGAAGGTGGATCGAATGTTTATCGCATAGTTGATAATGCGCCTAATTCAAAATCCGGTGGTCGATAATTTATTTAATGCCGCACTCCGGCGAATAGATGGATTGTATTCGAAATGCGAAGAGTTGACTGGATGCATTGGAGTGCAAACCAAATGCCACACATGTTGTGGTTCGGTATCAATAGTTGCAGTATCTATTATGACTGCAGCGTTTGCTGCTGGTCATTTGGCGTGGCACTTCTATCTGGATCTGAAATTTAGCAACATATTACGTTAAAATCATGTAGTGTTCTGACAATCAATGTTATTTCGATAAGCTAAGTGGTGTGATTTGACGTCAAGGGTAGATCGGATCGTCCCGATCTGCCCCGTTATGGCAACGGGAAACGTTTTGAGCGATTGAAGACCAATAGGCTTCCCAAGCGGAAACTGCAGGTATTTGGAGCCCCTGAGGATTGCGCGTCGAGACGACACGCTCTACCTTTCTATTTTAGTGCCACTTCCTTTTGGGTGCCGATGCACCAGAGGTGTTCCCAGGTTCGGATGAAAATGTCGCCGTTGGACATGGCCTGGGTGGAGTTGCACATGGCGTTGTCCAGAGGGTTGGTGGTGATTAGGTTGAACTGAGGGCTGGCTGCCAGGACAACCATTTCGGATGATTGATTGAGGTAGTAGAGGCGGTCGCCGACTCGAATCATGCTCGACCAGGAGGCCGGACGTCGTCCTTTGCCCTGAATCTTCTCTTCCCATACCGTTTTTCCAGTGGCCAACTCCACACATTTTGCGGTTCCACTGTTCTGGATTTGGTAAATATGACCATTGTGAATAACTCCGGAACCAATGCTGTTTCCGCTGCGAACATTTTGCCAAACACGGTGGCTGTCGCTGACGTTACCGTTACCGCCGAGGCGAACCGCGATGGATGACCCGGAATAGCCTCCGGAACCAAATGCAATCCCTTCACCTGCGATGGCGGATGTGTAAACCAGTGGGTTCATGCCTCCGGACCACCAGAGTTTCTTGCCGGTTTTGGGATCAAAGGAGATCAGGTCGTTGGGAAAACTCATGATCAATTCCGTGCGACCGTCGTGCGTGATGGGGAGGGGTGTGCTGAAGGATCCAACGATGCCGTTGTTCCTTCCCTGGAAGCCATCGGTGCGGTCTTCCTGGTTGGCTTCCGGTTCTTCATAGGTCCATATGGTTTTCCCGGTCTCTTTGTTCAAGGCATACAGGGTCGCGTTGGGGCCGGGACCGTGGTAGAGGAAACAGATGTCATCCACAATGACCGGAGACGAAGCGTTTCCCCAGACATGCACTTGAGGTCCCAAATCCCTGTTCCATAAGGTATTGCCATTCAAATCATAAGCGTAAACCCCGGCGGAACCGTAGGTCACAATCACACGTTCCCCATCGGTGGCGGGGGATGCGGCGCAGTAGGGATTCTGTCCATGTGTGGTTTCTTCCTTGTCGTAAATGATTCCTTGTTGCCAGAGCAACTTGCCGCTTTGGCGGTCGAAGGCCATGGTGGTGCGTCGGTTTTCCTTTTCCACTGCCTGGGTGATAATGACTTTGCCGTTCACCACGACAGGGGAGCTGTTTCCCCGATCCGGCAGGGCCACTTTCCAGCGGACATTCTTTTCTTCCGACCATTGCAACGGAAACTCAGTTTCGCTGGTGGTCTGGTTGGCGTTTGGACCACGCCACTCAGGCCACTCGTCTGCGCTGAGGGTGGAGAGACTGACGGCAACCGCTGCGCACAGCAGCGCGGGTTGGAAGAAATGGATCGGTGTTTTCATGGATGTGAAGTTTACTACCGGCATATGGCCGCTCATACAAGTCGCAAATCCACCTGTGAATAACTTGTGAGTAAGCCGGTGGATAAGCTTCCAACAAAGACACGAACAACTCCGCATTGCCAAGAGGCCGAGAATGCCCTTTGCTTGTACCGAAATGTCCGAAACCGCCGCCAACAAGCAGAACACTGACAAGCCCGACTTCAAGCGCAGTAAGCGTCAAACGCGCAAGAAGAACGAAGTCAACCCATTGGATCGATTGCCGCCTCATTCGCTAGAGGCGGAACAGGGGGTCTTGGGCTGTGTGCTGTTGAACCCCAACGAAAACATGGGGATCTGCATTGAGAAGTTCAAATCGGGTTCCGAAGTGTTTTACGATTTGCGGCATCGTGAATTGTTTGATCTGCTCGCAGAACTCTTTGATAAAAAGCAGCCTATCGATATTTTTACCCTTTCCCAAAGCCTGCGGGATCGCAATCAATTGACCAATGTGGGAGGGCTTTCGTATCTCAACGATCTCATGGACAAGGCTCCTTCGGGATTGAATTTGCCCTATTATCTGGAGATCGTGCGTGAAAAGTTTGTGTTGCGCAAGATGTTGCACACATGCACTGAGATTGTCGGTCGGGTATACGAGGAGCAGGACAACGTGGATGCACTGCTTGACACGGTGGAGCGGGACGTTCTTTCCATTAGTGAAGAACGCAGTGAGACGGAGGATAAGTCGGTCAAGGCACTGGTGCGTGATGCGATCACCACCTTGGAGACGTACCACAAAAACCAGGGGATGTTGACCGGGTTGTCCACCGGATTTCATGATCTCGACAAGATGACGCATGGGATGCATGGCGGCGAAATGGTGGTCATTGCGGCCCGCCCCAGTATGGGTAAAACATCTCTGGCGATGAATGTGGCCGAGCACGTTGCCCTGGAGCAAAACCAGCCGGTGGGGGTGTTCAGTCTGGAAATGACCGCCGAGTCGTTGATACTGCGTATGTTGTGTTGTCGGGCGCGTATCAATTTGAGAGCGGTGCGGGACGGTTTCTTTGCCGAACGCGATTTTCCCCGCATTACCCAGGCTGCGACGGAGCTTGCCAAGGCGCCCCTTCATATCGATGACACGCCCGGTCTTTCGGTTTTGCAGCTGCGTGCGCGTGCCAGACGCATGGCGCAGCAGCACAACATCAAGCTCTTTGTCATTGACTACCTGCAGTTGCTGAATTCTACTGCGCGTCGTGCCGAGAACCGTCAGCAAGAGATTGCGGACATCTCCAGCGGGGTCAAAGCCCTCGCCAAGGAACTTTCGGTGCCGGTCATTGTGCTCAGTCAGTTGAACCGTGAACTGGAAAAGGACAAGAGTCGTAAACCCCGTATGTCCGATCTCCGTGAATCCGGTTCCATCGAGCAGGATGCGGATCTGATAGGTTTGCTTTACAAACCCAGTCAGGGCGACGATGATGACGGCCCTGCTTATGCGGGGGACGAGCAAGAGTCGATCGGAGTGAACCTCCTGATCGCCAAGCAGCGTAACGGTCCCACAGGGGACGTGGAATTAACATTTTTCAAAGGATTTACCCGGTTTGAAAATAGGGCCAAAGTCAGCGAAGAAGACATCCCGGCGGACGTATAAATTGTATCGTCGGCTCAAATACAAGTGGCCTGTGTGGGCGTTTCTGGCCTGCTGGTTGCCTCAGGTCGGCGGCCAGGCAGTCCTGTCCAACAAAACCATCGAAGCCGTCAAGGTCCAGCATGTGGGCCCTGCCGCGGTGAGTGATCAGATGGTGCTGACCAATATTCAGACCCGCACTGGCGACGACTTTTCCGCCGCCCGGATCAATCAGGACGTCAAGAATCTGCTGGGCACCGGGTATTTTCACAACGTCGACGTAGCCTGGGAAGTCAAGGAAAGCGGCATCGACCTGGTCTATTCGGTTCAGGGAAAACCCAAATTGACCGAAATCACTTTTGCGGGCAATGAGCGCCTGAGCGATCGTCGATTGAAGAAAAAGGTGACTTCCAAGGTGGGAGAACCCATCGACGAGCGCAAACTCTTCACTGACGCGCGGGAAATCGAATCGTTCTATCAAAAGAAGGGTTATCAGAACACCACCGTCGAATACCAGCCCAGCATCATTGAAGAGCGCGGGCAGGGAACGGTGACGTTTCAGATCAATGAAGCCCCCAAGGTTCGCATCAAAGAAGTCAATTTCGTGGGCGCCAGCGCGTTCAAGCAAAAGAAACTCCGCAAGGTCATCAAAACCCGTCGGCGCTGGGCTTTCAGTTGGCTGACCGGCAGTGGCGTGTTGAAGGAGGACCAGTTTGCCGAGGATAAGGAAAAGTTGCGTCAGTTCTATTGGGACAACGGTTACGTCGACTTTGCCATCAAGGACATTCGCTTTGAGTATCCGGAGGAGAAAAAGATGATCATCAACATCGAGATCTTCGAAGGCAATCAATACCGGGTGGGTGATTTGAGGATTCAAGGCAACACCGTTTTCCCCACCGAAGAAGTCCTGTTTGTCGAGACCCGCAAAGGACCGGTCGAACGGCTTGCGATGAACAAGGGGGATGTGTTCACCCCGGGCGGACTGGACAACAATCGCGAGGCGCTGGAAGACTTGTATGAGGGCGAGGGCTATCTCACACCTCGTAATCAGGGTGAAACACGCATCCGCGAGATCAAATCCGCCAACACCGAAAGAGGAACCATCGATGTGGACTACCGCATCGAGGAAGGTGACAAATCTTACATCGAGAAGATTGAGATTCGAGGCAACACCAAGACTAAAGATAAGGTCCTGCGTCGTGAACTGGCGGTTGCTCCGGGTGAACCCTTCAATATGGTGCGGGCCAAACTCAGTCAGCAACGACTGGAAGGTCTGAACTACTTTGAAAAGGTTGAGATGAACGTCGAGCCGACCGACATTCCGGATCGAAAGAATCTGGTCGTGGCAGTCGACGAGAAGACCACGGGTAATTTCGTGATCGGTGCGGGTTTCAACTCCATCGAAAACCTGGTGGCTTTCGTGGAATTGTCCCAGGGCAACTTTGATTTGTTCAAACCGCCCCTGTTCCAGGGTGGCGGCCAAAAACTCCGGTTGCGGGCTCAGGTCGGTACCCGGTTGCAGGATTACCAGTTGACCTTCATCGAGCCCTGGTTGTTCGACAAGAAACTGGAATACACACACGATCTTTACCACCGCGAACTGGACTACGTCAGTAGCGTGTTCGACGAGCGCCGCACCGGTACCAGAATGGGACTTCGAAAAACCCTGGGCAGCGACTTCATCATCGGTGGCGTGGATTATACGATTGAAGGGATAGGCATTCAGGATGTTGATCCCGGCGCCTCCTATTTCTTCCGCAATCAGGAAGGCGATTATCTGGTTTCCAAAGTGGGTTCGTCCATCTCTTACGACACCCGTGGCGGCGGATTCCTGCCGAACACCGGTCAATTGACTCGCCTGCGTTCGGAATTGGCGGGTGGACCGTTCGGCGCCGACGTGGATCTTTACAAGCTGGAACTGACCACCAAGCATTACTTCAAGGGGCTGGGATCCGGTCACATTCTAGAACTGTTGGGTGAAGTCGGTGTGGCTGACACTTACGCCAACACGGATGATGTTCCATTGTTCGACCGCTGGTGGTTGGGTGGTTTGCGAAATCTGCGCGGATTCAAATTCCGTGACGTGGGCCCGAAAGATGGTCAACAGGAACCCTTCGGCGGCAGCACTTACTGGTTTGCTTCGGCTGAATACAGCATACCGATCATTGATCGCCTGCGATTTGCCGTGTTTTATGACATCGGGATGGTCTACCAGGATCCATACAGCTTTGATTCCGCAGTGATTGATCCGAATCCACTGGCAGGTGGAGCGACCATCCTGGATACAGGCGCTTATAACGACAACTTTGGGTTCGGGGTTCGTTTGAATCTGCCGATTGGTCCTCTGCGTTTGGACTATGGTATTCCGATCACATCCGACAATTTCAACGACAGCAGCGGCCGGTTCAACTTCGGTGTGGGCTGGGAACGTCCATTCTGATCCGGAACTTCTGGCAGACCGGGCAGTTGGGGGGGGCGAATTTGTTCGCTTGCCTCCATGCGTCGAGGTTTTGACCAAAAAACTTGAGTATCTCATGCGTTGGCGGCGTCCAAAGCAAGACAGCGTTAGCTACTGAAATTTTTAATTCACAACAATACACAGAGAAATAGAGATGAAAAACACCATCGCAGCATTCGCCCTGTTACTCGGGCTTTTCACGGCACCCCTGGCATCTGCTCAGGGCAAGATCGCGACCATCGATCTTCAGAAGGTCTTCGACAATTATTTCAAAACCAAGTTGATCTCCCAGAACCTGGAAAACCAGGGCAAGGAATACAAGACGCAACGTGAAAAGCTGATTGGGCAGTATCAGGAGTTGAACAATGCATATGCCAGCTTGCGCGAGGGTGCTGCTGATCCCGGTATTTCCAATGCCGAAAAGGAAAAACGCACCAAAGACGCTGATGCCAAGCTGGTGGAGATTCGCACGCTTGAGGCGGACATCAATGACTACGACAAAACCACCGCCACGCAGATTCGGGAAACCCAGGATCGCATGAAGAAAAACATCATCCGCGATATCCGTGAGAAGATTTCGCAGATCGCAAAGGATAGTAACTATTCGATGGTTCTGGATACCGCCGCCGAAGCCCGTACGGAAACGCCCATCGTTCTTTATACAGACAATTCCAGCGATTTGACCGATCAGGTGTTGACTTCGCTCAACGCTGCTCAAGGAAACTAACACATCATCTTTACCGACATGAGTTCTTCCGCATCCATTCAGGACCGGCTTGCCGTGTGCAGTTGGTCTCTTCAACCAGAAAGTCCCGAAGTATTGCTTGAACACCTGCAGACCATCGGCATTCCGAGCGTCCAGATTGCTCTGGATCCCTTGCGTGAGCAGCCTGATGTCTGGGGCAAGTATGCGGAGATGTGTCAGAAAGCAGGAATTTCCCAGGCTTCGGGCATGATGGTCACCGTGGGTGAGGACTACACCACCATGGAATCCATCAAAGAAACCGGTGGAGTGGTCCCCGATGCCACCTGGCCCGAGAATCTGGCCAATTTCAAAGAGAACATTTCGGTCGCCAAAGAACTTGGGTTGAAGCTTATCACCTTCCATGCCGGTTTTCTGCCGCATGAAGCCAGTGATCCCGCCTTTGCCAAACTCATGGATCGTATTCGCCAGATCGGTGAATTGTTCGGCGAACACGGTCTCGACCTGGGGTTTGAAACAGGCCAGGAAACTGCCGATACTCTGAAAGATTTTCTCGATCAACTGGGGCTCCCGAATGTGGGGGTGAATTTTGATCCGGCCAATATGATCCTCTATGACAAGGGGGATCCGATCGACGCATTGAAAACGCTGGCGCCTTACCTCAAGCAATGTCACATCAAGGACGCCAACCGCACGACTCAAACCGGAGAATGGGGCGAGGAAGTGCAGACCGGAACGGGGCAGGTCGACTGGAAAGCCTTTTTGAGCGCTTTGGACGGTCTGGGTTATGACGGCGTTTTTGCCATCGAACGCGAAGCCGGGGAACAGCGCGTCGAGGATATCCTGGCGGCGAAAAAATATATCTGCGGATTGAACGCATAAGGATTCGGATCATGGAAAAAGTCAAGGCAGGCATCATTGGACTGGGCTTCATGTCGGTGGCCCATGTCAAGGCCTACCGCAAACTGGAAGATGTCGAGATCGTTGCCGTGTGCAACCCGAGCGGACGGCGACTGGACGGGGACCTGAGCGATGTATTTGGAAACGTCGGTGACCAGGAACCCGTCAAGCTGGACATGGAAAAGATCAAGGGTTACCGGGACGTCGATGCTTTCCTGAACCATCCGGGACTGCAGTTGGTGGACATCTGTTCTCCCACCGACACCCATACCGACCTGGCGATCCGCGCCCTCAACGCCGGCAAACATGTTCTTTGCGAAAAACCCATCACCCGCACTTCGGAAGAAGCGGCTCGATTGGTGGAGGCGGTGAAAGCCCCCGAAACCCATTTCATGCCCGCCATGTGCCTCCGCTTTTGGCCGGAATGGACCTTTTTGAAAAAAGCCATTGAAGACCAGACCTACGGCAAAGTGTTGGGCGTTCGTTTCCGTCGCATTGCCGAGCCACCGGGTTGGAGTCCTCAGAACTATCTGGATGGAAAGAAATCAGGCGGTGCCTTGCTCGATCTTCACATTCACGACACCGATTTCGTGCAGTTTTGTTTTGGAGTTCCCAAGGCGGTTTTTTCCACAGGATTTACCAAAGTAAGTGGTGAAACCGACCATGTGGTGACCCAGTATATCACCGAATGCGGGGCCTGTGTCTCTGCGGAAGGCAGCTGGGCAATGACTGCCGGATTTGGGTTCAATATGGCATATAATGCCGTGTTTGAACGCGCTACGATCGATTATGACATCGTTCGGGGCGAGGAAGCTCTGAAGGTTTTCGAAGAGGGCAAAGAGGCTCGTGTGGTCAAAATGGACGGTTTGGACGGTTACGCCGGCGAGATTCAACACCTCGTCGACTGTATCCGTGAGAACAAACGCCCCAGTGTCGTGACCCCCGAGGACGGTTTGAACGCCATTCGCATTTGCGAAGCCGAAGCCCGTTCCGTCAGTTCCCGACAGGTTGAACCCGTTTGAGATCAGCTATTTTTGATAAGGGCAGGGCTTCATCGGCCCTGTCCTTTTGTTCTGCCGTCGGCCAATCGATCACCACCGAACTTTGTGTCGGCTGCAGATTCCCCTTCAATTGGCGGACCCTTCGTTGTGCATATTTAAATCTCATGACGATACTCCTTTGAACAGCATCCCCTTGATCCCTGGTTACATCTTACTGTTTCTCTCAAATGAAAAAGAAACAAGATCCGTGCCATTCTTGGTTTCCTATTCAGAGAAGTAGTGAAAAACGGTAATTATTGTTGATGGAAGAGGGGGCGAGAAAGACAAATCCATCCAGCCAAGGTAAGGAGGATATTGATTGAATACGCAGTATCAAAGCAGATGGGTCTGCCATGATTTACAAGTTGAATTTGGAGCGGATTTGGGGTTTATGCGTTTTTGGTGCTCCGTTGTTGAGTTCAGCATCTTTGACGAGATTTAATGAATCAACAAATTCTGGCCATTCATGGACTGGCGGCCCTATATTCGCCAGTTTCAATCCTACCGAGATCGTCAACGTCACAAGAATGACCAACCAAAGTCCCAATACTCTTTTGGTTAAGTTCAATCGCATCATCAGAACTTTGTGTCTTGTCGCCTTAGTGTGAGAGAAAAACAGCTACAATCCCCTTCATCCTCCTCGTTGCTTCCTTTCCCGAATCGCCTTCAACTGCCTTACGGCAACCAGATCATGTTCACGTCCCATCGTTTCGTTTCCTTGAATCATTGAATCCCGTAAAGCCAGGATCCGGTTTATTGCCCTGTGATGAGCTTCTAATCTTTCTGATGGTGTCATGGCGAGTTTCTCTTCCAGCAGCGCCATATCCACCCCTGCTTCATAAGCCGCACGCCAAGCTGGTCCCGCGTCCGGAGGACAGACATAGCCCCGATTCAGCTCCTTCATCAAGGTGAGGGCCTGGGGTTTGTTGGCTTTGTCTGTGAGGTGTGAGTTGCCGGACATTGATTGCAGTTTACCTTAAATACACGTTTAGCTCTATAGTGAAATTGTGAGGAACAACAGGAGGCAATTTTTTTATCCCGGCAATTGCAGGAGAGGCTTTTCCTGTAGAAGCGATTGGTGGGCGGTTTCGATTGATTGGGTTTGGATGCGTATTTTCCAGGTGTCGATCAGTTGGTGGATTTCTGACAAAGTCAGACCTTCGCAGTGCTCGCCAAAGGGCTTCAAGTAACTCTGGCACAGATCAAAGAGAGCGAGGGAAGGGCGTTGGCGTTTGTTTTCGAGGTGCACGAACGCGCCGGCGAGTTGGATGAGGGATTTGTAGAACGTGTCCAGCCGGGTGTCGCGGCATTCGAGCCAGAGGTCCTCCAAAACATCGTGTGCTTCGTAGAACCGGCCTTCGTTGAAGGTCTTGAAATAGCCCCAGTAACGTGGATCCCATGATCCGCAGTCCGTGAATTTTTCCGCGAAGACCCGCATGCGCTCTTTTTTCGTGCTCATCGCCCCCATATTTAGCCTGATTCCGGGGAAAATCAAATCCCGCATGGTCCGCCACTTGACATTGTGTCCGGTGTCTTCCAATCTGCATACATGTCTAAAACGCCCTTAGGCAGAGGCCTGGGCGCACTCCTGGGAGGCGCCGCATCATCCGCCAAACCTCCGCAGCCCAAACCTGCCGAGGCGCCTGCTGCTGTTGCCCCGTCCAAGCAAGAAGACGCCGCGCCCGCAGCCAATCTTTCCCCCAAGGTTTTACCCATCGACGATATCAGGCCTTGTGCCTTTCAGCCGCGCCGTCATTTCGAGGAATCGGCTCTGATCGAACTGGCCGATTCGATTCGCGAGCAGGGCTTGATTCAGCCTCTCGTGGTTCGCAAAAAGGCGGATCACTGGGAATTGATCGCCGGGGAACGCCGCTGGCGGGCGTCCCAACGTGCCGGACTCAAGGAAGTGCCCATCGTTGTGCGGGAAGCTGACGATCGGGAAGTGCTGGAATTGGCACTGATCGAGAACCTTCAGCGTGAAAACCTGAACCCGATCGAAGAAGCCCTGGGCTATCAGCAGTTGATCCAGCAATTCAAACTGAAGCAGGAAGAAGCCGCCATCAAAGTGGGCAAAAGCCGTGCGGCGGTGGCCAATGCGCTGCGATTGTTGAAGCTTTCGGATGAAATACAGCAGCATCTTCGTGATGGAAAACTGAGTGTTGGGCATGCCAAGGTTTTGCTCGGATTGAATTCGAGGGAGCAGGCTGTTTCCATGGCGCGCCGGGTTGTCAAGGAAGGGCTCAGCGTCCGCCAGACCGAATCCCTGATCAGCGAAGTGCAC
>Ga0255767_1004431_pt1 | contig 11545 bp, 10 predicted proteins | sample 071ome_24_FD_179967 | JGI IMG/M metagenome (GOLD analysis project Ga0255767, IMG submission 179967) | Coastal salt marsh microbial communities from the Groves Creek Marsh, Skidaway Island, Georgia - 071402CT metaG (version 2) | ecosystem: Environmental > Aquatic > Marine > Intertidal zone > Salt...
GCAAAACCGTAATTGCGCACATCCGCGACGTGGGGCTTTTCCGCCACACCTTCATGGAGCAGCGTCTCCCAGAAGGGCGCCTCCTCGGCCACCCGCGCGGGCAACTGGTCGCGCACCAATACCTCCAGTGCCGCCAGCCCCGCCGCACAGGCCACGGGGTGCCCGGAATAGGTGTAGCCGTGGGCAAATTCCAGCGCATAGTCCGGGCCGCCGTGAGCCATGAAGGTATCGTAGATTTCCGGGGTCGCCATCACCGCGCCCATCGGCACCGCACCGTTGGTGATCTGCTTGGCAAGGTTCAGGATATCGGGGGTCACCCCAAAGGCCTCCGCGCCGGTGTAAGCGCCGCAGCGCCCCAAACCGGTAATCACCTCGTCAAAAATCAGCAGAATATCGTTGGCATCGCAGAGCTCACGCAGCCGCTGCAAGTACCCGACGGGGGGTGGAATCACGCCAGCCGAACCGGCCATCGGCTCTACAATCACCGCGGCGATGGTGGACGCGTCATGCAGCGTGATGAGCTCCGCCAACTCCTCCGCAAGGTGAGCGCCCTGCTCGGGCATACCGCGACAGAAAGTATTCTCGGGCAGCATAGTGTGGCGCAGATGATCCACTTCGAGCGACTGCCCGAAGGGTTTTCGGTTAGCGCCGATTCCCCCGACCGCAGTGCCACCATAGTTCACGCCGTGGTAACCCTTCTGCCGACCGATGAAACGGGTTTTCGCCGGCTGACCTTTTAATCGCCAGTAGGCGCGCGCCATTTTGAGAGATGTGTCCGCCGACTCCGATCCCGAATTGGTGAAAAACGCATAGTTCAGATCACCGGGCATCAACTGCTTCAGCTTTTCCGCCAGATGAAAAGCTGCAGGATGTCCAAACTGGAAGGGCGGCGCGAAATCGAGGGTATCGATCTGCTCCGCAACCGCTTTGGACACCTCCGGATGGCCATGGCCCAGTCCAGAGGTCCACAATCCGGAGTGACCATCGAGAATCCGCCTGCCACGATCATCCGTAAACCACACATCTTGCGCTGCCACGATGATGCGCGGGTCACGCTTGAACTGCCGGTTGCCGGTGTAGGGCATCCAGTAGGCTTCAAGGGGTAGTTGGTCAGACATAAATCCTCCTGTGGGGGCGCAGTGTAAACCCACCGAGGGCCCGACTCACTCCCCTGTTTGGGATAGCCCGATGGCGTTAAGGTATGCGCGGGCAACCGTTTATTCACGAACCGGAAGAATGGATATGAAACGACACACGCTACTCGGCACACTTCTTGGTATCAGCCTGATGTCAGGCTCGTCGCTGGCACACATTGAGCAATCTGAGCCACTGCAGTCCCTGCGGCAGTCCTACTTCGCGCTACTGGGCATGACCTTCGCGCCCATGGGCGACATGGTGAAAGGCAAGATCGAATGGAATGATGCCCTGTTTACTACCTGGGCAGAGGACCTCAATCACGCGGCGCAATTTGGTGTCGAGCGTGGGTTTGCGCCTGGCACTGACAAGGGAACCACCCGAGCCAAGCCCAACATCTGGTCCAACATGGACGATTTTCAGAGCAAGCTAGATGATTTTCGTGCCGCTGCCGCACAACTCGCCGAGACCGCCGCTGCGGGTGACCCCGCCGAGAGTCGTCAACAGTTCGTGGCAACAGGCGGCACCTGCAAGGCCTGCCACGACGAGTACAAGTCTCAGGACTATTTGTACTGATTAGATGCTGCGCGCGCGTTACCGCTGAAGTTGAGGTCAGCGCGCGTTTGCTCACACAGTAATGCCATCATCGGGCCTAGTCCGCGGGGTCAGGCCCTGTCCGTTCGCCTAAACGCAAGCGTTAACAGTTCAAATGGGAGCGCGAATTTCAAGCTCAGTAGTAACTGGGTGCTTCGGGCGCGATGGTAACCAGACCCCACAGTGCTAACGACAAAAGCATCACAATCAGTACCGCCCACCACAGCGGCTTGGGTGGGCTGGCGGCAAATTTGTGCCCCGCCTGGCCTCGCCACATGGCCTGCACGAGAGGCTGTTTTTTCCTCCACTGGTACCAACACACCGCCAGTAAGTGCAGTGCTATGAAGCCCTGAAGTAGCAGCCAGTTCGTTTTGTGCCACTCGGTGAGGGTGCCTGATAGATCTCCGGCCCAGTAAGAGAAAGGTCCCTCGAACAGCAAATCATCCCGACTGAAGACTCCTGATCCAGCCTGCGTCAGTAATAGCAGCAGCAACACCGTGACCGACAGACCACCCAAAGGGTTATGCCCGGCGTACTGACCCCCTTCTCTGAGATACGTGAGCACGGTGCGGGGAGCGAACAAAAACGCGCGGAACCGCGCCGCCTCACTGCCTACAAAACCCCAAATGACCCGTGTCGCAACCAAGCACAGCAGGCTGTAGCCCACCTTCTCATGAATATCCATCCTGCCCTGCTCACCACTCCACCACATCACCGCGATGGCAATCGGTAAATACCAATGGAATGAGCGGACTGCGCGATCCCAGACCGGGTATTGCGCGGCGAAACCCGGATGAGTGGGCTGGGTCACGACCCCAGCAGATCGAGCAACGCCGTGACGGAAGCCTCAACACCCATTGTTACAGCGGCATCGGGCTCAATTTTGAACAGCGGCGAGTGATGCGAAGGCACTGGAGCCCCGCCGTCCCGCTCGCGTGCGAAGTCCTCAGGCGGTGTGCCGCCCACCGCGAAGTAAAGGCTGGGGATATAGGGGTCGACCGTGAAGAAGGGAAAATCCTCCGCACCCATTCCCAGTCGCTCACCCGAAAACAGCACCCCTTGCCCAAAATGCGCATCCCACAGCGCCATCACACGCTCGGTGAGCACTTTGTCGTTCAGTGTTGGCGGCACGCTTTCCTCCGACACCACGACTTCCGGGAGGAGTTCGTCGGGCAGGCCCGCGACCCGGCCCATATTCTCAGCGACTCGGCGAATACCATCGAGCAGCAGGGTGCGATCTTCAGGAGACTCACTGCGCACGGTCAGCTGCAGATGTGCGGCGTCAGAAATGATGTTGTGTTTGGTGCCACTGTGAAAAGCGCCCACAGTGATCACCCCAGGTCGTCTGGGCGGCAGCGTTCGGCTGACCACCGTCTGCAGCCCCATGACGATCTGCGAACCCAGGACAATCGGATCGACCCCTCGATGCGGTGAGGCACCGTGTGCCCCGACGCCAGTGATGTATATATCAACGGTATCCGCTCCGGAATATGGAGAATCAGTCGATGCACCGATCATTCCCGTGGGCATGGCCGAGGTGACGTGAAACGCCATGGCGTAGTCCGGCTGCCCGAACCGCTGCCAAAGGTTATCGGCCCGCATCGCAGCGGCACCCAGCACCCGCTCCTCTGCCGGCTGACCAATCAGCATCAGCGTGCCCCGCCACTGATCACGCTTTTCCGCCATTAATTGAGCCGTCCCGACCAAGCTGGTGATGTGCACGTCGTGGCCACAGGCATGCATGACAAACACTTCATTGCCATTGGGATCGACCTGCTTTGCCCGCGACGCATACGCGAGCCCTGATTTTTCCTCCACGGGCAACCCGTCCATATCGGCCCGGAACATCACCAAAGGGCCTTCGCCGTTCTCAAGCAGCGCAACGATCCCCGTGCCACCGACATTGCGGGTCACCGTATAACCCAGCGCTGTCAGCTCGTCCGCCAGCCGCGCCGACGTTTTGTGCTCCATGGTCGAAAGTTCAGGGTTTTGGTGGAAGTATAGGAACAGCGCTTTGAGTTTGTTGTCGTAAACCGCCTTGACCTCGGCATCGAGCGCCTCACTCGCTACCAAGCCCGGCGCGATGACAGTCATAGCAAGGGTTAAAGCAATGGCAATGCGTTGTGAAAGGATCATGAAGGGCTCTCTCATCACTCTAAAGACTCTCAGCCCACACCTGCGTTTTGAATCGCTTGGTGACACGGTGCGCTGTGGGCGTCACAGCGGAATCATACCTCAGAAAGATTGCCCTCACGGCGCTGAGTCATTGCAGATTTGGGAGAGTCGGGTTAGTGTCCCCCCGCTCTGCGAAAAGGAACAGCCTGCTCGCGTTAATAGGCTTCGCAGACGTTACGGGGACACATCATTCAGTGAATAGCGAACGCATCAAAGCTCGTTTTGGCAGTTACCACGTGCAGGTGCTTCACCAGGATGCCGCGACTCGTCTGGCCAGCCTCTGTAGCCGCCATGACGACGCGGATATCTGCCGAACACTGGCGGTCACGCGTTTCGCGACGCCCACACCCGAGGCGCTGCAACAGGTCGACACAGTAATACGTCAGGGTCACAGCATTGGCAGCACGCTCGAGCAGGCGGGTCAGCATCTCTCAAGGGAAATTATTGCCGAGGCCAGCGTGCCCTGCGGTGACGCGTTTACCGAGCTGACTGGACAAACGGTCAGGCAGGGTGACCTGCTGTCTGTGCGACTCTATCGTCTTGATGCAGGACCTGATCCCGAAGCGTTAATGCCCTATGCCACCATAGCGGAGGCACATCATCCTGAGCATGTCCCTGCCTCAACTGAGGCGACACTCGTGACAGAACTGAGCGAGGGGGACTGGAGTGCCGACGCGCGGCTTGCGCTGGAAGCGCTACTGACCGCGCTGCACTAAGCGGGGGGACCACGCTGTAGCCAATCCAGCCGACTGCCCGTCAGTCAAGAGAAAGCAGGCTAACGCGGTCAGGCGCGAACCAGACTGAGATCGAAACCAATCTCTCGGGCTAATTGCACCGCCTCTGCCTGTCCGTCACCGGTCTGCGAGGTGACCCACAAGTTGGCGCAACGAGTACCTGTTCGGCAGTAGGCCAGCACCGTTTGACCGGGGTCGTCAAACAAAGCCCCCAAGCCCTCAATGTCGGGGCCCGGAAAATTCATCGCATCGACCGGATAACGAACGAAGAGCAGATCTGCAGCATGACAGGCGGCCTCGATCTCATCCATGGTCGCCTGGCCCGGCACCTCACCATCTGGTCGGTTGCACACCACGGCAGTGAAGCCCTGTGCGGCCAGATTGGGAATATCTTGTGGGGTGATCTGGGCCGCAACGGACAGCGACTCGGTTAATTTAAAAATCGGCATGGCTTCTTTCTCCCAAAATCCGGCTAACGAGCCAGGCCCAAGTCGTCTCCAAGCACTGTCATCATACTCTCGAGCGGGCGGTCAGGAACCTCCAACGGACGCTCTGTGATGCGCTCGGCCACCGATCGATAGGTTTCCGACAACGTATGAAGCATCACTGCAGGGAGCGCATGCTCCGCGGCGAAAAGCTTCCGCTCCTCAAAGCGATTGTGGTCCAGCAGGAGCTCAGGGTCATTAACGTGCCTCAGCAGCGCCTGACGAAATTCTTCCTTGCTGTTCTCGACCACACTGCCGCCTCGATACGCCACCGCATCCCAGATGCGAGAAGAATCCGGGGTACCGACCTCGTCCATATAAATGAGGCTTTCCTCTCCATTGGCGTCGCGGGCGTAGCCAAACTCAAATTTGGTGTCGACCAGCATCAAATCAAGGGGCGCGAGATGCCGGGCGATCAGGTCGACGCCCTCTCGGAGCAACACCTCATAACGCGCAATATCCTCTTTGGCATGAAACCCGAAGGCCTGCCAGTGCGCTTCCAGTTGAGCCCGCGACACATTGGTGTCGTCGGCCTCCGGAATACCCCGCAGGCCCCGCATAACCCCCTTGGTCGAGGGCGTCACCAGCGTCTCACTCAAACGCTGATCCCGATGCAGGCCCTCGGCTAACTCAATACCGCAAAACTCGCGCACGCCGCGCTCATAGGCACGCCACATAGAACCCGTAATAAAACGCCGGGCGATTGCCTCGATCATGACCGGCTCGGCCCGTTGTACAACCCAAACCAGGGGGTGCGGCACCTCAAGGATATGACTCCTCGCCAACCCCGCGCGGCTAAACTCGGTGAACCAGAACTGCGAAATCGCATTCAGCGCCGCTCCCTTACCCGGCACTCCGGCGAGACCCCCCTCTCCATGCCAGATGCAATCAAATGCCGAAATACGATCGCTGATCACCATCAAGGCAAGCTGCGCGTCGGGCGCTACCGGATACTGTCGTTGCCTAATCAGTCGCTCGCTGTCCTCCGCGGAAAGCCAGTACACAGAGCGAACCTTGCCCGAGTGCACCGGCTCACTGGTGCGGATAGGCAAAGAGTCGTTGACGGCGAGGACCTCTGAACTCACGGGTTTAATCTCTGGGCGCTTGGCATGACGCGCAGTTTTGCCCAAAATGCGCTCCCTTGTCACGGGCCGTGGCGACGGCTCCTGCGGTAAGGACTCACCTAATGCTTTATAACTCCACCATGCGCCACCTCATTGCTAATGCAACAACAGCGTGCCACATCGCACTACTCGGGTATTTTGCCCTGCAGCAAGGTGCTCATGCACAGACGCCCGATGACAGCACTGCGCTGGAAACCGTCATCGTCACGGCGTCGCGCACCCCCGATTTAGGACTCACGCTGCCCGTCGCCTGGTCGGCACTGGATGAATCGACCATCGAGCGTATTGCGCCACAGCACAGTAATCAGGTCTTTAATCGCGTTGCGGGAGCCTGGGTCAGCCGCGGTAACGGGCAAGAATCTCTGATCTCCCTGCGCTCACCTGTGCTAACAGGTGCCGGCAGCTGTGGCGCGTTCATGACAGCGCAGGACGGTATCAGCCTGAGATCACCCGGATTTTGTAACGTGAATCAGCTGTTCGACGCCAATTTGCTTCAGGCTGGCCGGCTGGAGGTGTTGAAAGGTCCTGCCACGGTAGTCTTCGGCTCGAATGCGCAGCACGGCATCATCAATGTCTTGAGCCGCAGCGTTAGCGACACGCCAAACCAGATTAAAGTCGAGGCCGGCTCGCGGGATTACTACCGACTCTCGGGGAGTGCTGCCTTGGGCAGCGTAGCGCTCTCGGCCCAGACTACCCGTTACGGCGGCTATCAGGACGCCTCGGGATACGATCAGCAAAAGGCGACGCTGCGCATCGATCACGACTGGCAGGACTGGCGGGTTCAGGGCTTGCTCGAGGGCAGCAATCTCAATCAGGAAACGGCGGGCTATATCCGGGGCTTTGAGGCCTATGAAGACGATGATGCCCGCGAGGAAAATCCCAACCCCGAGGCCTATCGTGATGCCTGGACGGCTCGCGGTTACCTTGGCTTCAGTCGTGATTGGGGCGCCAACGCAGAAATCACGCTCCGTCCCTACTGGCGCAGTAACAGCATGACCTTCCTGCAGCATTATTTGCCCTGGAAGGCGACCGAGAGTAATCGACATCGCAGTCTCGGTCTGCAAGCCGCCGCTCGCGGACAGCGCGAACGGCTTACGTGGTTTGCCGGAATCGATATCGATCATACAGAGGGCTCCTTGCTCGAAGTTCAGGACGCGTTTTTTAGCCCCAACCAGCCCGACGGCGTGCACTACGACTACGAGGTCGATGCCGACACGCTGGCGGGCTTTACCAATGTGAGCTGGGCGCTGTCAGATCGATGGCGGCTCGATGGCGGCCTGCGTTTGGAAGAGACCCGTTATGACTACGCCAACCTGACCGATGCGGGCCCTGCTTGCGCTCCTTCGGCCAGTGCCTGCCGCTTTTACCGGCCAGCAAGCCGCAAAGATAGCTTTAGCGACTGGACAGGCAATGTGGCGCTCAGCCGCAACAGCGAGCACACCACGGTATTCGCGCGCCTCGCACGCGGCTTTCGCGCGCCCCAGACCACGGAGCTTTACCGCCTGCAATCAGGGCAAACCGTGGCGGACATTGACTCCGAGTCACTCAACAGTGTCGAAGTTGGTGTCCGCGGCAGCCATGAGCGATTTGGCTACGACATCGCCGCCTACTGGATGGATAAAAAGGACGTCATTTTTCAGGACCGGGATCGCTACAACGTCTCCGGCGCCGAGACAGCTCATCGCGGCATCGAAGCGAGCCTGAATTGGCAGTTCTCGGACATCTGGTCATTGAAGGCAAACGGCAGCTACGCCCGGCACCGCTACGACAGTGATATTCAATTGCTGGGATCGCGGGGCAGTATCGAAGGAAACGAGATTGACACCGCGCCAAAGCATTTTGGCTCGGTGCAACTGCTGGCAGACTTCTCTCAAGTTGGCCCAGCACTCACGACTGAGCTGGAGTGGCTGTGGGTAGCTAAGTACTGGCTGGATCCCAACAACCAACACGAGTACGACGGCCACGAATTACTGAATCTGAGAGGGTCGTGGGCGATGACCCCTGCGCTCACCCTGACGCTGGTCGCGACAAATCTCATGGATAAGGGATACGCTGAACGCGCCGACTACGGCTTCGGCAGCTACCGGTATTTCGTGGGCGAGCCCCGCAGCCTCGTGCTGGGCGTTGCACTGGCGCTGTAACGCTAGCGGTACGCGCGCAAGCCGACAGCGTTGCGCACTTTCTCCAGTAACGCCGTGCTTTGCGGCCTGAGACGCTCGGCACCTTGCCTGAGGATGGCCTCAACCTCCTTAGGGTCTGCCATCAGACGATCGTAAACCTCTCTCGCAGGCGCTAACTCGTCATTGACCCGTTCAAAGAGCTGCTTTTTGGCTTCTCCCCAGGCAATACCATCGGCAAACGCCTGACGCATGTGCTCGCGTTCCGCTTCGTTAGCAAACGCGCACCACACCTGAAACACGGTCGAGTCATCGGGGTCTTTGGGTTCGCCGGGTTCCAGTAAATTCGTTTTGATCTTGTTGATCGCCTTTTGCAGTTGTTTTGGGGTGCCAAACAGCGGGATGGTATTACCGTAGCTCTTACTCATCTTGCGCCCATCCAGCCCCTGCAAGACGGCGACGTGGTCATCGACCACCGCCTCGGGCAAGGTGAATGTCTCGCCGTAGTGATGATTGAAGCGCTGCGCAATATCCCGCGCCATCTCAACGTGCTGAATCTGGTCGCGCCCGACCGGCACCTGGTGCGCATTAAAAATCAAAATATCAGCAGCCATCAGTATGGGGTAGGAAAACAAACCCATGGTGATCCCAAAGTCGGGGTCCTCGCCGGATTCTTCATTGGCCTGCACAGCGGCTTTGTAGGCGTGAGCCCGGTTCATCAGGCCTTTCGCTGCCGAGCAGGTCAGTACCCAGCTCAACTCGGTGATCTCGGGGATATCGGACTGGCGGTAGAAGTAGGTATTTTCTGGGTCGAGACCCAAGGCCAACCAGGTTGCCGCGATCTCGCGACTGGACTGTGCCACTTCATCGGGATTCTGGTTCTTGATTAGCGCGTGATAGTCCGCCAGAAACAGATACGCATCCACCTCAGGATCCCGTGATGCAGCGATGGCAGGGCGGATCGCCCCAACATAATTACCCAGATGCGGCGTACCGGTTGTTGTGATGCCCGTCAGTACCCGAGTTGAACTCATAATGCCCTCTCTTCCCTCAGGCCAGACGGCGGTAGAACGCAGTGAGTAACGACAACAACTGCGGAATATCCGCCGCGCACGCCAGTTCGCGAATCGAGTGCATCGCCAGCGTGGGCACGCCCAGATCCGTGGTGGCGATTCCCGTCTCGGTCGCCGTGATGGGGCCAATCGTGCTGCCACAGGCCAGATCGGCTCGCATCACAAACGCCTGCACATCCACTCCGGCTCGCTCAGCCAATAGTCGCAGTCGAGCGGCACCTTCGCTGTTCGTCGCGTAACGCTGATTGCGATTGATTTTGACCACTGGGCCGCCACCGAGTCGCGGGCTGTGTTGATCGTCATGCTTGTCCGCGTAGTTGGGGTGCACCGCATGCGCGTTATCCACCGAGAGCATCCAAGAATCCGTGCGGAGTTGCTGGTTGTCTTGGGCGTTGGGCACCAGTGCGGTCAACGCATCCATCAGCATGGGCCCTTGAGCCCCCACTGTTGAGGCGCTCCCCACCTCCTCGTGGTCAGTCGCCACCAGCATCGACCATTCTGCATCTTCGGTATCAATCAACGCGCTGAGGCCCGCAAAACAACTCAGCAGGTTGTCCAGTCGAGCAGAGGTAATCCAGGACTCATCGATGCCTGCGACGGCGGGTGGCTGAACGTCATAAAGAGACAGCTCGTAGTCCATCACCCGTGCATCCTGCCACTGAGAATCCTGTGCTGTGAGGGTCTCGGCGAGCCACGCCTTGAAGTCAAACTGCTGGGGATCCCCCAGCATAACCAGCGGCACCACGTCTTTCTGTGGATTGATACTTCGCTGTTTGTTGGCCTCCCGATCGAGGTGAATCGCCAGACTGGGCACGACGGCGACCGGGCGGGCCGAATCAAAGAGCGTGGAACAGAGCTCCCCCGATGTAGTCAGCAACGTTACGCGACCCGCTATGGCGAGATCGCGGTCAAACCAGGGATTGAGGAGCGCGCCACCATAGACATCGACCCCCAACTGCACACAACCATCGCGACCTTTAACCGGGTTGGGTTTGACTGAGAGGTTCGGACTGTCCGTATGCGCGCCCACCAAGCGCAGCCCCGCGTCGGGGCGGCCCTGCCCCGCCCGCACCGCAATCAGCGAACTGCCCTGCCGGGTCATAAAATAGCCACGACCGGCGGTCATGGTCTCAGCGTCAAACCGCTCGACCTCCTCAAAGCCGGCATCGCTCAGCCGCCTGGACATCGCCGCCACAGCATGAAATGGCGTGACCGCCTCACCGAGAAATTCGAGCAGTGCTTCGATCTGCGTCATGTCATTAACCCTGAATGATCCACACCCACAATACCAATCCCAAAGCCAATCGATACAGCACAAAAGGCATTAGCCCGATTCGCCCAACCCAATACATAAAGGCTTTGATCGTCGCGTAAGCAAACATCGCCGAGAGCCCGAAAGCGGTTAAAGCCGCCCCACCTGACAGCGATGATTCGCCTGACCCCATGGTCGCCAGCATCAGCACCACGGCGCCCCCAATCACCGGCACACTCAGCAAAAAAGAGAAGCGGGCGGCGGCGGCGGGATGGTAACCCAGAAACAAGGCAGCTGTGATCGTCACACCGGATCGTGATGTCCCGGGGATCAGGGCAAACATCTGTGCCAGACCAATCAACAGGGCATCGCCGAGTGAGACTGGGCCTGTGCGTCCCGCGCCGCGACGGGAGAGTCTGTCAGCGACCCCTAGCAGCACACCGAACAGCAGCGTTGTTACAACAATGACGTTAACAGCGCGTGCATCGGTGGCGATCACATCCTTGAACAGCAGACCCGCCAACACAACAGGCACCGTGGCCACCACGAGCGCCCTAAGCTCTGATTGATCGGAGGGCCCACCGGGGAGGATGCTCTTCGCCAGTGTGATTACCGTATCGCGGAAGTACCAGAGCACCGCGCACAGGGTGCCGGCATGCACGGCGACGTCAAACAATAGGCCCTGATCGACCCAGCCCCATATCTGCGCGGGCAAAATCAGATGAGCAGAACTCGATACCGGTAGAAATTCGGTAATGCCCTGAATCAGAGCCAGCGCCACGACCTGGACCCAATCAGTCACGACGGCCCTGCTCCGACAATTTCTTCCAGCCGATATCGCGCTGAACATACTGTGG
>Ga0255767_1004461_pt1 | contig 11491 bp, 5 predicted proteins | sample 071ome_24_FD_179967 | JGI IMG/M metagenome (GOLD analysis project Ga0255767, IMG submission 179967) | Coastal salt marsh microbial communities from the Groves Creek Marsh, Skidaway Island, Georgia - 071402CT metaG (version 2) | ecosystem: Environmental > Aquatic > Marine > Intertidal zone > Salt...
TACGGAACCTTCGAAATCAGTGTTCAGCTCACACCTCAGGGCATGAAGCGTCGTGAGGAAATCTTTGATGTGCTCTCTGGCTATATTGAACTACTTCGTCGAGAGGGCGTCGATGATCGCTATGCCGAGGAGTACCGCCAGTCTCTGAACAATCGGTTTACATTCCTTGAGAAGATAGATGACTTCTCTTACGCCGCGAGTTTGGCGGCGGCCATGCAGGACTATCCGATTGAGCACGTTATCGATGCACCGTATCGCTTTGATGGGTTCAATCAGGAAGCTGTCGATTCGCTGTTGGCCCAGTTGGTACCTGAGCGACTGAACGTTTGGTACATCTCGCAAGAGGAAGAAACCAATAGCGAGCTCGAGTTCTATGTTGGACCGCACGCCATAGAAGACCTCGAAGCCAGAGATATCGAGGCGGCGCTTGCTCTCGTCAACCGTCTCGGATTGGCACAGCCCAGTCAAAATGGGCTGCTCCCTGAGGCTTTCGATCTCAAAGAGACGCCGGCTGACGTTACCTCGGTTGCGGTAGCAGATAACGTGACGTTTTGGTTAAAGGGTAGCGAGAACTTTGATGGTTTGCCGAAAGGTTTTGCGCGGCTTCAGTTGAGTACCGACAAAGCGCTGAATAGCGTTGAGAACTTCGTATACCTGTCGCTGTGGGAGTCGCTCTACGACTTGAAGCAGGCGCGGTTGGCAACGGAAGCATCCATTGCCGGTATGAGCCTGTCGATGAGTGCGTCCAACGGTATATCGCTCACGATGTCAGGCTTTACTGATAAGCAGCCCGAGCTATTAGCGCGAGCGCTCGAGGGCTTGCGGGTGAACCCCAGCGAGCTTGAGTTTGGCCAGGCAGTAGAGCGCTACTTACGACGCATTGAGAACTCAAAACGCGCCTTCCCCTACACGCGATTCACGCCTCTACTAGGGATGCTGACCCGTGAGGGTCGATATACAGATGCGTCGCTTGCATTGGCTGCATCGAAGGCGAATCTCCAGGAATTCACTCAGTTCGTTGAAGCAGTACTCACAACGAGTCACCTCCGGGCATTCTTCTTTGGCAACTACGAAGAAGCTGATGTGCACGCCGCATATACTCAGCTGGAAGACTATGTAACTCCGAGCCGCTCCGCCGGCTACGCACGCGCCGGCATCTACAACCCAGAGCCCGGTGCAACGCTGATGCTCAATAGAGAGGTCCCCGTAGAAGACCTGGGCATGCTTTACGGCTTCGCCGCACCTGAGGCATCGATAAAGAACCAAGCACTTGCACGAATTCTTTCGCGCCACCTGCGCGTACGGGCCTTCGAAACTTTGCGAACAGAAGAGCAGCTTGGGTATGCGGCGGGTGGCGGATCGCTCGATCTCTATCAGCACCCTATGGTCATTCTCTACATTCAGACGCCTGTGAAAGGCCCGCAGGACATGCTTGATCGTTTTAACGCCTATACGCAGGAGTACCGGGAAGAGTTGGCGGCGCTCACAGAGGAGTCCTTTGCAAAGTTCAAAGCTGGCGTATTAACAGCCCTAACCGAACCTCCCAAGAATCTATCAGCAGAGGCGGGGCCGTTTGCCTCGGACTGGTCGATAGAAAATTATGACTTTGACACGCGCGACAAACTCATTGAGGCGGTGCAGTCTGCGACGTTAGCTGACGTACAGGCGTTTTACGATGCAACTGTCTTTAGTGAAGCGCGATCGCGAATCGTCATTCAGCTGAAAGGTCAGCGATACGCAGATCAGGCTTTTGGTTCCTTGGATGGGGGTGTTGTCGTCGAGGACGTTGATCAATTCCATAAAGATATGCCAAAGCAGGCGCTTTAAGATTTAGGTGCCTACATCACCTGTAAATATTTCTACAAAGTTCTAATATAGAACTTTGTAGAAATTATTCATGCATTTACATACCCTTAAACTCAGAATAACGTATTTATTAGTTCTAATTTAGAACTTATTGGGGGTTGGCGTGAATACAAACTTAGATCCGGTCGAGGCAAAAGAGTGGTTAGACTCGTTTGACGCAGTTACTCGCTTTAATGGTAGCAACGTTTCTAGCGAGCTAATTCAGCGATTAAGCGATCACGCTCGAGAACAGGGTGTAAAGCTGCCGGCCGCCATCACGACGCCGTTCAAAAACACCATTAACCCCGAAGATGAACGCGTCATGCCCGGTGACTTGTTTATGGAGCGACGTATTCGGTCGCTTATTCGTTGGAACGCGATGGCCATGGTCATGCGTGCTAATGACAACGAAGATGGTTTGGGCGGTCATATTTCAAGCTTCAGTTCGAGCGCGACGCTGTATGACGTGGGGATGAACTATTTCTTCCGCGGGACAGGAAACGGCCACCCCGGGGATCTTGTCTTCTATCAAGGGCACAGTGCGCCGGGTATGTATGCACGCTCTTATTTGGAAGGCGTTTTTGATGAAAGCCAACTGGAAAACTTCCGACGTGAGGTTTCAGGAAAAGGCCTATCGTCCTATCCCCACCCATGGTTGATGCCGAACTACTGGCAGTTCCCAACAGTCTCGATGGGGCTGGGTCCTTTGCAAGCCATCTACCAAGCACACGTTATGAAGTATCAACAGAAACGTGGTTTGGTGGACCATCGGGATAGAAAGGTCTGGTGTTTCCTTGGTGATGGTGAATGTGATGAGCCTGAGTCCTTAGGTGCGATTGGCCTCGCTGGGCGCGAGGGCCTGGGAAATCTTCATTTTGTCGTTAACTGCAACCTTCAGCGATTGGACGGGCCGGTTCGCGGCAACAGTAAAATTATTCAGGAGCTCGAGGGCGTTTTCCGCGGTGCTGGCTGGAATGTGATTAAAGTAGTTTGGGGGCGACGCTGGGATCCGCTGTTGGAGCGCGATAAGTCTGGTCTGCTCCTAAAGCGGATGGGTGAAGTCTGCGATGGTGAACTGCAAAACTGTAAGTTCAACGGTGGCGCGTATACCCGCGAGCACTTTTTCGGGAAGTACCCTGAAACCCTTGATTTAGTAAAAGACCTCTCGGATGACGACATCATGTATCTCAACCGAGGCGGGCACGACCCTTACAAGGTTTACGCGGCCTACGCAGCTGCCTGTGAAGAGACAGAGCGGCCGACTGCAATCCTCGCCATGACGGTAAAAGGCTACGGTACCAGCGAGGCAGGCGAAGCGAGCAATGAAACACACTCACTCAAGAAGCTTGATCTGAAAAGCTTGAAAGCCTTCAGGGATCGCTTTGGCGTACCCATCAGCGATAAAGATTTGAAAGATGTGCCGTTCTATCGCCCGCCCGACGACAGTCCTGAAATGCGTTACCTCAGGGAGCGTCGAGCAGAGCTTGGAGGTAGCATCCCTGCGCGTCGTGCGACGTCTTACAGCTTGCCAGCACCGGCGCAGTCCGCGTATGCGAGCCAGCTAAAGGGCAGTGGTAAGCGCGAAATTTCAACGACTATGGCCTTCGTCCGCGTGCTGTCCTCTCTAGTGAAGGACAAGCAGATCGGCGAGCGTGTTGTACCTATTGTTCCTGATGAGGCTCGTACCTTTGGTATGGAAGGGATGTTCCGTCAGTTAGGTATTTACTCTTCAGTAGGCCAGCAATACACCCCGCACGACGCGGGGCAAATCCTCTACTACAAAGAGGAAGAGACCGGTCAGATCCTCGAGGAAGGCATTAACGAGGCGGGTGCCATGTCAGCTTGGCTTGCTGCTGCGACATCGTACTCGGTTTCAGACTACCCCATGGTGCCGTTCTACATCTTCTACTCCATGTTCGGATTCCAGCGAATTCATGATTTGGCATGGGCTGCAGGTGATAGTCAGGCGCGAGGCTTCCTAATTGGTGCCACGGCAGGTCGTACGACCCTGAATGGCGAGGGTCTGCAGCACCAGGACGGTCACAGTCACCTCATGGCTACCACCATTCCTAATTGCATTTCTTATGACCCGACGTACAGCTATGAGCTGGCGACCATCATCAGTTCTGGCATGAAGCGCATGTTTGAAGACGGCGAAAACGTTTTCTATTACATCACGACCATGAACGAGAACTATGTCCATCCCGATATGCCAGAGGGTGCGGAAGAGGGTATTGTCCGAGGTCTCTATCCGCTCAAGAAATCCACGAAGAGAGGAAAGAAGCGCGTTCAATTGATGAGCGCGGGAACCATCATGCGAGAGGTCGAAGCTGCCGCCGTCATTCTTGAAAAGGATTATGGTGTTGCCACGGATATCTGGAGCATGACGAGCGTCAATGAGTTAGCGCGGGATGGCCATAAGGTGTCGCGCCGCAACATGATGAATCCTGGGGAGGAGCCGGAAGTGCCTTACGTCACACAATGTCTCGCGCCGACCGAGGGTCCCATCATCGCTGCGACTGATTACATCAGAGCGCATACCAATCAAATTAGAGAGTTTATGCCGCGCAGCTTTACGGTCCTCGGCACTGATGGTTTTGGGCGGAGTGATACGCGCGCACAGCTGCGGGAGTTCTTTGAGGTTGATTGTCGCTACGTTGTCTTGGCAGCAATGACCGCCTTGGCAGATGAAGGTGTGGTTTCGCGAGCAGATGTTGCCAAAGTCATGACTGATTTGGGCATCGATCCTGCAAAGCCAGACCCCACAACGGTCTAAGGGAGGCGCTACAGATGACACATCAAACGATGGTAGTTCCTGATATTGGTGGCGCCGAAGGTGCCGAGGTGGTCGAGCTTCTGGTGGCAGTGGGTGATGCTATCGAGCTCGAGCAGAGCTTGATTGTTCTCGAATCTGATAAGGCCTCCATGGAAATCCCGGCATCCCATGCCGGCGTTGTGGTCGAGCTAAAGATGGCGGTCGGTGACCAGCTATCTGAAGGCGACGCCATTCTCGTACTGGATACGTCAGCGGCTGACGGTGATAACGCTGATGCGAGCCAACAGGAAGCTTTGAGCACTGATCAGAGCGCTGTGTCGACCGGTGCCGACCTCGCTAGTGTGCAGCGGATGGATGAGGGCAGCGAGGGGGCGGCAGTTTCAGTTGATCCTGAAGCGAGCGCAGACCAAGCGGTTTCAGAGCAAATTGTCGAAGTGCCCGATATTGGCACGGATGGTGATGTTGAGGTTATAGAGCTTTGCGTCAGCGTTGGCGATATGATCGGCGAGGGCGACTCGGTCGTCGTGCTCGAGTCCGATAAAGCATCAATGGAGGTTCCTTCTCCTGCGGCAGGTGAGGTCCTAGAGCTCTTAATTGCCGAGGGTGCCTCGGTCACTCAAGGGGCAGCGCTTATAAAGCTGAGCGTTGCAGGTGGTTCATTACCTGCGACGGCAGCCAAACCCGCTGCTGCGACAGCCGGTGACTCCGCCGATACGGCCATCAAGACATCCTCACCAGTGGCCGAAGCTAATCCTGTTCCTAAGGTAAGCGCGCCTGAGGTCTCCGCGCAGCCATCCTCGTCGGCCTCCAATGACTCATCAGATTTATACGTTGGACCTGCCGTGCGGAAGTTGGCTCGTGAGTTTGGTGTCGACCTGAAAGCTGTAAAAGGGTCGGGCCCCAAGGGGCGCATCGTTAAAGAGGACTTGCAGACGTACGTTTCGCAACGTCTGGCTGATCCTGCGACCCGCACCGTTTCGGTGGGCAGTGGTATACCAGAAGTGGCGGATATTGATTTCTCAAAGTTTGGTCCGGTTCGTCTGGAAGAGAGATCACGCATCGATAAAGTCACCGCCACTAAGATGTCGAAGTCGTGGCTCAATGTGCCACATGTTACGCAGTTTGATGACGCGGACATCACGGACCTAGAGGCCTTCCGTAGTTCGCTTAAAGCGGAGGCTGAGCAACGAGGCAGCAAATTATCGCCCGTACCTTTCATCATTAAAGCGGTTGCAATTGCGCTTAATGCGAACCCTAAGTTGAAGAGTTCGCTGGCAGAGCAGGGCGATATGCTTGTCTACAAGGACTACTGCCACATTGGTATGGCTGTCGATACACCCAACGGTTTGGTGGTACCGGTTATCCGTGATGCGGACAAGAAGTCCATTTGGGCATTAAGTGATGAAATTCGCGAGCTTGCCGCGAAAGCGAAAGGCAAGAAGCTCAAGCCGGACGAAATGCAAGGCGCTGTCTTTACCGTTAGTAGCTTAGGAAGCATTGGTGGACGAGGATTTACGCCGATCGTAAACACCCCAGAAGTGGGCATTTTGGGTGTCAGCAAGGCGTCCACCCAACCCGTGTGGGACGGCTCCGCATTCCAGCCCCGTACCATGCTTCCAGTCTCGCTGTCCTACGATCACCGTGTTGTGAACGGTGGCGATGCAGGTCGGTTTTTGACCTACCTCGTAGCACTACTGAGTGACATCAGACAGCTTGCGATGAACTAAGCCGCGGCTGAGTTCACGGTCTCAGCCGGTGTTGCGCATTCCTGCCGCGACACCGGCAATCGATACCATCAGTGCGCGCTGCACTGATGAATCTTCGCTTTCACGAATACGACGTAGCAATTCAATCTGCACCAGGTTCAAAGGGGCGGTATAAACATTTCTCAAGCCAATCGACTCCAAGCCCCAGGGGTCACCCGCCATTAGTGTGTCCACCTCTAATATACGTTGGACTGAGTTGATGTCCTTGGCGAGCTGGTCGCGCAAAGCTTGTCCTAGACCTCGCAACTCCGGATCGACCAGCGTTTCGTCGTACAGCACGTTAATCATGCTATTTGACTTGGCGTAGACCATATCGAGCATTGACAATCTGGAGGCAAAAAATGGCCACTCGTGACGCATCTCCTTAAGCATTGACATGTTTCCCGAGGATGCGGCTTTCTCAAGCGCTGAGCCGGCCCCAAGCCACGCTGGCAGAACCAAGCGGTTTTGCGACCAGGCAAAAATCCATGGAATCGCCCGGAGTGTCTCGATGCCACCCCCGGTTCGGCGTCTCGCAGGCCGCGAGCCGAGAGGGAGGCTTGCAAGCTCAGGCTCTGGGGTTGCCTGGCGGAAGTACTCAACAAAACGCGGGTTCCCTCGAACCCAGCTTCGATAATCAGTGCAGGCGTTGTCAGCAAGCTCAGTCATGAGCTCGCGCCATGCTTGCTTGGGAACGGGTGGTGGCGTGAGGTTGCCCCGAAGAATCGCGCTGGTGTATTGCCCAAGAGTATTAACCGCCAGCGGCTTGAGCCCGAGTTTCACTCTGATCATTTCGCCTTGTTCGGTCACTCTCAGTCCTTGTTCGAGTGAGCCAGGTGGCTGAGACAGCAGTGCTTGATGGGCCGGCGCACCGCCTCGCCCGATGGTGCCGCCGCGACCGTGGAACAACTGTAGCTTCACCCCGTGAGAGTGGCAGGTATCGAGCAGCGCTTCTTGCGCTCGATATTGCGCCCAGCCTGCTGACAGCATGCCTGCGTCCTTTGCACTGTCGGAGTAGCCAATCATGACAACCATGGCGTTGTTGGCTCGCGCTTTAAACGCCTCGTTGCTCAGTAACGCATCGATCGTCGCGGGCGCGCCGTCAAGGTCATCCAGCGTTTCGAATAGTGGAGAAACCGGTAAGTCCAGCGGCCCACCTGTCGCTTTCAATAGAAGTTGAACAGCCAGCACATCAGACGGTTGAGATGCCATTGAAATGACATAGCAGCCCAGCGCCTCTCGTGGTGCATTGGCAATGACTCGGAAGGTATCAATGACCTCTTGGCAAGGCTCTGATGCTACATAGTTGATTGGCAGCAGCGGGCGCGGATTGGCGATTTCAGTTTCAAGAAAAGCCTGCTTTTCTAGTTCGGACCATGTTTGATAATCGCCTAGACCCAATGCTTCTGTTATTTCACCGATGACATCGCTGTGCCGAGTGTTTTCCTGACGAATATCGAGCGTTACCAGGTGAGACCCGAAGGTCTCCAAGCGTCGCAGCAAATCGAGGAGTTTTCCGTCAGCAATGGCGTCAAGACCCATCGCTAATAGCGATTCGCGGCAGAGCTCCAGGCTGTCAGTGATGGTATTTGTCGGTAAGTAGGGGGGTGGAGCCAGAGAGCCGTCTTGAATATAAGCTCCTAAACCGTCCCGCTGATTGCGAACTGCGTCTCGCACGGGTCTCAAAATAGCGCGATAGGGCTCTCTCGCGCCGTTTGTCATCTCACACAGCGCGTTAGTTGCCTTAGTGACCGACAGCTCCTCATAAATTTCTTCGAGATTTCGCAGAATAAGATCGGCCGCCTGCCAGCGACTGATAATCATGGCACGTAATGTGACTTTAGCCGTGACGTTGGGATTTCCGTCTCGATCACCGCCAATCCAGCTCGAGAGTCGTACGACCGGTTTCGAGCGCGGTGGGATATCCAAATCAAATTTATCGGCAATGGCGTCCAAGTCGCGCATGAATTCGGGAACCGCATCCCAGAGCGAGTTTTCGATGACGGCAAAACTCCAGCGCGCCTCGTCAATGGGTGTCGGTCGCTGCTCGAGAAACTCCTCGGTATGCCAGATCTGTGCGATCAAGTCGGCCAGGCGCCGTTGCGCCTTGGCTTCGTCAGCCTGACCTGAGTCGAGCCACGTCAGACAATCATGAATCTCGCCATGTTTGTGAATAAGTGTTCGCCGAGTAATCTCAGTTGGGTGTGCCGTGAGCACGAGATCCATGTGCAAGTTGGCTATGGCGCTGGCCAACTCAGCCTTGCTTGCTGTCGCGCTAAGTTCGTTAATAGCGCCGACAATACGGTCGTATGCGCCGAAGCGACTACTTACTGACTTAGTGGTTGTGAAGTGTTGATCCGCAATATTTGCGAGGTTCAGAAACTGTGCGAAACCGCGTGAGATGAGCAAGAGTTGCTCAGCATCCAGGCGTTTAAGCTGATCAAAGAGCGCAGCGGTTTGCTCCGCTTCGGTGGCGAGTTTCGATGCTTGACGGATCGATTCAATGCTTTGAAAAAGATCTTCCCCAACCGTCGTTCGAATAATTTCGCCTAGGGTGTCTCCCAGTAGGCGTACATTTTGTCGAAGGGGTGATGTGTCCAGTACGTGGTCATATGTCATCAGTTAGCTCGTTTGGAATCTAGTGTCTTTAAGGCTGTCTTTGATTCGAGCGAGGTGAGGAGTGAAGCCTTCTCCGCGGCGCAGGGTTACACCGGCGGCGAGGACATCAAGGATGACCAGCTGCACCAGCCGAGACGTCATGGGCAAATATTGCTCAGTGTCTTCTTCTACTTTTACATTGATGCAGCAATGGCTTTGATCTGCGAGAGGCGAGCCTTCCGCGGTCAGAGACACAATGGTGGCCTCTGTTTGGCGAGCGATCTCAGCCGCTTCTACCAATACTTTTGTTCTCCCGGTGTGGGAGATAAAAAAGAATAGATCGCCCACTCCGGCAGATGCGGCAAGCATTCGCTGCATCAGCGGATCTTCGTGGGTGAATACCGGAACGTTAAAACGGAAAAACTTGTGTTCAGCATCGCGCGCGACAGCGGCTGAGGTGCCCAGTCCGAAAAAGTACACCCGCCGCGCCTGCGCTATCTGATCAACAGCCCGGGCGATGGCTTTTAAAGGTAGTTCTTCTTTCGCCGTCATCAGAGCGTTGATCGCGTTATCGAAGAGCTTGGTTGGGAACGTGTTGATGTCGTCAGAGAACTCAACTGCCCGACTAACGTAGCGCACTCCCGAAGCTAAGGATGTGGCTAGCTGTAGCTTGAAGTCAGGGAAACCTGTGGCACCAAAGCGCTTACAAAAACGATTCACGCTGGGTTCACTTACGCCTGCCGCCGCTGCGAGAGACGCAATGCTGGAGCGTGTCGCCTCTTCCGGTGCATTCAAAATGGCCTGTGCCACCTTCGCTTCGGACTTATTGAGCTCATTCAGCTGTCGCTGAATGACGGCCAGCAGATTGGGTTCGGACGTCATCACGCATTCCGCATTTGGTAAGAATATTACGAATGATGCCTCAGTTTTTGAGTGGAGGCACCGTAATTCTGTAATTTTATCGCCAATATTTGTAATAAAACTAAAAAAATCAGCGTTTTTAGGCAAACTAATTTGAATATTTGTAAATTTACTACATAATAAGATCATCAAAGGGGGACGTTATGATTAACGTAGCAATCAACGGATTTGGTCGGATCGGTAGAAATATTCTTCGCGCACTGTATGAGCGCCCCGATGTCGCTTCACGGCTTCGTGTTGTCGCCATTAACGACCTGGGAACTCCCGAGATCAACGCACACCTCCTTCAATTCGATACGACGCATGGTCGCTTTGGTGCCACCGTTGCGGTCGAAGATGGCGCACTCAACATCAATGGTGATCGCATAGCGGTGTTTGCTGAGCGTAATCCGGAAGACCTACCGTGGGGTGATCTCAAAATTGACGTGGTGTTCGAGTGCACCGGCATCTTCACCTCACGAGACAAGGCATCGGCTCACTTGCGCGCCGGTGCTCGCAAAGTACTGATTTCGGCGCCTTCAGGCGACGCTGACGCGACCGTGGTTTACGGCGTGAATCAGGATGTGCTTACAGATGATGCGGTCATCGTTTCAAACGCGTCATGCACGACTAATTGCCTCGCGCCTATCGTTGCGCCGCTCCATAAGACAGTGGGCGTAGAGAACGGCTTGATGACCACGGTGCACGCTTACACGAACGATCAGAATTTGAGTGACGTTTACCACTCGGACCTTTACAGAGCGCGATCGGCTACACAAAGCATGATCCCTACAAAGACAGGAGCAGCAGCAGCCATTGGCCTTGTTCTCCCTGAACTGAAAGGTCGGTTGGATGGGTTAGCCGTGCGCGTACCTACGATCAATGTTTCGCTCGTTGATTTGACCTTCACAGCGTCTCGCGACACCACGGTTGAGGAGATCAACGACATTCTGGCGGCAGCGGCGAAAGCAGACCCTTACGGCGTGCTGGCCTGCAATACACAGCCTCTAGTGTCTACCGACTTCAATCACAACGCATATTCGAGCAACTTCGACGCAAATCACACGCGTGTGAGCGGACGTTTGGTTAAGGTGCTCGCGTGGTACGACAACGAATGGGGTTTCTCTAATCGTATGTTGGATACCGGTTGCTTGATGGGCACTGCATCGGTGGACGTTAGCAATGCCGCGTAACAGTTTTTGAGTGTGAGTGTTTGGGGGCCTTAGTGCCCCCTTTTTTTTACGCTTTCGCTCATTCCAGATTGGGACGAAGTTGCGCGTCACACTCTAGAGACGAGCTAACGTGATCAGCTACGGATAGCTAAAAACCATCAGCAAGATAACAGTAAAAAAAGCCGGAGGAGATCCGGCATCTAATCAGCCGTAGCGCTAGGGCGCAAACCAGAGCGAGAACTGGTCATGATGCGCGAAGTGACTAATAGGGTGCATGTCATCGTCGGCATGTGCCGTTGCCTTTTCATAGACTTCGAGCTTGCTGTCGCCCACCAGGTGGATGATGCCTAGCTCCGTCTTGAGTAAGCGGTCCTTCGAGAGACTGATACGTCTGTGAGGCGCGGTCGTCGGCTGGGTCATGAGCACTGGCGCTGTCGTGTTTAAGCCCTCAGGCA
>Ga0255767_1004476_pt1 | contig 11470 bp, 8 predicted proteins | sample 071ome_24_FD_179967 | JGI IMG/M metagenome (GOLD analysis project Ga0255767, IMG submission 179967) | Coastal salt marsh microbial communities from the Groves Creek Marsh, Skidaway Island, Georgia - 071402CT metaG (version 2) | ecosystem: Environmental > Aquatic > Marine > Intertidal zone > Salt...
CCCGGGACTGTCCTGATTTCTGTGTAACTGACCATGGACTACACTCCCGGAAGGGGGAAGTCCCATGGCAGAGAAGAAGTCCAAGGCAGAGGTCGATGCGCTCCTCGACCAGCTCCTCGAAGGTCATGCGCCCGGGTCCATCTTCGACCCCGGCGGCCTGATCCACGATCTCACGAAGCGCCTCGCCGAGCGAGCTCTCGAGGCCGAGCTGTCCGCGCACCTCGGCTACGAGAAGCACGCCCCCGAAGGGCGCAACGGCAGCAACAGCCGCAACGGTCGATCCCGCAAGCGGATCAAGACCGACACTCGCGAGGTGGATCTTGAGATCCCGCGCGATCGTGACGGTAGCTTCGAGCCCCAGCTCGTCCCCAAGCACACCCGACGACTCCCCGGTTTCGACGAGAAGGTCATCGCCCTCTACGCTCGCGGCCTGACCACCCGGGACATTCAGGACGGGCTCAAGGAGATCTACCACGTCGACGTGTCCCCGAGCCTGATCAGCAGCATCACGGACTCGGTCCTCGACGAGGTGCGGACGTGGCAGGCGCGCCCCCTCGAGGAGGTCTATCCGATCCTCTACCTCGACGCGATTCACGTGAAGATGCGCCAGGGTCGCCAGGTGAAGCCGGTCGCCGTGTACGTCGCGCTCGCCCTGAACCTCGAGGGGAAGAAGGACCTGCTCGGTCTCTGGGTCGGTGAATCCGAAGGAGCCAAGTTCTGGCTCGGTGTGCTCACGGAGCTCCGGAACCGCGGTGTACAGGACGTCCTGATCGCGGCGATCGACGGCCTCAAGGGCTTCCCCGAGGCAGTCGAGGCGGTCTTCCCGAAGACACAGGTGCAGCTCTGCATCGTCCACATGGTCCGCAACTCGCTGCGCTTCGTGTCGTGGAAGTACCGACAGAAGGTCGCGGCCGACCTCCGCGAGATCTACAGCGCACCCACGGTGGAGGCCGCAGAGGTCGTACTCGATCGATTCGAGGAGAAGTGGGACGCCGAGTACCCCATGATCTCGAAGAGCTGGAGGCGCCACTGGACGAACCTCACGGCCTTCTTCGAGTACCCGCCCGAGCTGAGGAAGGTGATCTACACGACGAACGCGATCGAGTCGATCAACGCACAGCTGCGGAAGGTGATCTCGAAGCGAGGATCGTTCCCCTCGCAGGACTCGATCCTCAAGGTGATGTTCCTGGCGATGACGCGCGCCTCGTCGCGGTGGACGCGGTCGGTGAAGGACTGGACCGCGGCGCTCAATCAGCTCATGAGCAATTTCGGTGACCGGATTCCTGTTTGACCCCATGGTCAGTTCCACGGAAATCTGGACGGTCCCCGACTCCTCTGCTCGTTCGGATTCAGCACTCCACCTCCCCCTCAAACAGCATCTCCTCCGCCTCCAGCATTTCCGCCAGGCGGTTCTCGATCGCCCAGCTGTAGCGCTTCTCGATGTGGGTCTCGTAGAGGTCCTGCCAGCAGCTGCGTTCGAGGACCGGTTGGAGGTTGCGGAGGCGGGCCATCAGGAAGGCCTGGTCCGGGGTCTCCCGGTGGCGGAGGGAGTGGAGGTAGAGGTTCGCGAGGGCCTGCATCAGGATCGCCGGGTTGTTGATGAGGTGGAGCCGCTGCATCAGGTCGGTGAACGCCGCCTCCAGCGGTGGGTTCTCCGACACGAAGAGGGCGCTCTCCAGGAGGAGGACGCGGGCGCGCGCCTCGAGGCAGCCGTGGCGCTCCGCCTCCGCGAGGAGGGTGTGGAGGACGGCGAGGAGGCGGTCGCGGTCGTCGGTGGCGATCGCGTAGCGGGCGATCGTGATCTTCCCGTCGAGGAGGCCCGGGTGCTCGGGGGGATCGCTCCCCTCGAAGTGGGCGCACGCGGCATCGACGAGCTCGAAGCCGGTCCGGGCGCCCTCTCTCGGCTCGCTCCCTGAGTCCGCAGCCTCCGCCGCGCTCGCCGCGAGGTGCAGCTCTCCGCGGTAGAGGAGCGCGTAGCCGCGAGTCACCGGCTGCAGCGGATCCCCCGCGCCATCCTGCTGCTCGACCGCCGCCAGCTCCGCGGCGGCGGTGTCGAGCTCGCCGAGGTCGATGGCGCACTTCGCCGCGCAGAGGCGGGAGCGGGCGAGGAGGTCGGGGTGGTGGGCCTCGAGGATGCTCCGGACCTCGGGGTTCGTGTGAACCCGGAGCGCCGCCTCGAGCTGGCCGCTCGACCAGAGGAGGGTGCCCCACTCCTGGGCGAGGGTGGGAAGGCGCCGGTGGCCGAGAAGCGTCGCGACCTCGAACCCCTCGGCGAGGGCGGTGAAGGCGCGCTGGTAGTCCCCGCGCTCCCGATGGGCGAGCCCCTTGGCGTGGAGGAGGTGGGGGAGGAGGAGCTGGCGGGCGCTCTCCGTGGGGAGCTGCGCGATCGCCTCCTCCGCCGCGTGGAGGTGGGTGAACGCCGCCTCAAGGTCGGGGAGGCGGGTCGCGCAGATGCTCCGCTCGACCGCGATGAGGGAGGGGACGAGGGAGCCCGTCGGCAGGTGTCCGCCGACCTCCGCCTCCCAGCCGTCGAGTCCGCGGAGGCTCCGCTGCCGCCGGGGATCGGCGAGACCGACGATGGCGGTCGCCTCCCCCCAGCTCGCGCCGTGCTCGGCGACCGCGCTGGCGAAGGGGATCGCCCGGTCCCCGAGGGCGACTGCGCGGAGCGCGGCGAAGGCGGGGGCGCCGCCGCCCGCCTCGAGCCACCGCTCCTCCAGCTGGCGGAGGGTCGGGCTCGTGAGGAGGACCTGCTGGAGCGGCGCGAGGGGGAGGGGATCGACCGCGCTCATGGGGTCACCACCTCTCCGCAGGCTCCCGCCATGATCGGCGCGGAGACCGGGAAGAGGATCGGCGGCGCTCCCGGGCTCGCCAGGTCGGTGAACTCGATCGCGCCGACGAGGGCGCTCTCCTGAACCGCCGTGGTGAGGTTCGTGATCGCCCAGGTCGGGGTCGCCTGCCACGCGGCGACGATCGGTGCGAGCCCCCCGCCTCCGGAGACACCCTCCAGCTCACCGAGGATCGCGAGGAAGAAGTCGAGCTCGAGGCCGGGGGTGAGGGTCTCCCGGGAAGCGCGTCCGAAGGGACGCGGCGCGCCGCTCGAGAGGTACAGGGCGTCGGGGGGGATCGCGCAGGGTCCGCCGATCTGATGGACATAGGCGAAGGTGTGGCGGCAGGTCGTCGTGGGGAGAGGCGCGCCGGGGAGGGCGAGGCCGGGGGTCGCGATGGTGCGCTCCACCTCGCCGAGGTACACGCGCACTCCCCCCGCCTGCACCGCCGGATGGAAGCGGAGCTGCGAGAGGACGAAGGGGGTGCCGGTCGAGCGCCAGCCGGCGGCGAGGCTCTCGAGGGAGACGCGGAGCGCGCCGCAGTCCTCGGCGGTGCGGAGGGAGTAGGGGGGGCCATCCCCCGGCACCTGGCTGTCGCCGGGGAGCGCGCAGCAGAGGAGCGCGACGATCAGCGCGGGGAGCGCCCGGCGGACCGGTCCGGCGGGGGGGACACCGTGGGGAACGCCGCGGGAGGCTCCCGACCGCGGACTTCGTCGACCGGCGGTGCGGAGGACTGTACCGAGGACAATCCGGGGGACTCGGGCCCCCGAGGCGTCGGCGGTGGCGTGCGAGAAGGGAAAGGGCCGTCTGGAAGTCCGCATGGAGCTCACCTCCCGGTTCGGTGGCGATCGTTCCCGAAGAGCGCGGAGGGCTCGAAGGATGGGAAGAGGGAGCCCGCCCGCCCCTCGGAGAGTCGAGGGAGCCGGGTTCGAGGTCAACCATGGACCCCGGCGGGGAGGCGTCGCGTCCGCATCCGGTCCACCCCTGCTCCCGAGGAGGTCGCGGGAGTTTGTCCGATCATCCGCCAATGGAGGCCACAGGGGGCCATCCCGCGGGGGGAGGGTTCCGAAGGTCAGGATCGATCGTAAAATGGGGCTGGGTGAGTTCTGACACCTTCCCGAGCGGCGCGGGCCGGGGGGAGGTGAGGGTCCCGTCTTTCACGAGGCGGAATCCGGGGTGAGAGTGCATCGGATCGAGGCGCCTCGGCGAAGTGTCCTGTACACACGTCGCCGAGGGGACCTCCGATCTGAAGGGCAGATTCCGAGAACCGAACCAACAGCGTGCTCCCTCCTATGGTCATGGCTCGACCGCCGGGAGTGTGCTGGAGAGGGACCCCGATGTCCTTGCGGGAAAGCCGCGCGGCGAACGTTCGCTTCATGCGGACGGCGTGCACCCCACTCGACCTGACTCTCGTTCTCGTCCTCGTGCTCATCGGCGCGAGCTCGACCCCCGTCCGCGCCCAGTGCGATCCGGGGAACGGTCCCGGCGGGCTCGGTCCCGATGTCATCGTCGGTGACCTCCTCACGCCGAACTCCTACGGGCAGGCGGGGGATCACTACGCCTACGCGATCGGCACCACCTCCTGCAACATCGGCACCGAGGTGCTCCTCTGGGAGGCGGCGACCACCGCCCACCCGGTCATCGCCCAGAACATGTACCGCCTGCGGGACGGCCGCTTCGAGCAGGTCGGCATGTCGTGGCTGAAGCACGGGTTCTCCGCTCTCTTCGATGACATTTGCGGCTGCAACTGCGTGAACCCCTTCGACTCCCAGATCCTCGGAGTCGGCTGCTCCGACCCCTACTCCTCCGGGCTGAACGGGAACCAGGCCGGACTCGGGCCGCGCTCCGAGGTGAACGACCCCGCTGCCGGGCTCTTCGGCTTCCCGGTCCAGCTCGACCCGGTGAACCAGGACTTCACCTGGCGCCGCCTCCGCGTCCACATGGACGATGTCGATCCGGCGCAGAATGTGGGAGCCCTCTACTTCGTCGAGGGGCACTACCTCGCGGCGGACGACTCCGCGGCGGGGAACGCGGCGAACAACGCCAGCTACCGCCAGGTCGCGGTGGGCGGGGATCCCGATCGAACCCTCTCCTACCTCGACACCACCCGCCGCCAGCTCTCGGCGATCCACGCCTGGCAGGAGTTCGACCCGAGCGTCGTCCTCACTCAGGTGCTCGATGGCAGCGGGGGGATCCTCATCATCGGCGCGAAGGTCACCGACCTCGGCGGCGGTGAGTTCGAGTACGAGTACGCGGTCCACAACCTGAATTCGACGCGCGCCGTCGGGGGGCTTTCCATCTCTCTTCCCGGCGGTGTGCTCTCCTCCTCCGAGGGGTTCCATGATGTGGACTACCACAGCGGGGAGCCGATCTCGGGGACAGACTGGACGATCACCACCGGCGCCGGAGAGGTGCGGTGGGAGACGGAGTCCCACGCGGCGAACCCGAACGCCAACGCCCTGCGCTTCTCCACCCTCTACAACTACCGCTTCCGGGCGAACGCCACCGCCGACCTCGTGCCGATGACCCTCGAGCTCTTCACGCCGGGGACGCCGAGCACGATCACCGCCATGGTTCCCGGTCCCGCGGAGGTCGTCCCGTTGGTGGTGACCCTGCCGAACGGGCCGACGGCGATCGTCGCCCCCGGGGGGGGCACGACCCTCGATCTCGACATCACCCCGATCCCGGGGGTCTCCGTCCAGCCCGGGACCGCCCTCCTGCACGTCGACACGGGAAGCGGGTTCACGGACCTCCCCCTGACCGCGCTCGGGGGAACCGCCTATCGCGCAACCTTCCCCGCCGCCGCGTGTGGCTCCATCGTCTCCTACTACCTCTCCGCCCAGGCCACGAGCGGGGCCGGGGTGACGGTGCCGGCCGCAGGCGCGAGCGGGCCCTTCGTCGCGGAGAGCGCGTACTCGATCGTCGATGAGGTCGACGACCTCGAGATCGACCTCGGCTGGTTCCCCGGCCCGCCGAACACGGCCACCGCGGGGAACTGGACCTACGGAGATCCGAACGGGACGAACGCCCAGCCCGAGGACGATCACACCATCGGCGCCGGGGTGAACTGCTGGTTCACCGGGCAGGGGACCGTCGGCGGCTTCGACACCGAGGCGGATGTCGATGGGGGCGTCACCACCCTCTACACCAACTTCATCGACACCTCCGCCCTGACCGACCCGACCCTCTCCTACTGGCGCTGGTTCTCGAACGACACCGGCGCGAACCCGAGCGAGGATGTCCTCGTCGTCGAGATCTCGACGAACGGCCTCGACTGGGTCGAGGTGGAGACGGTCGGGCCGAGCGGTCCCGAGGCGTCGGGGCAGTGGTTCGAGCACACCCTCCGCGTCCTCGACTTCGCCGCGCTCTCCCCCGCGACCCAGCTCCGCTTCACGGTGGGGGATCTCGGCGGTGGCTCGGTGGTGGAGGCCGCGATCGACGATGTGCGCCTCCGCGACCTCGAGTGCGGTCCCCAGGACTGCAACGGGAACGGGCTCCCCGATGACCAGGACATCGCCTCCGGGGCGAGCCTCGACTGCGATGGGAACGCCGTCCCCGACGAGTGCGACCTCGCCGCGGGCGGGGACTGCGACGGGGACGGGGCGCTCGACGCCTGCGAGATCGCGAGCGGCGCCGAGCCGGACTGCAACGGCAACGGCCTCCCCGACGCCTGCGACATCGCGGGGGGGACGAGCGCCGACGGGGACGCCAGCGGCATCCCGGACGAGTGCGAGGGGACGCCGTTCATCCGCGGGGACATCAATCAGACCGGCGGAGTCGACATCTCCGACGCCGTGAACGGGCTGGGGATCCTCTTCAGCGGGGGGGCGCCGAGCTCGTGCCCGAAGTCGCTCGACGTGAACGCGGACGGGGCGACGAACATCGCCGACCCGATCTCGCTCCTGACCTACCTCTTCGCCGGGGGACCCCCGCCGGCGGCGCCGTTCCCCCTCTGTGGGCTCGAGCCCGCGACCACCGCGCCGGACTGCGCGACCTTCTCCGCCTGCCCCTGAGTCATCGACCGAGGATTCCCCGGGGGGCGCGCCTCACCCGCGGGTCGCGATGAGGGCATCGAGCTCCTCCCGGAGTCGCGGGATGATCTCGTCGTAGGGGTAGGCCCCGAGGGACTCCTCCCCCCGCTTGAGGTTCACGTAGCTGGGGGCGCACCAGAGCCCGAGGTCGGCATCGTCCGTCTCTCCCGGGCCGTTCACCCGGCACCCCATCACCGCGATCGTGATCGCGTGCTCCGCCGCGTAGCGGGTCATCTCCCGCACCTCCTCCGCCAGCTCGACGAAGGCCTCGTTCTCCACCCGGGAGCAGCTTGGGCAGGAGATGATGTTCAGGCCGCTGCGATCGTAGTGGACCACCGAGCGGGTACGGCCGTGGCGGACATCATCGATGATGCTCCGCGCCGCCTCGAGCTCCTCCCCCTTGCGGGGGTTGGGGACGGTCAGGGAGACGCGGACCGTGTCTCCGATGCCGCGGGAGAGGAGCTGCTCGAAGGCGACCCGGGTCTTGATGACGCCATCCGGAGGGAGTCCGGCCTCGGTGACGCCGAGGTGGAGGGGGACATCGGGGCGCGCCTCCGCGAAGCGGCGGTTCGCCTCGATCACCTTGAGCGGGTCGGAGTCCTTGAGGGAGACCACGTACCGGGTGAAGCCGAGCTCGTCGAGCCAGGCGGCGTGCTCGAGGGCGCTGTCGAGCATGGGGGAGATCGAGTCCCCCTTCTCATAGTCCGCGACCTTGGCGGGGTCGACCGACCCGCAGTTCACTCCGATCCGCATCGCGCAGTCCCCGGCGAGCGCCTGCTCCGCGAGGAAGCGGACCTTCTCCCGCCACGGCTTCTCCCGCTCGTGGTGGTGGAGGTGGCCCGGGTTGTAGCGCAGCTTGGCGACATGCGGGGCGAGGAGCTCCGCGAGGCGGTAGTTCTCCTGGAGGTCGATGCAGAGGTTGGCGGAGGGGACGCGGCGGGCGATCTCGATCGCGGCCTCGGCATCGCTGCGGGCATCCACCGCGATCCGCACGACATCGGCCCCCGCGTCGACCAGCATCGCGAGCTGCTCGGCGGTGGCGTCGATGTCCTTCGTCCGGGTCGCGCACATGCTCTGGACCGCGATGGGATGGCCGGCGCCGACGGTGATCGTGCCGATCCGGACCGCGCGGGTGGGGTTCCGGGGGAGCTGGCGCTCGGCGCCGGGGGCCGGGGAGCTCTCGGGCTCGGAGATCACGGGGGTCCCTCCTCGGGGTCAGGGCGGGGTGGGCAGAACTCGACGGAGTAGACCGGGGCGAAGCTGGTCCCGATCGTCTCCCAGCGCTCTCCCCGGTCCTCGGAGATGTAGACGTTTCCAGAGGTGGTGCCGAAGCACAGGGTGCGGCCGTCCGAGGAGATGTCGAGGGCGTGGCGAAACGCCATGTCGTAGGCATGCTCCTGGGGGAGACCTTCGCGGAGGGCGGTCCAGGTGGCTCCGCCATCCTCGGTGCGGCTCACGCAGAGGGCCCCTTCGCACGCCACCCGCACGCTGTCATCGAGCCCGGGGATTGTCCAGGCGACGGCGGGGTCGTGGGGGTCCGCGGCGATGGCGAAGCCGAAGGTGCTCGGATCGACGGACGGGCACTCGGTCCAGTCGTGGCCCCCGTTCGTCGAGCGAAAGACGCCGTTGTGGTGCTGCATCCAGAGCACATCCGGTGCGGCGGCGCAGCGTCGGATCCGGTGGGGGTCCTGAACGACCGGGTCCTCCCGGAGGTCGTCGGGCATGTACTCCGCGTACTGTCCGCGACCGATGCTCCGCCAGCTCTCTCCGCCGTCCTCCGTCTCCCACACCCCGGCGCAGCTGATGCCGAGGAGGATCCGCGCCGGGTCGCGCGGGTCGACCTCGATGGTGTGGAGCGCGGGCAGGTCGGTTCCCCCCCCGAACCACCGCTCCCGGGTCGGGTCATCCCAGAGGGAGCGGACGAGGCGCCACTCCTCGCCCCCATCGACCGAGTGAAAGAGGGCGCCGGGGACCGTGCCGCACCAGAGACCGTCAGGGTGGCGCGGATCGGAGGCGAGGGCCCAGATCGATGCCACGTTCGCCCCGTCCTCGGGCGCGAACGCGGGAGTGGTGACCTCCCGGTAGCTGCGCCCGCCATCATCGGAGCGGTGGAGCTTCGGTCCGAAGTGTCCATGGGAGAGGCCGACCGTGATCGCGCCGCTGCGGGGGTCGACATCGGTCACGCAGCAGGGGACGCCGAGGAACTCGGGGCCGGTGACCGACCACCCGCCCCCATCGCGGGAGAGGGTGAAGAGACCCTTGCGGGTGGCGAGGAGGAATCGCGGGGACACGGGGCTCCTTCCCGGTCGGTCGGCCCTAGCCGCCGGAGAGTGCCTGGAGGACATGAAGGGTGCTCCCGTCCCCCACCGGATCGGCGAGGGAGGCGCGGTCGGCGACCTGCTCCCCGTCGACGAAGATCACCATGTGCTGGCGGAGGGCGCCGGAGTCCTCGAGGACATAGCTGCGCAGTCGGGGCTGTTCGACGAAGACCGCCTCCAGGACCGCGCGCACGGTGCTGCCTTCCACCGTGACATCCTCCACCGCGAGGTGCCTTCGCAGGTGGGGAGTGAACGCGACGCGGGGCATGGGGAGTCGTCCTGTCCATCCGGATCGCGCGGGGAGCGCGCGGTGGGGGTGCCGAACGGATCCACTCCGTCGGCGGGCGCGAAGCAGAGGAGACGGGGATCCCCTCCGCGCCGTCGCTGTCCTTCCCCGAGGGGGAGATCATCCCTGATCGGGGAGGAGGGGACAAGTTCCTCGGCACCCGACGGAGGAGTTCCGGGGAGTCGGAGGATGCCGAAGTGCGTCCTTGGCATGATGCCCCTGCAATTGTTCCGGGATCGAAGGTCCTCACCCGTCGGAGGGGGCTCTGGAGATCCCTGAGGAGGCCCAGCCGATGTCCGCCCCTTCCGATCCGCTCACCGTGCCCGCTCGGCTCCCCTCCCGTCGCGTCCGTGCGTCGTGGCTCGGCCTCGGGAGCTCCCGACCCGTCGTCGCGGGGTTCGCCCTCGCCGTCGCCCTCGCGGGCTGCGCGGGCGGACCACGGTCCTCTCCCGAGGAGGCCGCCTCCCCGCCTCCGGATGGTTCCTCCCTCGTCCTCTTCCTGCAGCGGGACGGCTCCGAGGACGCCCTCGCGATCGAGGACGCGGTCCTGCCGACCCTCGAGCGCATCGCGGGGGAGTTCGGGGCTCGGCTCGAGGTCATCGATGCCCGGGATGGCGCGCCGCCGGAGGTCGTCGCGACCCCGCTGCTGGTTCACCAGAACCACCTCGGTCGCTCCACCTACGTCGGGCGGTTCACGACGCCGGACCGGATCCGCTCCTTCGTCCGGACCGTCCGTCGGATCCCCCAGAGCGGTGAGCCCCGAGCGCGGGAAGGGGTGGCGGTGAGGCGATCGGGGCGGGCTCGGATCGCCGCTCCGATGAAGATCACCCCGCTCGGCGGACACCCTCTGCGCAGCCATGATGAGGCCTCCTTCGTCGCCGCCGCGAGGGCCGCGATCACCCGTGGTCTCGACGGGTACTCGGAAGCACCGCGGGTGGAGCTGGGGCGCGGAGATCGGTCGGTCTACATCGACGTTCACCCCTACATCACCGAGGAGGGGACCCTCTACCTCTCCGGGGCGGCGTTCTCGCCGTTTCATTGTCACGAGCCTCGCTGGAGCTTCGGGGGGGAGAGCCTGAGCGGACCGTGGAGCGCGCGGGAGGCACTCTTCGAGGAGGCGGGGCGACGCTTCTCCGAGCAGATCGACTGGATCCTCCGGGAGCGCGGCGGGGAGGATGTCTACCGCCCCCTGGCCACCGCGACGCCGGTGAAGAGCTGGGAGGCGCTCGGTCTGCCCCTTCCCCCCGCTCCCCCCGACGCACCGCCGGCGGTGGGGGTGGGGGCGCTGCCTCGGGCCTGGAGGCTCGACCCGACGAACGATCGGGCGAGCACCCCACCGGTCGCCTTCCGCTTTCCCGCCCCCCTCGACAACTACAGCGGCGGGGCGGAGGAGGTCACCGGCCGCCTGACCCTCGACGACGGAGACCGCCTCTCCGGGGAGTTCCGGGTGGAGACCGCGTCGGTGACGATGGGGGAGCCGGATCTCGACGGCTACATCCATGGAGCGAGCGTGCTGCGGGTGGGGGACCACCCCGAGGCGCGGTTCACGATCATCGAGGGGGCCGCGATCGGGGGGGTGGAGTGGGGTCGAGGAACCCCCATCACCGCCCGCGGTCGGTTCATTCTGCGGGACGAGTCGGTGGAGGTCGGCGCGACCGGGTCCCTCACTCCCGACCTCGACCTCGACGGCGAGCCCCGCCTCCGTCTGGAGGCGACCTTCCGGGTACCGATCGGGAGCGCCTACAACCTGCGCGGGCCGGACGGCCCCGATGCGGCCAGGGACTGGCTCATCTTCAACATTGAAGCGGACTTGCGACCCGCCTCCTCTCCCTGAACCGCCGGGGAGCCCCGGAGGTGCACCGTAGCGGATGCCGGGGCCATATGGTGGAATGGAAGTTCGGGGGAGTCTCCTCCGAGCAGGGATACACGCTCCGTTGAACCCATCCCGCGCGGACCCCGCACGCGGCCCCCTTCGGGGGTGACGTGTGGCGGTGCCGCCCCGGACCTCCT
>Ga0255767_1004478_pt1 | contig 11469 bp, 11 predicted proteins | sample 071ome_24_FD_179967 | JGI IMG/M metagenome (GOLD analysis project Ga0255767, IMG submission 179967) | Coastal salt marsh microbial communities from the Groves Creek Marsh, Skidaway Island, Georgia - 071402CT metaG (version 2) | ecosystem: Environmental > Aquatic > Marine > Intertidal zone > Salt...
GCGGAGGTCAGATTGATGTCCTTGTCATTGGTGCTGTTCATCTGGATCGATGTGATTTTCATTGTCAAACTCCCTAACTCCGACGGCATCCGGATCCGATTTCACTCATCCAGGAGGCTACCACGATAACCACCGGATAATCCCGTCCAATTTCATCTCACCTTTGACTATGGCCCGGCCCCTTGCCGGCTAGCGCAGTCTCTGCCCGTCCCTGTCAAAGAACAGCATGTCCTCGTCCTTGAAGTCGAGACCGATCTTCGCCCCGATATCCAGACTGGCCTCACCGAACTGCCGCACCGTGATCAGCCCGCCATCGGTGTTGACGAAGATATTCGTTTCGGCCCCAAGATGTTCAAGGTGACTGACGGTACCCGACACCCTGCCGCGGCGGGACGGTGTGAGCTGTTCAGGTCGCACGCCGACAGTCGCCGCCTTGCCGCCCACGCCGAGATGCCCTGCCTCGATGAAATTCATCGCCGGCGAGCCAATGAACCCGGCAACAAACATATTGTCCGGGTCCTTATAGAGTTTCATCGGTGATCCAACCTGTTCTATCCGGCCATCACGCAGCACGACAATCTTCTGGGCAAGGGTCATCGCCTCGATCTGGTCGTGTGTCACATAAATGACGGTTGATTGCAGCTCGCGATGCAGGCGGGCGATCTCGATACGCATATTGACCCGCAGCGCGGCATCGAGATTGGACAGTGGTTCATCAAACAGGAACAGCTCCGGATTGCGCACGATCGCGCGGCCGATGGCGACGCGCTGGCGCTGGCCACCGGACAATTCGGCAGGCTTGCGTTTCAGATAGGGTTCAAGTTCCAGCATCTCGACAGCAAGGCTGATCTGCCGCTCGATATAGCTGCTGGCGGCACCAGACTGACGAAGGCCAAGGCTCATATTCTTCTCGACAGTCAGATGCGGATACAGCGCATAGGTCTGGAAGACCATTGCGATCTTGCGCTTCGAGGCCGGCATGGCATTGACCAGCTGGCCGGAAATCTCGACATCCCCCCGCACCGGCGTCTCCAGCCCGGCAATGATCCGCAGCAGGGTGGATTTCCCGCATCCCGATGGCCCGACAAAGATGACGAACTCCCCGTCTTCAACCTCCAGGTTGATATCCTTCAGCACTTCATTTGTGCCGAAAGACATGTGGATGTTCTTCAAACCGAGCGACCCCATCACTGCTCTCCTTGCGGCTTATAATTCCAGCGGATGCAAATCCACCGCCTTGCCCGTACGCACACTTTCATCAGCCGCGAGACATATGGCCAGAGACTGCACCGCATCCCGCGCATGTCGTGACAAATCGATATCCTCAAGAATGGCACGCGCGACAAATGCCTGCTCCGCATCACACAATGCCTGGTGGCCGGGTTCACCCTCGAGGTCTATGGCCCGGTCCTCGCCGCTTGTCGGATGCACCAGCAAACGGCCAACTTTCGTATGGCTGTCGATGTCGGCAGATCCCGCGATGTCCTCGGCCACGATTGATACGGCACCGCCCGGCGAGATGACATCCTTCACAAAGAAGGCTGTCTCCGACATCATCGGCCCCCATCCAGCTTCATACCAGCCAACCGAACTGTCGGAAAACAACACCTGGAAATGGCCGTAATTATACATGTCCGCCGCGATTTCATCTGACAGCCGCAACCCCATCCCGCGCACCTGAACAGGTGCGGCGTCGGTGATCTGGCACATCACATCGACATAATGCACACCGCAATCAACGATGGGCGGCGTTGTTTCCATAAGCTGTTTGTGGGTGGCCCATTCCTGTCCCCGGCTCTGCTGATTCAGGTTCAGCCGGAACACATAGGGGCCGCCCAGTCTTCGCGCCTCGGCGATCATCCGCTGCCAGCTTGGGTGATGGCGCAGGATATAGCCAACAACCAGCTTGCGGTCATAATCACGCGCTGCCCTTATTACCGCGACAGCGTCCTCCCTGGTGGTTGCCAGCGGCTTTTCCACAAAGACATGCGCGCCGGCCTTCATCGCCGCGATGGCATATTCGGCATGGCTGTCCGAATAGGTGGCGATACAGACAAGATCGGGGGATGTGGCGTTCAGGGCGGTATGAAAATCGTCGAAACAATCATAGCCGGTCAACTCATCCGGCAGGTCCGGCGGCGTCCGGTTCACCAGGCCGACAATCTCGAATTCCGGCTGTTTGTGATAGGCCAGAGCATGGCTGCGCCCCATATTGCCGAGGCCTGCGACAAGAACACGAATCATTTCACGGCACCCGATGTTATGCCTCTGATGAGTTGCTTGGAAAAAATCAGATAGAGTATCAGCACCGGGAACATCGCCATCGACAGCGCCGACAATACGGCGTTCCAGTCGGTCACAAACTGGCCGATGAACACCTGCGAGCCAAGCGTGAGGGTCTTTGTTGCCTCCCCCGGCGCCAGGATGAGCGGAAACCAGAGATCATTCCAGATGGGTATCATGTTGAACACGGCGACAGTGGCAAGCGCCGGCCGGACCAGCGGCAGCACCAGAACAAAGAAAATGCGATATTCGGAAAGCCCGTCGATCCGGCCGGCATTCTTCAGGTCATCCGATACCTGGCGCATGAATTCGGACAGAATGAAAATCGCCAGTGGCAGGCCTTGCGCGACATAGACCAGCACCAGCGCTGTCAGGGTATTGACCAGATTGGTGGCGACCATGATCTCGAGGATGGAGATGGTGCCGAGCCTGATCGGGATCATGATGCCGATGGCCAGATACAGCGCCATCAGCGTGTTGCCCTTGAACCGGTATTCGGCGAGGGCGAACCCGGCCATCGCACCGAACAGCAGAATGAAGAACAGCGACGCCACGGTGACGATCAGCGAGTTCTGCATATACAGGAAGAAATCACCCTGCCTGAACACCGTCTCGAAACCGACCAGCGAGAATGTTTCCGGGTTTGGCAATGCCAGCGGGTCGCGGAAAATCGCCTTTCGTGTCTTGAAGCTGTTGAGGATGATGATGATGATCGGAAACAGCGCGATCACCGTGTAGGCCGCCAGCGCCACATGCGCCAGCAGAACATTCGGAACCGTATGCCTGACCCGTCTCATCTTCCCGCCATCGCTCCTAAAGCTGGTAGCGCGTCATGCGCATCTGGATGCCGAACAGATAGATGCAGACCCCGGTCAGGATGATCAGGAACATGATCATCGCCACCGCCGCGCCCATATTCGGATCGCCAAGTTGCATCTGGAAGCCGAAGAATGTCCGGTACAGGAAGGTGCCAAGGATGTCGGTGGCATAATTGGGCCCGGCAAGCGCCCCCTGCGCCGCATAAACCAGATCAAAGGCGTTGAAGTTCCCGACAAAGGTCAGGATGGAAATGATGCCGATGGCCGGCAGGATCAGGGGAAGCTTGATCTTCCAGAAGGCCGAGAAGCCGGTGACACCTTCCACCTCGCCAGCCTCGATGACTTCCTGTGGAATGGACAGCAACGCCGCATAGATCAGCATCATCGGAATGCCGACATACTGCCAGACGGAAATGAGGGCCAGCGTTGTCAGCGCATATTCCTCCTTTCCCAGATAGGGCGCGAACAGGAATTTAAGGCCAACCGCCTTCAGCATGTCCGGCGCGATCCCCCACAGCGGAGACAGGATCAGTTTCCAGGCAAAGCCGACAATCACGAAGGACATGATTGTCGGCAGAAAAATGGCCGAGCGATAAAAGCCGCGAAGCCGAAGTTTCGGATTGGACAGGACGGCGGCAATCAGAATGCCAAGCGGGTTCTGCACCAACATGTGGATGACAAAGAACCAGACATTGTTGACCAGCGCGTTCCAGAAAGCGCCGGACCAGCGCGGATCGCCAAACAGGACCCTGAAATTGTCCAACCCGACAAAGGATGTCTGCTGCTCGGATGTCGTGAACAGCGACAGCTGCAGAGTGCCGAACAGCGGAAAGATCATGAAGGCTGAATAAACCAACACCGCCGGCGCCAGGAAGATGCCTATATGCCATCGGATCGGGCGGCGATGTGATGTCACCTTGTCCTCAGTCAAACCTCTGGCTCCGATAGAAAAGCATGGAAATCGGTCTCAAATAATCTTTTGAAATTCCCGTTGGCTACAGACAGCCCCACCGGGCTGTCTGGCTGTTTTGTTGGAAAGAGGGGCAGATCTATTGCTGGGGTGCGTACCAGCTTGCCAGACCCTTTTGCATATGGGCGGCCGCCTCTTCGGGTGTCATCGACCCGCGAATGACATTCGCCGAGGTGACCCAATATTCATTCGCCAGATTCGGCGTGCCGCGCGACAGGATCTGGTGATAGGGCCGGATCGAGGAGTTGCACTCACCGCGCCAGCTGACAAAATCCTGGGCCAGCGGGTCCGTCATGCTCACATTGTGATCCGACAGCGAGAAGAAGCCCGGCAGTGAATTCGCATACAGATCGGCGAATTCGGCGGAACCGACCCAGTTCAGGAAGGTGCGGGCGGCCTCGGGGTTCTTGGTTGCCTTGTTCATGCCGAGCGCGATATCGACATGGTCGGAGATGTAGCATTCATCACCGGCAGCCTGCACCGGCACCTTGAAGGCACCCATTTCGAAATCAGCCTGGGCATTGAAACCGGCAATTTCCCATGACCCGGCAGGATAGATGGCCGCACGGCCAAGCGTGAACATGTTCTGGCTGTCAGGATAGGACTGCGCCTCATAGCCATCGCCCATGTAGGGGCCCCATTTGGCAAGCTGCGCGTATGGCGCCACCCAGTCCGGATGTGTCAGCTTCATATCGCCGGCGATCACGGCCTGACGGCCTTCCTCGCCCTTCCAGTAATTCACACCGATATTGGCATAGCCCATGGTGGCGGCTTCCCACTGGTCGGCAACGCCCATCGACAGCGGCACATAGCTACCATCCTGCTTGATTTTTTCCAGCGTGGAGAAAAACTCGTCCACTGTTGTCGGCACGGAAACCCCGACTTCCTTGAAGGCGTCCTTGTTGTAGATGAAGCCGTGGATGACCGAGGCCATTGGCACGCAGAAGATCGCTGATCCGTCATCCGTGCTCCAGCCGGACTTGGCCACCGCACCGAAATTCTTCATGTTGTCCAGATCACCAACCTCGCCAAGGTGCCCTGCCTTGTAGAGCGAGAGAGAACCGTCAAACGGCCGGCATGTGATAAGGTCGCCAGCGGTTCCTGCTTCAAGCTTGGCATTCAGCGCCGAGTTATACTGCGCCGGCGCGGTGGGAGCAAAAACCACCTTGATGCCAGGATTCTCGGCTTCAAAGGCCGGAATGATCTTCTCCTGCCAGATTGACAGATCGTCGTTACGCCAGCTTTCGATGGTCAGTGTGACATCGGCCGATGCCACCCCGATACTGCCCAGCAACAAAGCAGAAGCTGCCCCGAACAATGATTTGATCTTCATTCTGTTTCTCCCTCGTAAAATTAACTTGATGCGCCCGCCATGCTTTTTTTTTACGGTTCTGATGTAAAACGGGCGTCAGGTGCCAAAGGTACCATCCCGATAGTGAGCCGATAAGACAGATTGGTCAATATTGTCGCAGATGAATGGCCACATGACTGACAACGCGGCAAGGCGTTACCGGGCCGGTGAGGAGGAGACGTGACATGAATGGCCGGCATATAGTGGCGGTTGATGGCGGCGGCACCAGAAGCCGGGTGGCTCTGGCCACCGCGGATGGCAGGATCATCGCCCGGGTCGAGGGCGGTTTCGCCAACCTGACAAGTGATTTCGAGGCAAGCCGTCAGAACATCATGCAGGCCATCGAGGCGGTCTATGTCGCCGCGAATATGCCCACCGGGGCAGCACCATCCGATATCGCCATCCTTGGCATCGCCGGGGCCAATGTCGGCACCGGCGCCGAGCAATTGTCAGCAGCACTGGATTTTGCGTCGGTGCATATCATGTCGGACCGGGAAATCACCATCGCCGGGGTGCTTGGTGACGGTGACGGCACGCTTGTCCAGGCGGGTACAGGTTCCTTTTTTGTCAGCCGGTTTCAGGGGCAGCTCAGCCAGATTGGCGGATGGGGTCTGCAACTTGGCGACGATTGCGGCGGGGCCTGGCTTGGCCGCGAGCTGCTGCGCTGGACATTGAAGGCGTATGACGGCGTGATCGAGACAACCGGGCTTGCCCGCCAGGTGCTGGCGCGGTTCAACAACAGCCCGTCAGAGATCGTGCTGTTTGCGAAAACGGCGACGCCGCAGCATTTCGGCGCATTCGCCCCTGACATCTTCGTGGCACGGGACGCTGGTGACCCGCTGGCAATCCGGATCATCGATGCCGCGCTGGCCGATCTTGACGTTATCCTCGAATCGCTTGACGCCAGGCGCACGAAACAAATCCATCTCAGGGGCAGCGTCGGCGAACGCTACGCGCCTCTTCTTCGCGACGACTTCAGACAGCTGGTTGTCAAAAGCACCGGCGACGGCCTGTCGGGCGCGGTAGATCTTGGTGTCAAGCTTCTGCAGCAGACGCCGCCGGGCTAGCCCGTCGCATCGTCGCCATGAATGCGGGCAAACCTGTCGCGCAGCTTTGCGTTGGTTGGACGCATCGCAATCATCTTGCCATCGCGCACCCGGCCAAGCCGGGTCATCACCAGCGTCGATATCATGTTCAGACATATTTTCTGGGCGGTGGCCGCCTTCAGCCGGGTCGATCCCGCCAACGCCTCGCCGCCGGTGATCAGTGGAATGGCGATATCGGCATTGTCGAGAAGCGGCACGTCAGGATTGTTGGCAATGCCGATGGCGAGGGCACCCACCTTGCGGGCTTCATCAAGCACCGTGCAGGTGAAGGAGGTCCGCCCGCTGGCCGCAAGCGCCATCACGACATCCTGCCGCCCAATCTTATGATTGCGGACCAACGCGCGCGCGGCGCTCTCGTCATCTTCCGCATCCTCCACCGATTCGATCAGCGCCCTGTCCCCCCCGGCCACAAGATAGGCTACCCGCTCACGCGGCCAGTTGAAGGTTGGCAGCAGTTCCACCCCGTCCTGAACCGCGATACGAATAGAGGCACCCGCCCCGGCATAGATCATGCGCGCCGTCTCATCCTTCTGCATGCGACTGACAATCGCCGTGACGGCCGATTCGATCTCGGCAAGGCTGCGGCGCACCGCGTCGATTGCACGGCCATGGTCCCTGAGCATCACCTCGAGTGCCGCCTCATCATCAAGACGATCAAGCCAGAAATCGGCATCCGGCTGGGTTTCCGTATCGGGTTTCACACTCATCTTCCTCTCATTTCGCCATCACATCTTCCACCGCACCGCGGCTGGTTACCATATGCCATCGGCTATCCGCCAGCTGGCTGGCCGCCTGCCTGTCCAGAACCACCAAGGTGCCCGGATGCGCCTGCAGCGCGCTGGCCGGACAGTCCGGGGAAGGCGGGTCCTCCAGCATCGCTCTGACCGCCGCCGCCTTGGCCTCGCCTGTTGCCAGCAGCAGGCAACGCCGCGCCTGCATGATGGTGCCGATGCCCATGGTGATCGCCATATCAGGCTTCTCGGCGTCAAACCCCCGCATGACCCGGCGCGTTTCCGGGCTCAATTTCACCGGCGCGGTGCGGCTGTCAAAGGGCGTTCCGGGTTCATTGAAGCCTATATGCCCGTTTCTGCCGATCCCCAGAAGTTGCAACTCGATGCCGCCGCGCGCCGAAATCTCCGCCTCGTAGCGGGCCGCCTCCGCCGCCGGATCGTCAGCCAGACCATCTGGCAGAAAGCAGCGATCCTGCGCATCGGCAATATGGCTGAACAATTCGCGCGCCATGAAAGCATGAAAGCTGGCGGGGTGTGTTTTCGGCACGCCGATGAACTCGTCGAGATTGAAACTTGTGAAGGCGCCGGTTGGAATCTGTTTTTCAGGAATGAGCTTGCGCATATGGCCGTAGACAGGCCGCATGGTCTCACCCGTCGCCAGTCCCAGGACCGTGGCCGGCGTGATTGTCAGATGATCCGCCAGCATCTCGGCCACATGGCGCGCGGCTTCATCCGCGTCATTCCTGATCGTAACTTTCATGGCACCCATCACGTCCGAAGCGAGATCACCATTCAAGCATAATCGAAACAGGGGCGGTACCCGGCAACATCTTGCATGGACGATATGCCATTATGGTAACGTGCAGGCAGCAATGATGCGGGAAGTGTGAAAGGTGGGGAAGCGGGGATGGGTTCACGACCGGCATTCCGGCGGCTCGATTTTATATGCGGTCCCGGTCAGGCGCGGCGGTTGATGATGCCGATCCTCCGGCGCGCTCCCGGCGCCAGCGTCCAGGCACCGGCAGCACCGAGATCACAAAACAGCCAAGCGCCGCGACAACGATGCTGGGGCCGGCCGGGGTGTCCCATTCAAGCGACCCCAGCAGGCCAAGCCAGACAGACCCCACACCGACAATGGCGGCAATGACCGCCATCTGTTCCGGCGATGTCGAGACACGCCGCGCGGTGGCGGCCGGGATGATCAGCAGCGCGGTGATCAGCAGCACGCCGACGATCTTCATCGACACCGCGATGACAGCCGCCATCAGGATCATGAAAACGATATTCGCCAGATCAGGCTGCGCGCCCTCGGCGGTGGCAAGCTCGTAATTCACCGTCGCCGCGAAGAGCGGCTGCCAGATCCGGACAAGCACTGCAAGTACAACAACCCCCCCGCCCCATATGATGGCAAGGTCAAATGGTGTGACGGCGAGGATGTCGCCAAACAGGAACCCCATCAGATCAACCCGCACCCAGCTCATGAAGGCCAGGACCACCAGCCCGACAGCCAGCGCGGAATGCGACAGCAGGCCAAGCAGCGCATCGGAGGACAGGCTGGCACGGTGCTGCAACAGCATCAGCAGCAGCGAGACAATGACCGAGATGCCGAAGACGGCAAAGGTGATGTTGACCTCGAACAGCAGCGCCAGCGCCACACCCAGAAGGGCCGAATGCGACAGCGTGTCGCCAAAATAGGCAAGCCGTCGCCAGATGATGAAACAGCCAAGCGGCCCGGCCACCAGCGCGACACCGATCCCGCCCATGACGGCGCGGGTGAAAAAATCATCAAGCATCGGTATCGGCCTCGCTGCCATTCCTGATCCGCCCGTCCGGCAGATGTTCATGATCATGGCGATGCTCATACAGGGCGAGGCCCGAGGCGGCATGCTCACCGAACAGCGATCTGAACTCGTCACTCACCGCCACATTCGCCGGCGTGCCGGAACAGCAGACATGACCATTCAGGCAAATCACCCGATCCGTTGTCGACATCACCACATGAAGATCATGGGAAATCAGCAACACCCCGCAATCCAGTCGGCTGCGGATATCCTCGATCAGCTTGTAGAGCGCGATTTCGCCATTGAAATCGACCCCCTGAACAGGCTCATCAAGCACCAGAAGGTCCGGCGAGCGCAGGATCGCACGGGCCAGCAGGACGCGTTGAAACTCGCCGCCGGACAGCCTGCTCATCTGCGCCGTGGCCAAATGACCTGTTTCGGTGGCCGAAAGGGCCGCCTTGATTTGTGATCCGCTGGCGCGATTTGTCAGGCGCAGGAAGCGACTGACCGACAGCGGCAGCGTCCAGTTCACATCGAGTTTCTGCGGCACATAGCCAACCCGCAGATCCGGCTTGCGCTGCACCTGTCCCTCGTCGGCCTCCAGAACACCAAGAGCCATCTTCGCCGTTGTCGACTTGCCCGACCCGTTTGGTCCGATCAGCGTGACGATCTCACCCGGCGCGACGCTCATCGACACGCCACGTACCAACCATCGCTCCGACCTCTGAATGCCGGCGTTTTCAAGTGATATGAGCATGCCCCGGTCTCTCACCATGAATCGATTTCCTGAGTAGCACAAAGATTGTGATCAGGCGTTGTAATTGATCACGACTGGCGCTATTTTGTTTTATGTTATACTATAACATTACGTCACGACAATCAGTTTCAGGATCACGAGGACCATCATGCGTTTCATCAAAGCTGCCCGTCTTGCAAAGGCGGTTCTTGCAAAAGCGGTTCTCGCCACGACAGTTATTTCGACCAGCGCCACTCTGGCCAAGGCGGATGTGAAGGTCGTCGCATCGATCAAGCCCGTTCATTCTCTGGTGGCCACCGTCATGCAGGGCGTCGGCGCGCCCGACCTGATTGTCGAGGGCGCCGCATCGCCGCACACCTATTCTCTGAAACCGTCACAGGCACGACAGCTGCAGGAAGCCGACCTGGTATTCTGGATCGGTCACGAACTGGAAGCCTTTCTTGAAAAGCCCATCGATGGCATCGCGACCGGCGCCACCATCATATCCCTGTTGGACAGTCATGGTTTGACGAAGGTCACATTCCGCGACGGCGGCGCCTTTGACGATCACGGGCATGACACCAAACATGATGATCACGGGCATGACGCCAAACATGATGATCACGGGCATGACGCCAAACATGACGATCACGGGCATGACGAAACGCATGATGATCACGGGCATGACGAGAAACATGACGATCACGGGCATGACGAGAAACATGACGATCACGGGCATGACGCCAAACATGATGATCATGGGCATGACGAGAAACATGATGACCAAGGGCATGACGGGTTTGATCCGCATGTCTGGCTGGATCCGGTGAACGCGAAAGCGATTATTCACGAAATCAAGGAGGCTCTGTCGGAGGCGGATCCGGACAACGCCGCGGCTTATGCGGCGAATGCCAGCAGCGCCCTGGGCAGACTTGACAGTCTGGTCACCGAAATCAAGGCTGAATTGCAGCCGGTGAAGGGCAGAGGCTATATCGTATTCCACGACGCCTACCGGTATTTCGAAACACGCTTCGGCATGACCGCCACAGGCTCGATCACCGTCTCACCGGAAGTTCTGCCAGGGGCGGAACGTGTCGCCGAACTCCAGGAAAAGGTCAGACACCTCAAGGCGACATGCGTCTTTGCCGAACCACAATTCAAGCCGAAACTGGTGGCGACAGTGACCGAAAACACTGATGCAGGGACCGGCGTCCTCGACCCGCTTGGCACCTTGATCGATGATGGACCCGAACTGTATTTTACCCTGATCCAGAACATGACGCGCTCACTGAAGGACTGCCTGACGCGAACCGGCTAGCCCGCGATCAAACAGTGCAACAGGCCTGCGGGGCATGGCTGCTGCCGGGCAGTGCTCGGGGACAGACAAGCCGGTTCTCGCCGGCATGCTAGTCCTCGGCGATCAACCGTGAATCCAGCAACTGTCCCTCGCGTGACAGGATGGGATAGGCGACGGAGGCGATATGGCTGTTGAATTCCTTGAAGGCGAGACCTGTTTCCAGATGCAGATCGCTTGATTCAAGGCTCTCCACCCGCCCCTTCGCCAGCCTCTTCAGATGGCTCTTGCGGCTCTTGCGCTGGCGGTAGGTGAACTCGCCCTTCTCTTCCACCAGACGCCGCGCGATGCCGACATCACCGGACACCAGCACATTGCCGGCCAGCGCTGTATTGGCAA
>Ga0255767_1004493_pt1 | contig 11449 bp, 8 predicted proteins | sample 071ome_24_FD_179967 | JGI IMG/M metagenome (GOLD analysis project Ga0255767, IMG submission 179967) | Coastal salt marsh microbial communities from the Groves Creek Marsh, Skidaway Island, Georgia - 071402CT metaG (version 2) | ecosystem: Environmental > Aquatic > Marine > Intertidal zone > Salt...
GAAGCCCCGCCGCGCGCCGGTTTCACCAAGTCGCTCAAGGATTTCATCCGCAATCAGCCGCTTGGCGCGGCCGGCGGAGCGATCGTGATCCTGATGATCGTGGCGGCGATTTTCGCCGATTTCATCACCGTCTACGATCCCGAGCAGATCAGCTTCGAGGCAATGCTGGTTCCACCCCAATGGGCCTATCCGCTCGGCACCGACAATTACGGTCGCGATATCCTGACCCGGGTGATCTACGGCGCCCGCACGGCGCTCTTTGTCGGTTTCGTCGCCGCTTTCGTGGGCTCGTTCATCGGTCTGGTCCTCGGTGTCGCCAGCGCCTATTTCGGTGGTACCTTCGATCTGATCTTCCAGCGGGTCATGGATGTGTTCCTGGCTTTCCCGCTGATCATTCTGGCTCTGGCGGTGGTCGCGGTTCTGGGCACGGGAACCGAAAACGTGATCATCGCGATCACCATTCCCTTCATCCCGCAATGCGCGCGGGTTGTGCGTTCCAACGCCTTGGCGATCCGCGAGATCCCCTATGTCGACGCGGCCCGGGCCTGTGGCTTCTCGCACACTAGGATCATTCTGCGCCACATGGTGCCGAACGTAATGGCGCCGTTCCTGATCATGGTCACCGCCTTTGTCGGCCAGGCGATCCTGCTGGAGGCGTCGTTGTCCTATCTGGGCCTGGGCGTGCAGGAGCCGGTTCCGGCCTGGGGCCTCATGCTGCAAGGCGGGGCCGAGGAATACGCCGAGAGCGCGCCCTGGGTGGCGATCTTCCCGGGCCTCGCGATCACGCTCGCGGTGTTCGCCTTCAACCTCTTCGGCGACGCCCTGCGCGACGTGCTGGATCCCAAGCTGCGTTCCGAGCGTTAAACGAGGAATACCCCAAACGGCAAGCTCCGAGAGGGATTTATGGGAGATATCGATACGGGGCTGTCCGCCTGGCGGATGGCCTCGAATCACAACCGGATGATCGATCTGCAGCGGGAACCGCCCATTGAAGAGCCGGGACCCGTGGAGCTCGCCTATTTCGGCAGCTCGGCCTTCCGGGTCACCTCGCCCGGCGGCATCACCGTGATGGTCGATCCCTGGCGCAACTTTCCGACGCGGCGCTGGGATTGGTATTTTCACGATTTCCCGATCACCGAGGTCGATATCGGGGTCTCCACCCATGCGCATTTCGACCATGACGCGCTGCACCGGCTGGACGCGCATGTCCTGCTCGACCGGCTGATCGGCACCTACGCGTTCGGCGACGTCAAGATCACCGGCATCGCCGACAAGCACGCGACGGACTCTTCCTCCGCCGTCTACGACTTCAAGCGGATCATCCGTGACTTCGACGGGATCGATATCACGCCACCGGACAATCCCCGGTCATGGGATCATTGTCTGATCCTGATCGAGACCGGCGGTCTGCGTATCCTGGCCTGGGGGGATAACCGTCATAACCCGCCCGACGAGATCTGGCGGGCGCTCGGCCATATCGATATCGTGCTCCTGCCGGTGGATCAGTCACAACACGTGATGGGCTTTCATCAGGTCCATTCGATCATCGACACCCTGCGACCCAAGGTCGTGGTCCCGCATCACTACTACATCTACGACGTCACCGTGCGGCAAAGCACGCTCCAACCGGCCGATTCCTGGGTGACCGAACGGGGAGACAACGCGTGCTGGCTGGACCAGCCGACCGCCATCTACACCACGGAGGCGATCGCGGATCTTCAAGCCCGGGTCGATTTCTTCGGCGACCACGTGGCCTTCGACAAGGCCAAGTGGCTGAAAGACGGCGAATAGAGCTTCTTCAGACAAGCACGAAGTCGAAATCGCCGCGCTTGCCGGGTCGCGCGAGGCCGAGATCCGCGTCCTTCGCCTCGATCATCAGCAAATTCTGTCCCGGATAGATCATCAGCGCCAGCAAGCCATCCCGGTCGTTCTCGGGATGATCCTTCAGATAAAGCTGGGTTGTCAGGGTGTCATGCGCGTCGCTTCGAATGGTCACGTGAATATGCGGTGGCCTCTCACCGTATGGGACCGGCATGAGAGTGAGAAAGCGATAGCGACCCTCCGCGTCCGTCACCGTCGCGCCATAACCTTGAAAGCGCCGATCGAATTGATTTCGGTTATCGTCTCTCGGGTGATAATAGACGCCCCGGTTGTCGGCCTGCCAGATCTCCACCCGCGCCCCGGCCACCGGATCACCATGGCGGTTCATGACCACGCCCCGTAGGTCTAGCGGCTCTCCATCGGGTAGCGGTTGGTCCGCGACCGCGAGCAAATTCCAGTCGGCCTCCTCCGGCTTGACGGACGGATAGTACGGTCCCTCGATTTGCGCCGGCGTGGCTTGTAGATCCGCCGCCGCCGCCGACCCGCCGAGAACTCCCGCGAGCGAGGTGCCCAGCACGCCCCGGCCCGCCCAACGGATAAGCGCGCGTCGTGACGGTCTCATGAAGCATTCTCTCGACATTTCAGCTCTCCAACCCTTCATGAGGCATTACCAGATGCCCATCTCCAACATCGACCGGCGCGCGCGCCGGCGGCTCAAAATCCAACGGGCGGATCGGGCTCGGGATCTCATGCGCCATGACATCCGCCGTCGATCTCCTCATGCCTGGGTCGGCCACCGGAACCGCCGCCATCAATCCACGTGTATAGGGGTGCCGCGGATCCTCGAAAACCTGGGCGCGCGTGCCGATCTCGACAACCTCTCCAAGATACATCACCGCGACCCGGTGACTCACCCGTTCAACCACCGCCATGTCGTGGCTGATGAACAAATAGGACAGGCCCAGTTCCTCCTGCAATTCAATCAGCAGGTTTATCACCTGGGCTTGAACGGAGACATCCAGTGCCGACACCGCCTCGTCGGCGATGATCAGCTCCGGCTCCAGCCCGAGCGCGCGGGCGATGCACAGCCTCTGACGCTGACCGCCGGAAAACTCATGGGGGTAACGGGTCGCATGCTCGGGCTCCAGCCCAACGCGCCGCAGAAGCATCGCGACACGTTCCTTGATCTCGCTTTTGGACCCTATTCCATGGACACGCATCGGCTCGGCGATGGCGGCGCCAACGCTCATCCTGGGATTGAGCGAGGCGAATGGGTCCTGCAAGACCATCTGAACCCGCCGTCGGTAGGGTCTGAGTTCCGCCGCCGACAGCCGGATCAGATCTCGTCCCTCATAGGTGACGGAACCGCTCGTGGGCTCGACCAACCGGATGAGACTGCGCCCGGTCGTCGATTTACCGCAACCGCTCTCGCCGACAAGCGCCAGGGTTTCACCGGCCCGCAACCCAAAGCTGACATTCTCGACCGCGTGAACCCGCCCGGTGGTCCGACCGAACGCGCCATCACGCAAATCGAAACGCGTCGTAAGGTTCTTGACCTCCAGCAAGGGCCCGCCCTCGCGGCGCACCGTGTCGCGTACGGCCGCCAAGGCTGCTCCTTCCCTGGCTAGCCCTCCGTCTTGATCGTCGCCCGGCCCTTGCATCACGAAGCGCGCCGGTCCGCTCCGCCCGCGCATCGCGCCGAGCTTCGGCACCGCCGCCAGGAGGGCTTTTGTATAGGGGTCTCGCGGCGCGTGGAAGATCGCCTCAACCGTACCCTGCTCAACCACCACGCCATCCCGCATGACCACGACTCGGTCGGCGATCTCGGCGACCACGCCCATGTCGTGGGTAATGAACATCACCGACATACCGGTCTCGTCGCGCAGCAAGCGAATGAGATCCAGAATGCGGGCCTGGATGGTGACATCCAGCGCGGTTGTCGGCTCATCCGCGATAAGCAGTGACGGCCGGCAGCTCAACGCCATGGCGATCATGACGCGCTGACGCATGCCGCCGGAAAGCTGATGCGGATAGCGCGTTAACTGCCGCTCCGGGTCGGGCAACCGCACCCGCCGCAGAACTTCCAGCGCCCCGGCCCGCGCGGCGGCGGGGGATGCGTCCTGATGCAGGGTGATGGCCTCGGCGATCTGCTCGCCGATGGTGAAAACCGGGTTGAGCGAGGTCATCGGCTCCTGAAAGATCATCGCGATATCATTGCCGCGAAGCGCCCGCATCCGGTCCTGATCCAAGCCTGCGATATCGACCACCGTCCCGTCCTTGGCCCGAAAATCGATCTTCCCCGAGCGCAGATACCCACCATCATGCTCGACGAGCCGCATGAGCGAGAGCGCGCTCACCGTCTTGCCGGAACCCGACTCGCCGACCACCGCGAGAATCTCGCCGCGATCCAAATGCCACGAAACCCCGTCCACGGCCCTGACCGTCGCGCCTTCCAGCGGAAAATCGACGCTAAGGCCGTTTATCTCGATGAGACGGTTATCCCGCATTCAGATTTCATCCCCAGCCTTGGCCAACCCCTGTTTGCCAGATCCCTGTTTGCCAGATCATGGGGCAAAGGACCAAGATTTCGTCGCGGTTCGGCGCCTCTGGTGTATCTTGGCCCGGTGATTGATCAACCAACGGGCCGGATTTGTCATGATCAAGATGCCGGAAATCGGCGATCCCCTGCCATGGGTTGACGTGCCGACGACGCGAGAGGAACTGTTGCCCTTGAAAGGGCTTGCCGGTCATGGCGTCGTCATCACCAGCGCCGGCTCGGGGATCAACACGGCCGCGCTGTTTGCCGCGCTGGAGCGGTGCGCGCCTGTTCTTGGCGGGCACTCGGCCTATTGGCTGGCCATCATGACACCCGACCAAGCCGATACCGAACTCAAGACCTTGGCGAACCCATGGGCCCGGGTCATCGTCGATGCCGATGGCGCCGTACGGCGCGCGCTTGGAATCGCCGACAGCCATGCCGGGTTGGTTAGTCTCGAGACCGATCCAAGTCTTCGGGTGGTCGCCGCCATTCAACACACCGGCGATGACGCAATTGCCGGGGCCGAGGCATGGTTGACGCAACGTTTGGCGGACACGGGCGAGCGCCGCCAGGAGACGGACGCGCCGGTGATCCTGATCCCCGACGTCATCGAAGCGGAGCTGCGGGACGCCCTGATGAAGGCCTGGGACGGCGGCCCGCACGAGGCCTCGGGCTATCTGCGCGAGAATGCCGATGGCGGTGTCACCCATGTGATCAACCCCAACCGTAAGCGGCGCAGCGACCTATTCCTGGAAGAATCGGTGCCTCTCGCGGCCCAGGTACATGCCCGAATCCGCGCGCGGGTCGCGCCCTGGCTCGAAAGAGCGACCCATTTCAAAATCGGGTTCGCCGAGCGCTATCGGATCGCGTGCTATGACGCGGAGTCGGCCGGGTTCTTCGCGCCGCATCGCGACTTCACCGAAGCCAGTCCGCACCGCCATTTCGCCATGACCATCGCCCTGAACGACGGCTTCGAGGGCGGCGCACTTCGCTTTCCGGAATTCGGCGCGCGCGAATACACTTTACGTCCCGGCCAGGCGATCGTTTACTCGGGCGGGCTCCTGCATGAGGTCACGCCGATGACCCGGGGGCGACGCTTCGCGCTGATCAATTTCCTCACCAATGGCGAGGGGGCGAGAAACGTGGCGGCCTATCAGCGCGACCACGGCGCCGCGCCGGAGCGCAAGACAGCGGGTTGAGGGCGGTCTCCGCTCGCGCGATTCCTTGTCCCGCCGCCCTGACGAAAGTCAGGGCTTTCGCCGCCGGCCTTTCAACCCGATGGACTGGTGGCCGGTTTCGAGCATTCCCATGCGGCGACCACCGACGGCAAGAGCCCTTGCCTTCGCAAGAGCGACGGAGAAAGGATTAAAACGACGGAGAAATGGGAAGGGCGACGGAGAAATGCGCCCGCCCGCATCAAGATCGGCCCTCGCCGCCGCCTCAGGCGTTTCCGGTCAGATAGTCCATCGCCGCCTGCACCCCGCCCTTGGAATGCGGAACGCCGGCCACGGCGAGCCCCATTTCAACACCCGACAAGGTGCCCATCAGCATCAGATCGTTAAAATCACCGAGATGACCGATCCGGAACATCTTGCCCTTGACCTTGCCGAGGCCGGCGCCGAGGGACATGTCATAATTTTCCAGGATCACCCCTCGAACGGCATCGGCGTCGATCCCCTCGGGCATCACCACGCCGGTCAGAACCGGGCTGTGCTCGCTCGGCTCCAGGCATTGGGTTTCCAGCCCCCAGGTCGCCACCGCGCGGCGCGTCGCCTCGGCGTGACGCTCATGGCGGGCGAAGACATTCTCCAAGCCTTCCTCCATCAGCATGTCGCAGGCCTCTATCAGGCCATAGAGCAGGTTGGTGGCCGGTGTATAGGGGAAGTTCCCGGTCGGGTTATTGGCGAGTTGGCCGCTCCAATCCCAATAGGAGCGCACGGAACGCGATGTTTTCGAAGCTTCCACCGCCTTCTTGCTGACCGCGTTGAAGCCGAGGCCGGGCGGCAGCATCAAACCCTTTTGCGAGCCGGTGATGGTGACATCCACGCCCCATGCATCATGCTTGTAATCCGCCGAAGCCAGGCCGGAGATTGTGTCCACCAGAAACAGAGCCGGGTGCTTGGCCCGATCGATCGCCGCGCGCACATCGGCGACCTTCGAGGTGGCGCCGGTGGAAGTTTCGTTGTGAACGATGCAGACCGCCTTGATCTCGTGCCCGGTATCCGCCGTCAACCGCTCCTCGATCACATCCGCCCGCACCCCGCCGCGCCAATCACCGGCGATCAGTTCCGGCTCCAGCCCGATGCGCCGCGCCAGCTCTTCCCACAGGGTCGAGAACTGGCCGGTCTCGTACATCAGCACCTTGTCGCCGGGCGAGAGCGTGTTGACCAGGGCGGCTTCCCAGGCGCCGGTGCCCGAGGACGGGAAGATGATCACCGGCTCGGTGGTCTGGAAGATCGGCCGGACCTTGGCCAAGGCCTCCTTGGCCAGCGCCTGAAAGGTCGGCCCGCGATGATCGATGGTCGGGCGCTCAATGGCGCGCAGGATGCGGCCCGGCACATTGCTGGGGCCGGGGATCTGCAGGAAATGGGGGCCGGCGCGGTGGCTCATGATGATACTCCAGTTCGGTGTGGGGCCGCCTATCAGCGGATATGCCATTCCTCGGTCAGAGGCCTGGCACCGTTCAATTCGCCATAACCGGCGCCGGTGGTGCCCCCGGGATTTTCGCCGAAATAGCGAGGGTCCCTAGGCTCCGAGGCCGGTTGATAACGGATGTCGGTGGTAAGTCGGATCTTGTTGTCGCTGGCGTGATGTTCCAGCGCGCCATGTACCGTGTACATGCCGAAAATCAATACGTCGCCGGGCCGAAAACGCGCGGTCAGCAGCCGCGTGCCCCGTGACCGCGCGAAATCGGCGGGGTGTTCGTCGATCGAAGCCTTGCGGTCCTTGTCGCGGGCAACGTCGAAGCCATCGAACCGGCGGCGGATATCGGGGAATTCATGGGAGCCCTCGACCACGAAAAGCGGCCCGCGATCCAAATCGATATCGGTATAGGCGATCCAGCAAGTCAGGACACGGTCGGTGGCGCGGGTGAAAAATCCGGCGTCGCAATGCATGTGGGTAAACCGTCCGCCGGGCACCGCGCGCAGAAACAGATAGTCGAAACCGATGGCGGTCTCTCCGAGAATCGCCGTCATCGCGCCGGTGAGGGTTTCCCCATTGGTGACTCGTCGCAGCGCCGGCCCCTCGCTCGCCGACTTCCAGAACACCCCTCGGTTATCGTACAGGGCGTCGCGGCGCGATTGCCCAGAAAAGACGCCATCGGCGGTGGGCTCCGCGATCTCGCCGACCTCGCCCAGACGCGCGAACACCTCCTCGCGAGCCGCCTTGATATCACCGGGGTCGATCAGGCCGCGCAGCAGCAGATATCCGTCGCGTTCGAGCGCGGCGCGGAGGGTCGCGCCGTCCGGCAAGGGCGTCGGGGTTTCGACCAGAGGACCAAGCAAGTCCGGGGGGATCGGCTTGCCGTCCAGTAGAGCCGGCGTCACGAACCGATCGTCAGGCAAGAGCTCTCTCCAACACCCTCGCGACATGCACGGCCTCGCGGCCCGCGCCGTCATGGATCTGGTGGCGGCAGCTGGTTCCATCGGCGACTAGGATCGTGTCGGGTTCCGCTTCGCGCACCGCCGGCAGGAGATCAAGCTCGGCCATGGCCATCGATGTCACGTGGTGATCCGCCTCGTATCCGAAGGCGCCGGCCATCCCGCAGCAGCTTGAGTTGATCACCGAAACATCGAGATCCGGCACCAGGGCCAGGGCCTTCTCCACCGCGCCCATGGCGGCAAAAGCTTTCTGGTGACAGTGGCCATGCACCAGCGCCTTCTCGCCAACCGGCTTCAAGGGCAGGTTAAGCCGCCCGGCCTCTTGTTCGCGGATCAGGAATTCCTCGAACAACATCGCGTTGGCCGCTAGGCGCTCGGTTTCCAACCCCGGACGCATCGCCGTGAACTCATCCCTCAATGTGAACAGACAGGACGGCTCCAGACCGACGACCGTCATGCCGGCATCCAGATAGGGCGCGTAGGCGGCCAGCATCCGGTCGGCCTCGGCCCTGGCCTCGTCAACCAGCCCGGCGGCGAGCAAGGTACGCCCACAGCAGAGCCGCTCCCCACTCCCATCCATTGACGGATCCACGACATGCACCTGATAGCCGCCGACCTCCAGAACCCGAAGCGCGGCGCGAAGGTTCTCCGGTTCGAAGTAGGAATTGAAAGTGTCCGCGAGCAGCACCAAGGCTTTTTCGCGCTCCACCTCGGATACTTCGTCGGCCCGGAACGGCTCGCCGCTCCACACCGGCAAGCTGCGCTTGGCGCTCAGCCCCAACAGCTTTTCGGTGAGCCAGGGCACCCCCGGCAGCTTGTCCCGTAGATTGGCGAGAAAATGGAACCGCGAGGCCGCCTCGGCATAGCGCGGCAGATATCCGATCAGCTTGTCCCGCGCCGAAAGGCCGTGCCGCCGGGCATGCGCCGCCTTCACCTCGATCTTCATCCGCGCCATATCGACGCCGGTCGGGCATTCCCGCCGGCACCCCTTGCAGGAGACACAGAGATCCATGGTCTCCGCCATCGCCTCCGAGGTCAGAGCCTCGGGGCCAAGCTGTCCGGTGATCGCCAGCCGCAGCGAATTCGCCCGCCCCCGGGTCACGTGCCGCTCATCGCCGGTGACGCGATAGCTCGGGCACATCACGCCCCCGCCCATGGCCCGGCAGGCGCCGTTGTTGTTGCACATTTCCACCGCGCCGGCGAAACCGCTCCAGTCCGACCAGTCCAAGGCGGTCTCGATCGGCTCGGGCCTATAATCCGGCTTGTAGCGGAACAGCGTGCGGTCATCCATTTTCGGCGGGTCGACGACACGGCCGGGATTCATCACGCCCTTGGGATCGAAGGCCCGCTTGACCTCGCCAAAGGCATCGACCAGGCGCTTGCCGAACATCGGCTCGTGAAACTCCGAGCGCACGATACCGTCGCCATGCTCGCCGGAGTGAGAGCCCTTGTACTGGCGCACCATCTCGAAGGCTTCCTCGGCGATCGCCCGCATCTTGGCGACGTCGGTGCCTTCCTTCATGTTGAGCACCGGGCGGACATGCAGGCAGCCGACCGAGGCATGGGCGTACCAGGTCCCGTCGGTGCCGTGCTTATGAAACACCTGGGTAAGCCGGTCGGTATATTCCGCCAGATCCTCCAGCGGCACCGCGCAATCCTCGATGAAGGAGACGGGTTTGCCCGCGCTCTTCATCGACATCATGATGTTGAGGCCCTGTTGACGCACGCTGGTGATGCGCGCCTGGAAGGCGGGGTCCACCGCCTCGATAATCGCGTCCGGATAGCCGAGATCCCCCATCAGGGCGTCAAGATCCCTGAGCTTGGCAAGGCCCGGCGCGGCCTCGTCGCCGGCGAATTCCACCAGCAGCAACGCCTGGGGTTCCCCCTTCACGAAACTATCGACTATCGGGCGGAAGATCGGAATATCCCGGGCCAGATCGATCATCGTGCGATCCACCAGCTCCACCGCCACCGGCCCCAGCTTGACGATATGCTGGGTCGCGTCCATGGCGGCGTAAAAGGTCGGGAAGTGGCAGACCGCCATCACCCGATGCCTGGGGATCTCGTACAGCTTGAGCTGGATCGACTTGAAGGTGGCCAGCGTCCCCTCGGAGCCCACCAGCAGGCTCGCCATGTTATGGCCCGCGGCATCGACCGTATCGAGATTATAGCCACCGACCCGCCGCTTCAGCTTGGGGAACCGCGCCTCCAGCTCGGCCTTCTCGCGGGCGGCGATGTCGCGCACGCTTTGAACCAGCGAGGTATATCGCGCCGGCGCGCCGAGCCCGCCGAGATTGCCGGGTACCTTGCCGAAGGTAAGGTGCTCTCCCGTCGGCAGCATCGCGTCGATCGCGGTGACATTATCGACCATGATGCCGTAATGGATCGAGCGCGCGCCGCAGGAATTGTTGGCGGTCATGCCGCCAATCGTGGCCCGCGACGCGGTCGAGATATCCACCGGAAAGAACAGCCCGTGGGGTTTCAGATAGGCGTTCAGATGATCCAGTACCATGCCCGGCTGAACGGTGATGCTCTTGGCCTCGGGCTCGAATGCCAGCACGTTCTTCAAATGCGGCGAGCAGTCGATCACCACCGCCTGATTCACCGTCTGGCCGCACTGGCTGGTCCCGCCGCCCCGAGGCAGCACCGCCGCGCCAGCGTCCACCGCGATCTCAACGGCGCGGGTCAGGTCCGCCTCGGTCCTGGGGACGACCACGCCCACCGGCTCCACCTGATAGATCGAGGCATCGGTTGAATAGCGCCCGCGACTGAACGCGTCGAACAGCACCTCGCCCTCGATCTCGCTCGAAAGGCGGCGCTCCAGAGCGCTGTCACCTGGGCCGGGACGCGGGGTGGTCATGGGCTGAACTCCACGGTGGTCACGTGGAAAATACCCCCCGCTCCCGCCCGCCGCAAACCCAGTTTCGCGATGTGAAACCTAGCCGCGGTTTAGCGGCGCTTACCTGAGCCTCGAAGTCGCTGTTTACCGCTCCACCAACCCCGTATCCCTGGCGGAAGCCAGGGCGATGGAAATTGTCTCGCCCCTCCCCTCACTCGTCATCCTAGCGAAAGCTAGGATCCATTCCGTCTTCGCTTGCCGTCGAAAGGTGGGGGAACGTGAGAGACATGATCCGCCATGCCCCCTTGCCGAGCCTCGCTCCCCACCCATAGGATCAAAGGCGCGACAGATGATGAAAGCCACGCCGTGCCCAACACCCTTGCCCAGGAGCAGATCGACGCGTTTCACGAGACCGGATGTCTTACGGTCGAGGGCGTGGTCGATGCCGAGACCGTCGCCTCCCTCAACGCCGACCTCGCCGGCTGGGTCGAGGAGAGCCGGGCCCATGGCGGCCCCTTCGGCGAGACCCTGGACGGCCGCCCGCGTTTCGACGTTCAGCCCGGTCACTCCGCCGAGACACCGGCGCTTCGTCGGGTATAGTCGCCGACCGAGATTTCCGAGGCCTATTGGGCGCTCCTGAACGGCTCG
>Ga0255767_1004500_pt1 | contig 11433 bp, 4 predicted proteins | sample 071ome_24_FD_179967 | JGI IMG/M metagenome (GOLD analysis project Ga0255767, IMG submission 179967) | Coastal salt marsh microbial communities from the Groves Creek Marsh, Skidaway Island, Georgia - 071402CT metaG (version 2) | ecosystem: Environmental > Aquatic > Marine > Intertidal zone > Salt...
CGGCGATTTCCTCGCGAATCGTGCGGTCCGACAGGATCACGCGGGTCACCCTAGTGCCGCTCGGCCCGGTGACGAGCAGTCGCCCGACCGCTAGTGTTGGCCACCTTCGCGGATGTAGTTCAATGGTAGAACATCAGCTTCCCAAGCTGAGAACGCGGGTTCGATTCCCGTCATCCGCTCTCGGAAGTCGCGCGGGAGAGCTCGGCTGTGCGCAAGTAGGCTCGTCGCTCCATGGGGGATCCGATCGACCGTTCGAGCGTCGTCTCGGCGGGCCGCGCATGGGGAAGCGCGCATGAGTGATTCGGCATGAGTGATCCGTTGACCATCATCGTGAATCTCGCGACCCCCTATTCGGGATATCTCGAGAGCGGCTACGAGCTTCCGGGTCCGCTCGTTCCGGTGCGCGGAATGCCGGCCTACGCGCGGGCGCTCGGTTCGCTGCCGATCGATCTCGCGACCTCGATCACTCTGGTGATCCCCGCCGAGATGCTTGACCACCATGACTTTGGAGGTGATCTTCGGCTGCGATTCCCGCACCTGGTTTCGCACATCGTGACGTCGACGGCGACGGGCATCGGCCCGGGAGGCGCAGTTCGAGCGGCCATCGACCACCTGTCGGAATCGAGTTCGGTCATCATCCACCCCGCCTCGGTCATCCACCGCTCGGCGCTCGCCGCCCGACTGTCAGTGATGGAGGAACTCGGCGGGTTGGTCGGGGTGATGGACGGCGAGGTCATCGGCACCGGCGCCTGGTCGGCCGACTCCTTCGCCTCCGTGGACCGAACTGGACGGGTTGGCGCGATCGAGTCACGTTGGTCGGAGGGGGCCATGGCGTTGACCGGCACCGTGATGCTCTCCGGGAGTTCAGGGGCGACGGGGGAGGCGGTGCGTCTCGCTCTCGAGCTCGACCCGAGGTCCGACGCTTCGGTGTTCCTCGGCGCTTTGGTGAAGCGGCGGGTCGCGCTCGGTGTTGACCGGGTGAACGCGAGTTGGGATCTGTCGCACGCCGCGGGTCTCGGGGCCTATCTGGCCCATCGGTGATCGACCGCTATCGGATCAACCGTTGAAACGGTATCCAACTCGGCGAACCGTCGAGATCCAGCGAGGGGTTCGCACGTCGGTCTCGATCCGGAGTCGGATCTTGCGAACGTGCTCGGTCACCGTGGATTCGTCTTGCCACTCGGGGGATGATTCCCACACCTGCTCGAGCAGTTGACGCCGTGAGAACACCTGGCGTGGATGCGAGGCGAGAAAGGCGAGGAGGTCGAACTCGCGAGCCGGCATGACGACCGGCTCGCCGTCGAGGGTGATGTCTCGGGCCGCGGTGTCGATGCGAAGTCCGTCGAACTGGAGCACGTTCGGGGCTCGCTCCCCTCCCGCGCGACGCATCAACGCGGCGATCCTCGCCGCGAAGAGCGCTGGAGGGAAGGGCTTGATCATGTGGTCGTCGGCACCGAGTCGGAGGCTGACCACAGCGGTCTCGACGTCGGCCTGGCCGGTCGTGACCATGATCGGGCAGGAGTACTGACCACGGATGTCGACGAGAAACTCGAGTCCACTCTGCTCCGCCATAGCGAGGTCCATAACACAGAGGTCGACGGCCCGAGCCCGAAGGAGTTCGCGCGCCTTGACGGCTGATCCGGTGGTCATCAGCGAGAAGCCCTCCCGCCGGAGGATTTCCGAGGCGAGGTCGAGATCGTTCGGATCGTCCTCGATCAGCAACGCCCAACGATGGGGGTTCGCGGAACCTTGATCCACCGAATCACACTAACGACACAACAAGCCATCGTTCCCCCATCGAGCACAGACCGCGGCCGTCAGCGGCGGGGCTAGGGTCTCGCGGGTGTCCGCGAGTCGGTGTGCGCGCGCTTGGGGCATGGTTGTGCTCATCACCTCGGCGGTCGCCTGCTCCTCAGGTGAATCGACCGAGCCGACGACGGAGACGGTGACAACGCCGATCACGACCGATGATCCCGTCAGTGGTGCAGCCGATGGTGCGTCAACGGCGACGGCGGGTGACCAGCCCGAGACAGAGAACACCCCAGCGGTGTCACGTACGGTCCGCGAGGTCGACGGCGTGCCCGCTGAGGTGCCGAGCGGCGCGGTGCCCGAGGGTGCGACCAACGTTGAGGGCATCGTGACCACCTCCGACGATGCGTTCTCCGCGGCGGTCGAATTCGATATCGATGCCTCCGACAGCGACGGCGTGCTCGCCGCGGTCGAGCCGGCGATTCGCGCGGCCGGGTTCGAGTTCGTCGAGCGGCTCTACGACGCCGACCGAACCCAGTCGCTCTACTCCTCGCCGTCGGGGTCACTGCTGACGTACACACTCACCCGTACCGACAGCGGGTTGCGCGGCGCCATCGTCGTCGGGTCGTGAACCCCGCAGGAGTTACGACCGCTCGAGCAGGATGACCATCCGCCGGAGTCGCTCCAGGCGGTCGACCGTGACGGGGTGGTCAGCGCCGAGACCGTCGTGACCCTCGAGGAACGACCGGACAGCATCGGTCAGCACAGCCACCGCTGCCGACCCCTCGAGGCTCGCGTCAAGAGTTGGAGGAGGGGTCTGGGTGATCTCATCGGGAATGAGGGCGTCGGGTGACTCAGGCTCCGCGCTGTCAGCCTCCGCTCCGCCCTCAGCGTTCTCGACGATGACCCGCCCACCCGGCTCCTCCGCCGACGACCGGACCCTCACGAACTCGTCATCGGTGGATTCCTCACCGCCGGGACCGCGCCGGACCACACGGCGTTTCCGAACCACTCCCGAAGTGAATCGCTCAGGTTGCGGAGACGGAGGTGCCTGTTCGTCGGCCATGGGATGAGGGTAGTTGCCGGTCAGGATCCCGACCGTCAGGGAGATCAAGCAAGCGTGGTCTCAGACACCGCGTCGGTGTACGCACCCTGACCAACACCGTTCACCGCGGCGACCCGGAAGTCATAGGACGTGCTCGCGGTCAACCCCGTAACCGTCGCCCCCGCCGTTGGCGACACCGCGTCCGAGAAGGTGGTCCACGTTGACGCAGTTGAGAGTTTGTACTGCACCACATAATCGGTGACTGTCTCACCACCATCGTCGTCCGGCGCCGACCAATCGAGATCTATCGAGGTGTCGTCGATAACGACCGCAGTGAGGCTCGTGGGCTGGGTCGGCAGGCCGTCGACGTCGGGGGTCGCCGTGGTCGCCGCTGATTCGGCCCCGTCGCCAGCAGCGTTCACCGCGCGGATCTTGATGCTGTACGTCGTGCCGTTCGTCAGTCCGGTGACGGTGACCGGAGAGGCTGCCACCCCCGCGGAGATCCACGAGTCGCTGTCGTCGAGTTCGTACTCGTATCGGAGGATGGTCGACCCTCCATCGCTGCCTGCGGTGAAGTTGACGACCACCTGCCCGGAGCCGACGGTCGTCGACAGCGACGTCGGAGCCCCCGGCGTCGTCCGCGGCGTACCCGTCGCCGGTCCCGACGCCGCGCCATCACCCTCCGATGTCACCGCCCGAACCCGAACCAAATACTCCGTGCCATTCGTGAGACTCGAGATCGTGAACGGCGACGTCGTCGCACCGACCGACACCCACGAACCCCCATTCAACTGGTAGTCGTAATCCGTAACCGTCGCCCCACCGGTGTCAGACGGAGCCGTAAACGCCACCGACAACTGACCATCACCAGCAGTCACCGAGGTGATCGTCGGCGCACCAGCCACCGTCCCCGGAACCACCGCCGAACTCGCCGAGGAGTACGAACCCGCACCGGCGGCGTTCACCGCCGCCACCTGGAACGTGTACGACGTCCCATTCGTCAACCCCGTCACCCGCGTCGATGTCCCCGAACTCGTTCCGTCAGCGAACGTCGACCACGAACCCGAACCCGCCTTCACTTGCACCACATAGTCCGTGATCGACGCCCCCCCATCACTACTCGGCGCCGTCCACGCCACATCCACGAACGTGTCCCCCGCCGTTCCTGACACCGACGTCGGTGCCCCCGGTGTCGTCCTCGGAGTACCGGAAACAAGCGCCGAGTACGGACCTTCGCCCGCCGCATTGGCGGCCCGCACTCGAACGACGTAGGTCGTCCCATTCGTGAGGCCGGAGATCGTCACCGAGGTCACCGTGCTCGTCGTATCCGGGTCGGGGAAGTTCGACCAGCTCGCACCCGAGTCGGCGCTGTACTGGACGTCGTAGTCGGTGATCGCCTTGCCGCCATCGTCGGGAGCATCGAACACCACGACGAGTTGCGTATTGCCCGGGGTGACGCTCGCGATACCCGGCGCATCGGGTACTCGACCGGGCTTCACCGCGGTGCTCGCGGTTGAGTAATCACCGGTGCCAACCGCGTTCACGGCGGCAACCTGGAACGTGTACGACGTCCCGTTCGTCAACCCCGTCACCCTCGCCGAGGTTGTGGTCCCGGTTCCGTCGGCGAACGTTGACCAGTTCGAACCAGAGTCGGAGCTGTACTGCACCACATAATCCGTGACCGAGGCCCCACCATCACTCCCCGGCGCCGTCCACAGCAGGTCCACAAACGTGTCGCCCGCCGTCCCCGACACCGACATCGGAGCCCCAGGAGCAGCCGCGGTGATCGTGACCGGGATCGACGTGGCTGAGGTGAGGCCCGTGGCCGTAAAGATCAAGCGGTAGTCGGAGCCGGTCGGGCCGTTGATCACCAAGTCAGTGAACGTCGCCACCCCCGAACTTGCCGTCACCGTGGTGCTTCCGGCAAGCGCGCCCGAACCCGTGAGAATCGCGGCGGTGACCGCGGTCGAGTTGTCGAGCGTGGCCGTGTTCGCGTCCGAGTCTCGGACGGTGACCACAGGTTGTGTGGCCAGCACCGACCCGCTGTTCCCGCCGACCGGTTGGGTGGTGATCGTCAACGTCGTCGGCGTAATCGCCGTCATGGTGACCGCCGAGGGCACGGTTCCCGGAGCAAGCGGAATGGTGACCGTGGTATCGGCGTAGCCCGCTGCGCTGAGTACCCAATCACCCGGGCGTGGATCACCGCTGAATGCGCAAGGACCACTCTCCGACCCCGTGTACGACACCCCAGATTTGGTCATCGTGATCGCTGTGCAGGCCGGTCCGGTCACCGTTGGCGTGAACGTTCGGGTCGACGGCGCCAAGCCGATTCGAATGGTGGATCCATCCGGTTCCAATGAGGTCTGGGTGACCGTGTCGTAGCCGGTAGCGGAAACCTCGAGAGTGAATCGATCCTCCGCGAGATTCGGAATCGAGGTCGTCGAGCCGGCGGTGATATCCCCCGCGACGTCAGCCGAGTATCTGACGAGGTTGGCGAAGGTATGGCTCGCGGAAGCGACGCCGTTCACGAGCGTGATCGACTGACTCACTTCTCCGGTCGCGCTGAGCGTCTTGAAGGTGGTTCCAGGCTCCGACAGGGTGAGCGTGACCGCGAGATCGGCGCTTCGGACCCCGGCATCTGCCGTGTCCACCACCACGACGGTGAGGTAGGAGACCGCTGTCGTGCCGACGGTCTGATCGAGGCCGCTCACGTCACCGGTGCCCGAGGCAACCCAGCGAGACACCGACGTGGTGGCCCCCTCGGTCACGGCGAAGTCGAGTCGCCAAGTGACGTCATCACTCAGGTTGGTGAACGAGTAGGACTCAGCGTCCTGATCCAGGTCAACAGTGGTCGAGGTTGCGCGGTAGCCGTTGGCTGAGGCGGTGATCGTGACCGTCGTGCCCGATGGTCCGGTGATCTCGCCGGAGATGTCGCGAACGGTGCTCGCCAGCGTGATGCCGCCAAGTGCTCCCGAGGCCCCCCGAGAAATCGAACGGGTCGCGTCCTCATACGACGATTTCGACACGGTGACTGTCCAGGCACGGTCACTGGACAGCGCGAAGTCGCTCAGCGTGGCCGTGGAGGTGAGCGTTGTTGTCAGGGTGATGGTTGTTCCGTCGTTCGCATCGGCCGTAGCGGTGACCGTGGCGCCGGTCAGCGCCGTCACGACCGAGTCGTCGGATTCTCGGATCGATGCGGTGACCGGAAGGTCGCGTTTCTGCAACACGATCGATACCGACGTTGAGGTGGACACCTCGATATCGCGCGGTCCCGTTCCGGCGTCGGTCCCGTCGGCCGCGAGCGGGCCATACGCGAGGTGGGTCGAGCCTGAGTCAGTGACAGTGAGCGTCCACGTTCCAACAGTGACATCGCTGAATGTGGCAACACCAGAAACATCGGTGGTGGCCGTCTTTGTCGTTCCGCCGCTCTCGAGTTCAAGGTCGATGCCGCTCAGTGTCGAACCGTCGGTCGACGTGACCGTGGCGGTGACCGATGTGGACGGCAGCCCGACCAGATTCATGGAGGTCGCCGTCACCGGATCACTCGCCACCGAGGAGGTTGTGGTCACCGTGGTGTACCCGGTCTTCGAGGCGGAAAAGGTGACGTCTCGTGCCGTGGAACGCGCGGGAACCCGAATCTCCCAGGCGCCCGAAGCTGTGGTGTCGGTCACGGCAGGAGACGAGCCAACAACAGTGACCGACCCACCCGTCAAGTTCCCCTCATCGGTTCCGCTGACGCTCTCGCTGGTCACTGTGCCCGAGACGGCCACGAACTCCGCGACCGTCCCAGCCGCGAAGGAGCTCGTCCCAACGGTCACGGTGAACCTGACTCCATCCGCCTGCGCGAAGTCGAGGTGCGGTGGGTCAAGGCTCTCACCTCCGGAGGTCGACAGCGTCCAGGTGCCCGGCGACACCCCGGAGAAGGTGTAGGTGACCACCCCATCACCGTCGGGACTCGACGCGGTGCCAACGATCGGGGTGACCGAGACGCCGTCACGATGAGTGAGGCTCGCCGACAGTCCAGAGAGCCCGACGTCGACTCCGGCGGTGACCGCTCTCGTCGCCGCGATCAAGGTCTGGGTCGGCACCGTCGACGTTCCGCTACCTACCACGGTCACATCGATCGAAGAGAGCGTTGTGTACCCGGCGTAAGCGAGTTCAAGCGTGTATGAGCCGGGGGTCAGGCCGGGAATAGTGAAGCCGCCTCCCGCCACCGTCGTCGTCGTGGTGGTCACCGACGGACTCCCGCCGGAGGTGATGCTCACGGTGACCCCAGCCGGAGCGGCCGATGCCGTCGCCCCCGTGTAGTTCGCGACCTGGACTTGACCCGACACCGAGCCGAAGGAGGGTTGGAGCGCGACGGCAATCGTCGTCGTGTCTCCATCCGTCGCCGTGTACACACGTTCCAGCGTGGGCCGCGCCGTCCGAGTGTCGCTCGCCGAGAACTCCTCAAAAACGAGCACGCTCGATCCAGGAGGGAGGATCAATCCGGAGAACTCACCGCTCGCATCGGTCCACATACAGCCGCCCGTCGTGTCACCGATCGTCCCGGAGCACGACGATCCCTGAACGGACACACGGACGTTCTCAAGAAGTTCCGAGGTGTCGATCGCATCGGTGACGGTGCCACCCGTCGTTGATCCGGCCGAGACGGTTCGCACGGCGACGGAGAGTTCATCATCGATGCTGAACGCGCCATCGCCGGGCACCACGGTCACCGTCGACGACAGCGTCTCGGTGAACACGCCTGGCCCAGACACGGTCACGGTGTAGGTGCCGGCCGCGACACCCGCCGAGAACTCGAAGGTGGCCGTCGTTGAGGTTGCCGCCGTGGTAGCGGCGGTGAGCGCCGCGCCGCCACCTTGCGGGGTGAGCGTGACATACATTCCGTTCAGGATCGCCGTAGTCGCTCCCCGCTCAACCACGATCGTTCCCTCCACGTCCCGCGGATCGGGGGTCATGAACACGGTGCGACCGCCGGCGGAGGTGAGCGCCGAGGCAAGCGTCACCGTGGTCGAGAGATCCTGAAAACCGTCGGCTGTTGAGGTGACGGTCAGGCTTCCGGCGCGGAACACGTTGTTGATCACGACCTGCCCCGAGGACGGCGTGGTGAACGCGGTGTCATTCGCACCAACAGCCGGCGTCATCGTGAACTCCCGTTCGTCGAGACCGCTGGCCTCGTCGTAGCACGAGGCGCTCGGACAGGTGACTGACACCTCCTCGCGATAGGGCGGAGAGTCGAGCGTCCGATAATCGGACAGGCCCGACACCGTCACCGAGGCGCCAGGGATCACCGTGGTCGTGTTGCCGTCGCGCCAGCCGACCGTGATGGTGACGTTGCCCGCTCCCGGAGCGAGGATCGCCGAGACGGGTCGATCCTCGTTGAAGGCGAGCGCCTCAACCGCTGTGCTGAGCGCCGGTGAGCGTTCGAACCGTCCATCTGAGGTGATGATCCGGAACCGGTACTCCCGCAAGGTGTCGCCCTCGTTCGGCGGAATCCGATCGATGCGATACTGGCCAGCCAGCAGGCCCGCGCCGGTGCCGAGACTGAATCGCGGGGTCACGTTGGCGTCGGCATACGGCTCACAACTCAAGTCGTCGGCCACCTCGCAAAACTCGACTCCAACCCCCGAGTCGAGTGCGGGGAACTCACCGGAGCCGGTAATCGAGTCGACGTTGTCGTAGCCGCCGGAGGTGGCGCTCGGCTGCTGGATCGTGCCGAGGACCACGGCATATCGCCGGAGGCTGAGATCGAGGCGCACGTTCTCCCCCGCCACCACGTCAACCGACCGGGTCAACTGACGGTGGTCGAGCGGCACGGTCGTCGCAAGTTCAGCCACCGTCGACGGATCGGATCCGTTCACCGGGGTAATGATGTCTATCGAGCCAGTACCGAGCGAGCGCGAGAAGATCACGTCACCGGTGTTGGCGACATCGGCGCAGATGCCGGTCCGCGAGGCGTAGCCGCTCGGGACCGACGACCGCTCCTTCCAAATGTCATCGGTGTCTTCTCGGCTGACCGTGCACTCGCGAACATCATCGGAGTCGGCGCCGAGGGTCATGTCGGGTGTCGTCGATTGCGCGCCGATGAAGACCACCGCATCGGTGACCGCCAATGAGTTCGCGCCGGTCACGTTCAGCGTCACCGTGGCGAGCGGGGTGAACGTGATCAACCCGGCCGGCGACTCACCCGAGGGCGACACCTCGACCACCGTCGACGAGTTGTCGAGTCCCGGTACGGCGAAATTCAACTCGGCCGCGCCGGGAGCGACACCGGTGAGGGTGAACCCGCCCCCGGAGGTGAGGGTGCAGGTCACCCCTGACTGATCGGTGACCGTGACCAGCACCGTCGCAGCGGTGCAGACCCCAGTCCAATCGCTGCGCCCGTCGTCGAGTGGGGTGTCCACATCGGTCGCGTCACGGATGACACCGGTCACCGTTCCCTCATCGAGCGGTGTCGCCGGACGCAACCTGAGTTGCACGCTGTCGATCGCGAGCGGCGACAACACGCGCCCACTCGGACCTCGCGCCGCTGCCGTCGCCACGTCGTACTCCGCGTCGTCAGGCAGCGTCAGCACATCGCCCGGCCCGGCGACGATCCGGTAGAACTCGGGCAGGTATCCGTAACGCTCGAACGCCACCGTGTACTCACCGGCAGGAACCCCCGAGATGCGGAACGATCCATCCGCTGTCGCGGTGGTGGTGCTCCACGTCCCTTCCTCCCCGATGACGGACACACCGACCCCACCGCAGGTACCTGAGGCAACGGTCGATGATCCCCCGGTCGGATCCGGGTACTCGCAACCACCCGAGACCACCTGCTGGGCGACGACACCCTGCACCACTGCCGTCGATGGCAAGAGGTCCTTCACCTCCACTGGCACGTCACCAGCAGCCACCTCCACCTCGCGGGACTGGGTGAGCCAACCGTCGGCGGTGAAGGTCATCAGGTACGTACCGAAGGCCAAGTTCGGGAAGTCGAACGAGCCGACAAGGTCACCAACCGTCAAGGTGGTGGTCTCCCGGGCCTCCGGACCCTCGAGCGTCACTGTGACGGCGCCGACGCCGGCGTCTCGATAGGTGATCTGACCCCGAATCGTGCCGAGATCCCGCTGCATTGTTGCGTTGACCGAGCCCACGGAGGCGCCACCCGCCACCTCAACGGTCAGATTCTGTGTGGCGTAGCCGCGAGCCGTCACCGTCACGAGGTAGGTCGCCGGGGTGGCGAGTCCCTCAAGTGTCCAGGCGCCGACCGGATCGGTTGTCGAGGACACCGTCCGGTAGGTGATCACGCCTTGGGTCGCCTCGATCGTCGCGCCACCGATCGGATTGCCATCCTGATCGACCACGCGTCCGCTCATCGCTCCGCGGCCCGGGGTCATCGACAAGGCGAGTTCGAGTTCGGTCTCGGTGGCCGTCGACACGACGACGGTTCGCACATCGAAACCGCTGCGCAGCGCGCTGACCCGGTAGAAGGCGTCGGCCGCGAGGCCACTGGCCACCCTGAATCGGCCCTTCTCGTCGGTGGTCGTCTCCACCTTGTCGAGCACCTTCCCGGTTGAAGAGGCCACCGGAGCGACTGGCACGACCTTGCCCGTGGAGCCACCGGTCGTGCCCTCATCGCCGAAGGCGACCCGTTCGATCAAGACGCGCGTGCCCGCCATCTCACGGGGGCCGTCGACCGTTCCCGCGATGACGACTGGAGGTTGAACGGTCGCGTCGTCCTCCGCTGGAAGATCGCCTGGCAACAGCACCGCGGGCGGTGTGCCGTCACCGTCGCCATCATCGACCGCGGCGGGCGCGGCCGCCATCTCATCATCGGAGTTCATGAAGGAGAAGATCGCGACCGTCGCCGAAGCCCACACGGCGAGGGCGAGAACGACGGCGGTGACCCTCAACAGCAAGGGTGGCACCACAGGTCGCTGAACGAAGATTGCCGTCGTCGTCGCCGGGGCGGTTCCGCCTCGAACGTCCATGACGAGTCCGTGGCGCCGCTCTCGGAACCACGTCCTCGAGCGGGGCTCCACGCGCGTCCGAAGTTTCGCGCCCTTGCCGGCCGGGAGGGTGAACTCCGATGGCTCCACGCTCACGCTGGCGGAGTCCGAGCGTCCGCTCACCCGGAGTCGAAGTGGTTCATCACCTCGGTTGCGAACCAGGGTCGAGAAGCGCGCGGAGCGCTTGCCGGATACTGCCTGCGGATCCGTGTCGACCGCGATGACGTCGGAGGTTCCGATCCGCAACGCAGCCGAGGCTGAGGCCCCCTCACGACCGGAGGCATCGCGAACGGTCACCGAGATCCGTCGGTCGCCGGGTGCGGCGTCATCGGGGAGACGCACACGGATGACCGCCCGCGCCACCTGTCCGGAGGGGATCACCGGCAGCGGGTTCTCGAGGCGCCACAGGTCGGCGTCGAGCCCCGAAAGGTCGACCTCGGCGGCCACGTCGGTATCGCCGTCGTTCGCAACGGCGATCTGGAGTTCCGCCTCCTCCCCCGGCGAGAGCTCGGTGAGGTCGGGGTGCAGGGACATCCTCATGGTCGGACCGTCCCCGAGCGTAGGAGTCCTACGACAACGCGCCGACAACAGTCTCCCAGCGGGCGCCGGCAGACGCCGAGGAGCGCGACCCCTGGCCTCATGCCG
>Ga0255767_1004503_pt1 | contig 11423 bp, 11 predicted proteins | sample 071ome_24_FD_179967 | JGI IMG/M metagenome (GOLD analysis project Ga0255767, IMG submission 179967) | Coastal salt marsh microbial communities from the Groves Creek Marsh, Skidaway Island, Georgia - 071402CT metaG (version 2) | ecosystem: Environmental > Aquatic > Marine > Intertidal zone > Salt...
GGTCAGCAAGAGTCTGGAGGCGGTCGCCGAGGCCAAGGTGGATGCTGAGGTGATCGACCTCAGGTGGCTAGACCGTGCGAGCCTGGACTGGGAGACCGTAGGCGAAAGCATTCGAAAAACAAACGCCGTGATGATTGTTGAGCAGGGCGTCCAGGGAACTAGTTACGGCACCTGGCTCTCAGACGAAATTCAACGTCGCTTCTTCGACTACCTGGACCAGCCGGTGCTGAGAGTACACGGCAGAGAGGCTTCGCCAAGCATTTCAAAGGTATTGGAGCAAGAGGCTATAGCTAAGACTGCGGACATCGTTCGGGCATTAGAGGCTGCTAAGCAGGGATTCGGGAGCAACTAATGGGCAAAGTGCTAATGCCTGAGGTTGCCGCTGGCGCGACGCACGCGGTTGTTTCCAAGTGGCTGGTTGAAGAGGGTTCCGAGGTTAGCGTTGGTCAAGTAATTGTCGAGCTGGAGACTGACAAGGCTGTGGTCGAGTATTCTGCGGAGGAGGCCGGTAAGCTCAGCAAGATTATTGCCGGCGACGGTGTAGAGGTTGAAGTTGGCGCTCCAATTGCCATAATTGGCGAGGATGCCGCAGCGGAGCCAGCTCCCTCGAACCCGCAACCACCTGAGGCGAGTGAAACAGAGCAAACACCTCCGGCTCCAATTGCTACCCCCATCGCTCAACAGCAACCCGAGCAGAACCCTGCTGAACCAAAGGTTGGTGAAGTGGATCCAGCACGCATGTTCGTTTCCCCGGTAGCAAGGAAAATGGCCAGCGATGCGGGTCTTGACTTGGGCAAAGTCATCGGCACTGGGCCGGATGGTCGAATTGTAAGAAGAGATGTCGAATCCGCTATTAGTGAACAACCCGCAGCTGCCGCCTCACAAGGTGAACCGAGTACCTCTTCTGCACTGGCTAGCCAGGACTACTCCTCCGCATACTCTTCGAGGCCGCACTCGTCCATGAGAAGAGCTATTGCGAGAAGGCTTACCGAGAGCAAGACCACTATTCCGCACTTCTACCTAACGGCTGACTGTGACGTTGCTGAGCTACTCGATCTGAGGAAGAAACTCAACGAGGTCTCCCAGGTGAAGATCTCTGTGAATGACATGGTTATTCGTGCCGTGGCTGCAGCCTTTATGGACGTTCCAGAGGCCAACGTGGTTTGGACCCAGGATCAGATGTTGGTTTACGAGAGTGCCGACATCGCAATTGCTGTTGCAACCGATGGCGGTCTCCTGACTCCAGTGCTGAGAGGTGTCGAGAAACGGAGTTTAAGTAACATCGCTGCAAGCGTGAGAGACCTTGCCGACAGAGCGCGCTCTGGGAAGCTTCGCCAGGAGGAACTCGAGGGCGGCAGCTTCGCCATCACAAACCTTGGCATGTATGGCACCGAGCAGTTCAATGCCATCATCAACCCGCCCCAATCTGGAATTTTGGCCGTTGGAGCTGCCTCTGAGCGACCCGTTGTCAAGGACGGTCAACTGACAGTGGGCAATGTCATGACAGTCACTCTGAGTGCTGATCACCGTGCCGTCGACGGAGCTCTAGCTGCCCAGTGGTTGAAGGCTTTTCAGTTCAGGATTGAGAACCCGCTCACAATGCTGGTGTAATCCAATACAAGCAAAAACCCCGAAGACTTTTCTTCGGGGTTTTGTGCTTTTGATGAAGAGTTACTGAATAACCATTCCGCCGTCGATCATCAGTAGCTGACCTGTCATGTAGTCACTTTCAGCGCTTGCGAGGAAGGCTGCGGTGCCCATTACGTCCTCAGGATAGCTGTAGCGCTTCATGAGAATCATGTTCTCTGCGATTGAGTCCATCGACTGTCCTGGCTTTTCAAACATGCCGATCTCAACTAGATCCTTGTCAAGCTGCTCCCACATTTCAGTGCGCACAACTCCAGGGGCATAGCCGTTAACTGTGATGTTGTGCTCCATGAGGCTCTTTGCTCCGGCCTTGATTAGTCCGAGAACCGCGTGCTTACTCATTGTGTACACAGTCACATCCACAAACGCCTCGCGGGAAAGAATGGATCCCACATTGATGATCTTGTAGGGGTAGTCACGCTTGCCCTGGGCGACCATTTTGCGACTGGTCTTTTGCATGACATTGAGCTTGCCCCAAGCATTCACGCCCATGATGAACTCGTAGTTCGGCTGGGTTATGTCGTTGAAGAACAGCGGCTTGTTTACCCCAGCGTTGTTTAGAAGAAGATTTATCTCTCCAAAGGTCTTGGCCGTGTGCTCAACAGCAGCCTCGGCCTGCTCCTCATCCCTTACGTCTAGAGAGATGAAAGTAGCCTCGCCACCTTCTGCCTTGATTTCCTCGGCAACTTTTTCGACGCCTTCTACGTTTAGGTCTGCGACGCAAACTGCGGCACCCTGAGCTGCCCAGTACTTTGCAATTGCCGCACCCATTCCCTGAGCGGCACCTGTGATCAGTGCTTTACGCCCGGCCAGTCTTTCCTTGTCCACAACGGTCCTTCCTCGTTGAAGTATTAAGAGTGTCAACTGTCAGCTTACACCTGCAACGCAGGGAGAACACCCTACGATTTGAACGTTACTGAATAGTTGCCTAAGCGTCCGCGGTTTCCAACCGAGATCTGAGATTCGCAGTCTGCAACTTCATCTCCTCGGGCAATCTTTCTTTGAATCCGGCCAGGAATTCTTCAACCCGTGCGACTTCGCTCAACCAGCTGTCGGCGTCAACTTCAAAGAGCTCCCGCATCTCAGTCTCTAGGAGATTTAGTCCCTCGATGTTTAGCTCGCCCTCGCCAGGGTGATAGCCAAGTGCACTGGCTTTGGCCTTAGATTTGCCCTGAAGGCTTCTAACAATCCAATCAATCACGCGGGCATTCTCTCCAAAGCCAGGCCATATGAACTTGCCTTCGCTATTTTTTCTAAACCAATTAACCTGGAAGATTTTGGTTTGGGTTGCCTTTTCCCCCACAGCTAGCCAATGGCCCCAGTAGTCCGCCATGTTGTAGCCGCAGAAGGGGAGCATTGCAAATGGGTCTCTACGAAGAGCGCCCACTTCTCCCTCAGCTGCAGCTGTTTGTTCACTCGCAATAGTGGCCCCGAGGAAAACACCATGTTTCCAGTCAAAACTCTCAGTCACAAGAGGCACATTTGCTGCCCTTCGACCGCCAAACAGGATCGCGTGAAGTTCGAAGCCCTCTTTGGCGTCCCAATCGCTAGGAGTTGTTGGGCAGTTTTCCATCGGAACGCAGAACCGACTATTTGGGTGCGCTGCTGGAAGCCCGCTCGAAGGATCCCAAGGAAGTCCGTGCCAGTCTGTCAAGTTCTCGGGGGGATGAGCCGTCATGCCCTCCCACCAGACATCGCCATCAGCGGTCTCAGCGACGTTTGTGAATAGGGCACCGGATCGCATCGACTCCATTGCTATTGGGTTTGAATCCCATCCCGTCCCTGGCGCAACCCCAAAGAGACCATTTTCTGGATTCAAAGCAAACAACTTGCCGTTGCCATCCGGGAAGATCCATGTGATGTCATCTCCGAGCGTCTCGACTCTGTAGCCATCCAGTGATGGCTGAAGCATTGCTAAATTGGTCTTCCCGCATGCAGAGGGAAATGCTCCACCAATGTTGAATTGATCACCGTTTGGGGCAGTTACACGAATAAGCATCATGTGCTCGGCAAGCCAGCCCTCGTTTCTGGCCATTACCGAGCCAATTCTGAGGCTCATCGCCTTTTTGCCGAGCAGACTGTTGCCGCCGTAACCGGAGCCGTAGCTCCAAATCTCATAGGCCTCAGGAAACTGGACAACATGGACATTATCTGGATCGCAGGGCCAAGAAACATCACCCTCGTCCTCAGCCAGCGGACTTCCAACCGAGTGAAGTGCGGGAACCCATGCAGCACCATCATCAATCAGGTTCAGTACCTCGGCACTCACTCTGGTCATGATCATCATTGAGAGCACGACGTAGGGGCTGTCTGTGATTTCAACACCGTATTTCGTATGGGGACCGCCCACCGGACCCATTGCGAACGGAATTAAGTACATGGTCCTTCCGGCCATGCTGCCATCGAAGAGATCGATCAGTTTCTTGCGCATCTTTGATGGGTCTTCCCAGTTATTGGTGGGACCGGCGTCATCTTGGCGTTCTGAGCAAACGAATGTCCTGCTCTCGACCCTTGCCACGTCTCGAGGATCGGTTAGTGCTAGGTAGCTGTCAGGGCGAAGCTCTTGGTTCAAGGCTTTGATAGTCCCCTGCGCAAGAAGGAGCTCTATCATTTCTCGGCGCTCTGCGTCGGTCCCGGAAATGATTCTTATTTGCTTTGGGGTTGTCATTTGGGCGACGTCAGCTGCCCAATCAGCTACGGATCTGGATTTCAAGATATTTACCTAAAAGTCGGAGTCGGAAAAGCTTGAAAGCCGGGTATGGCCCTTGGTGTAATAGTGCCATAGGCACGAGCGGTAAGTTCAGCCTAGAAAAAAGTTGCAAGTTTGTAAAGTGTGACAGAACAGTTTCGGCTAGATGTTCAGTCTGGGCTTATGGATCAAAAGGACTTTGGTTGCCCGAGGAACCGCGTATTGAGGCCAGCCAAGCAATGAGCCCACCAACCAGTATCAAGGCTGCCGCCAGAGCAACCAGGTAAACATTCTGGCTGTAGAGGTCATAAATGCCGACCAGGCCAAAGAACATGGCTAGGTAGGCAACCAAGATCAGGCGGTTTTTCATGAGACTGACAACATCCTGAGCAGCATTTGCCTTCCGCAGTGTTCAAGATTGGCTAGCCTTTCTGCTGGAGAGGTTGCACATGACAAAGGAACAAGAAGGATTCTCTGAAGAGGAAAAAGCTGCGATGAAGGAGCGGGCTCGTGAGTACCGAGCCGCAAGAAGCAAGGCCAAGCAGGATCCCCTTGGGGACCTAATGTCAAAGATCAACGAGATGGCAGAGCCAGACAAGTCAATGGCGCTAAGAGTCCACGAGCTGGTGTTGGGAGCAGTGCCCGAGCTTCAACCAAAAACTTGGTATGGCATGCCGGCCTATGCCAAGCCTGGGAAAGACGGAAAACTAATTTGCTTTTTTCAGTCGGCAGGCAAGTTCAAAGTTCGCTTCTGCACCTTTGGCTTTAGTGAGCACGCCAACGTCGATGACGGCGATTTCTTCCCCACTGCCTATGCTCTGATGGAACTTACGCCGAAGGTTGAAAAAGAAATAGTGCGGCTAGTGAAGAAGGCTGTCGCCTAGCCCCAGAGTGCTCTCTTTGGTGGCTCAACCTCGCCACCTGGCAGGTAGTTCAGGCCACCTTCGATGTCCTTTTCAAGCAGCAGCGGGCCATCTATGTCGACAAATTCGCAATACTGCCCAATAACAAACGCGGGCGCCATCGACAGTGAAGTCCCCGTCATGTTGCCGACCATGAGTCGCTTACCATCCTTGGTTGCGGCCTTCGCAATTTCAAGTGCTGGTGTCAGCCCGCCACACTTATCAAGCTTGATGTTTACCACGTCGTAGTTTTTGCGCACGAGCTGGTATTCATTCAGGTCCAAGCAACCCTCGTCGACACCAATAGGTAATTCTGACTTGAGGCCTTCGAGCTCTTCGTCTTGACCGCGCTTTAGAGGCTGCTCGACCATCTTTACTCCCAGCTGCGCAAGCTCTGGAATTAGCTCCTCTAGTAGTTCCCTGGTCCAAGCCTGGTTGGCATCAATTACCAGGGCTGCATCAGGACGCGCTTTCCTGACTGCTTGAACGCGCTCTAGCGGCCTCTCGCTGTCTAGCTTGATCTTTAGGTTGTGGCAGTCGTGAAAGTCAAGGGCCCTTTGGGCCATGAACTCGTCAGTGCCAATTCCTATCGTTGCGACGGTGTGAAGGCTCGTCGGGTTTAGCCCCACCAGCTCCCAGATGCTCATGCCCTCGAGTTTGCACCTCAAGTCCCAGGCCGCGCAGTCAAGTGCGTTGGCCGCACCTTTTGAGGCGAGCCGGCTGGCCACCTCGAATGGATCGGCTCCAGCCTCCACCTCCAGCTTTGCCCCAGCAAGCTCCTCCAGCATGACCTCTTGGTTGTCGCCTAGGTAGTAGACGCCAACGCCTTCACCGCGACCCTTGACGCCGCTGTCTTCCAGCGTGACCCAAACGGCCTCTAGGTTTACGAAGGTATAGCCGGTAATTGAAAAGGGGTGCTCAAGGGGGAGCGTTACTGGCTCAAATTTCAGCTTCATCTAGAGACCCATCAGATTCTGGGTGATTTCCGCCATTCCAAAGCGCATTGGATCGGTTACCGGTAATCCATGTTCCGCTGAGAGTTTTGCTAGGTAGTCTCTAGCCTCCTCTTCGCCAAGCTTTGAGGTGTTAGCGCTAATTCCGATGCAACGAATTTCGGGGTTCGTGCGGCTTCCTATTGATGTTGCCCTTTCGATGACATCTTCGATTGAGGGCAGTGGGAAGTCTGGCCAGCCAGCCACGTGGGTTCGCCCAGCTTCGGTGCAGACGATGAACGCATCGGGTTGTGAGCCAAGCAGCAGACCCACGCTCACAGCCGCATAGCCGGGATGGTGCAGGCTACCCTGCCCCTCAATGATGTCCCAGTGGTCTGGGTCGTTATCGGGAGATAGCACCTCGGCCGCACCCGACACAAAGTCGGCGACTACGGCATCTATCGGCATCCCCTCTCCGGCAATAAGAATCCCAGTTTGGCCTGTCGCCCTAAAGGTCGCTTTCACTGAAGCTTGCTGAAGTTCTTTGGCGAGTTGGAGGGCGGTGTATTTCTTACCCAGAGCACAATCGGTTCCGATGGTCAAGAGTCTTTTCCCAGAGCGCTTCGTGCCCGTGCCGACAGGTATGTCCTTTGGTGGCACCCGAACGTCAGTTAGTGTTCGGCCAAGGCGCTTTGCGGTTTCTGCAAGCTCTGGTTGGTCTGCAAGCCTGGTGTGAACGCCGGCTGCGATGTCAAGGCCTAGCTCAAGTGCCTGCTTTAGTGCGGTTATCCAGTCCGCCGGAATACCACCGCCGATGGTGGCAGTTCCAACCACCAGCGTCTTTGCTCCCTTGTCTGCTGCTCCTTGAAGGCTGAGCTCCTCAAGGCCTAAGTCCACTGTTCCTCCTGGGAGGTGAAACTGTCCCACGCACTTCTCCGGCTGCCAGTCGGCAATCCCAAAGCCAGTCTTGGCATAGGTGGGGTTTGTCTCCGCGCCTAAGAAGATTAGATAGGGGTCTTTGACCTTCACTTTGCTCACGGGTTACCTGAATTGGGGAAAGAAAAGATCAATTATCTGAGGCCCCGCCACAACGACAATTGCAAGGGCAAATAGCGCTAGGCCCAACCGTCGCCAGATTTTCTCGAGGTCTGGCTTTGGCTTGTCGGGCATCTATAAACACTATTGGAAGAAGTTACTCATCGCTTCCAAGTCTGTTCTTTTCGCTATTTCAAGAGTTGCGTGCAGCTTGAGGCAACTAGAGATTAGCTAATTCGGAAACCGAGCTGAAGGTCCTTAGTCCCGAGTCGTCTTTGAGGGCCAAGCTGAAGCTCGACTTTCCCTCGGCAAACTCGAACTGCAGTGAAAGCTCTGCTGATTGTGAGCTCCAACTAAGTCTCATTGAGCTGCTAGTTAGCTTCTGCCAATCAAAAGTGCCGCTAAAGACCTCGTGCCTGCGAAGCCGCGCCAATCCCAGGATTGCCAAGGTGACATCGGATCGAAGCGCCTTATCAATCTCTTCAGCAGAGTAGTGGTGCCGGTTAACTTCACGCCCGTTACCCGTTTTTTCAAACAGCTCTCTGTCATCCGGTCCGTTCAGCAGCCCCACGTAGTAGACCTGGGGCTCACCTGGCAGCAAGAACTGAACTGCTCTGGCAAGGATGTAAGAAGTGTCATCGTTGATAATCGCGGGGAGTGTCGCGTTTATTTGGTGAGGCAAATCAAACCACTGCGGCACCACAGAAGCCTTTGCAGAGTGGCCCGAGGTGTTCTTGTTTGCCACATCAAAGATGTTAGCCATATCCTCCTGGCTAATCAGCCCCGGCCTGCCACCAATTGGTCCTGCGTCGATGACTCCGTAGCCATCATGTGTGTCTAGGACGTTGAGGCAATTTGTTGGGCGGATTTCTAGCCAACTTGCGAGCGCGTCAACGTTTGAGGTGAAGATCGAGTGCAACAGCAGTGGTGCTGTCTGAAAGTCGTAGATGAGATCCACCAAAGGCGCAATCTCAAGCTGTTGGGTGTAGTGGGCATGTACCTCAACCAGCACCCTCATGCCCCTGGCCTGAATCTTCGCAGTGAGCTCAGACACGTACTCCAAAGTCTCTTTGGTCATGAATGAATCGGTGCCGGGGGTTTTGATTGCGTAGCCGACGGCGTCGAGCCTCACAACCTTGACTCCTCCGGATTCAAGCGCATCCAGCACCCTGTCAATGTAGGCCTCGCCTGCCGGGTGACGAACATCAATGTCTACCTGAGAGGGCATAAAGCTTGTCCAGACCAGCCTTCTGCTGCCAGCGACGTTGTAGGCGGTGAAGGGTAGTCCAGGTCTGGGACGGTAGAAGCTGGTTATTGTTTCTTCGGTTCCGCCAATTGGAAAGACCTTGTCGAAAGTCAGGAACATCCCAGCAAACTCGCTGTCGTCTCCCTTTTCTTGCCAGTCGAGAAACTCTGGGCTGAGGTTAGAAGCATGGTTGATTATGAGATCTGCTGTGAGCTCGTGAGTCGCTGAGATCCTTCGGAAGTCTCCCCAGCTACCAAGACGAGGGTCGACGATGGTGTGGTCAATCGGGTCGAAACCGGCATCGTCCCCGTCAAAAGGGTGAAAAAAGGGCAGCACATGGACGCCGGAAAAATCCGAGAGCTCATCGGCTAAGAGCTTTTCGATGTGGCTGAGTGAGCCACCGAGTCTCTCGGCATATACGAGGATGCTTGCGCCAGCCAAAGCCAATACCTAACTGTCTGTAATCGTTTACAAAACTAGGCACAACTCTAGTGATTTGCCAAGGCAGTTTTTGGCTCGTACTCGAATTACATCGAGCACTCTGGAGTGCCGCCGGGAAGCCTGTGGCGGTTCTTGGCAATCCAGTAGTAGACGCGCTCTGCGAGGTGATTGATGCCGGGAACCCTGAGCAGGTAACCGGCTACGCGCCAAAGAGTCTTGGAGTCAATAAATAACTGGGCAATGGCCTCTGCCGCAACAAAATACTTGCCATCGCGAACGTAATAAACAGCTTTTGAGGTGAGCTCCTCGCTTAGGCCCAGCGAGGAAAGGTCCAGCTTTTGGTAGGGGCGAATCGGAACCTGGTCCTTGATCATCTTGCGAAAGACCCTGGCCGCGGAAGAGCAGAAGGCACAGTCGCCGTCAAAGATAAAGAGCCTTGCATCCATTGTTTACAAGCCTAACTCGGGTGTAGCGTAGAGAGGTTGCCCAATTTATGGGCAGTGGAGGCGTAGTCTGAAACAGTGAGCCAACCTGGTCGCAAAAAGACCCTGCACCCGACCCAGATAGTGGTCATGGCATTCGGTGCAGCGGTGATCGTTGGCACCATCTTCTTGCTTTTCCCCTTTTCGACGGCCGCGGGCAACTCAACCGACTTCGTCACAGCATTTTTTACAGCAGTCTCTGCCGTCTGCATCACCGGACTCACGGTCGTTGACACCGGCACACACTGGTCGGGCTTTGGCCAGGTAGTGATTCTCTTCCTGATTCAGCTCGGTGGGCTTGGGATCGTCTCGTTCGCAACTCTTGTGGGACTGCTAATTTCGGGTCGAATCTCCCTACGCGACAGATTGAACACCCTTTCTGAGGCGAAGATCATCGGCATCGACAATGTTCCCGCGCTGCTGAGAACGATTCTGCTTGTCTACTTTGGCTTTGAGATCGCACTTGCCATCTACCTAATCGCTAGGTTGCGAATCACCTATGAGGAGTCGATGGGGGAAGCAATCTGGAACGGACTTTTCCACGCGGTCTCAGCATTCAATAACGGCGGTTTTTCTCTCTACTCCGACAGCATGGCCTCTTTCTCCCAGGATCTGTTCGTAATCGCTCCGATTGCAGTTGCGGTTATTGTCGGCGGCCTCGGTTTTCCGGTTTTGATTGAGCTTCATGAGCGCATATGGGGGCTCAACAAGCAGCAGAGCGGCAAGCCTCGCAGGTTCTCCCTTCACACCAGAGTCACCCTTGCTGCAACAATCGTGCTGCTGACCCTCGGGTCGGTGTTCATCGGCGTCATGGAGTGGAGCAACCCCAAGACTCTTGGTGGACTAAACGTTCTTGAGAAGCTCTGGAATGCCGCATTTATGTCGGCCATGCCTCGCTCAGGTGGGCTCAGCAGCGTCGACGTTGGCCAGATGGACCCTGCAACCTGGCTGGGCCTTGATTTCATGATGTTCATCGGAGGCGGCAGTGCGTCTACCGCCGGAGGCATCAAGGTGACAACAATCGCCATCCTCTTCTTCATCATCTACACCGAGGTTCGTGGTGAGACGGCGGTGAATGTTGGAAATCGGAGGTTGCCAAGGTCCATTCAGCGACAGGCCCTAACCCTGGTATCGCTATACGCAATGCTGATTATCTTTAGCACCATCTTCCTTGCAGCAACCACCGACTTCTCTCTCGATGAGCTGCTTTTCGACGTGATTTCCGCCGCTGCCACAGTCGGCTTATCGACAGGCATAACTGCTGATCTTCCAGACTTTGCCAAAGTCTGGCTCGCAATACTGATGTTCGTTGGCCGATTGGGCCCTGTGGTGATCGCATCCGCGCTTGCTCTCAGGGTCACAAGAAGGCACTATGAATTACCGAAGGAAAGGCCCCTAATTGGCTAAGGAAAAGACAAAGAAGCGCATCATTCACTCCAATGTGATCGTTATTGGTTTGGGTCGATTCGGATCATCGCTGGCTCGGGAGCTAATGAAGACCGGGCACGAGGTGCTCGGAGTTGATACGGATGAGCGCATCGTTCAAAACATGTCTCAGGAGCTCACCCACACAGTCAGGGCCGACACCACTGACGAGGCAACACTGAAGGAACTTGGCATCAGCGAGTTTGATTCCGCCGTAGTGGCCATTGGTGCCGACCTCGAGGCCAGCATCTTGACTACCGCGCTGCTTTTGCAGCTGGGGGTTCCAAATGTCTGGGCCAAGGCAAACTCAACCTCTCACGGGCTGATCCTGGATCAGCTTGGCTGCCACCACGTGATCTTCCCTGAGTATGAGATGGGTAAGCGAGTCGCTCACATGGTTTCTGGCGAGACCCTTGACTACGTGCCTATTGACAACGACTTCGTCATGGTCAAGAGCGAGGTTCCAGCTAGTTTTGATGGCAAGACCCTCGCAGAGCTCAAGATTCGCTCGACCTACGGCGTCACGGTCGTTGCCGTTACGACAGGGGATGGCAATTACACCCCAGCCTTCCCAGAGACCGTGCTTCATGAGGGCAACCAGATTGTCGTTGCCGGTCAGGTCGA
>Ga0255767_1004508_pt1 | contig 11418 bp, 7 predicted proteins | sample 071ome_24_FD_179967 | JGI IMG/M metagenome (GOLD analysis project Ga0255767, IMG submission 179967) | Coastal salt marsh microbial communities from the Groves Creek Marsh, Skidaway Island, Georgia - 071402CT metaG (version 2) | ecosystem: Environmental > Aquatic > Marine > Intertidal zone > Salt...
AGCGCGTTTTCCATCTTCATGGCTTCCAAGACGACCAAGGTGTCGCCTTTTTTGACGGCTTGGCCTTCCTGGACGGGAATAGTTAGCACCATACCGGGCATAGGGGCCTTCAGTGTTTCAATGCCCAAAGCTGCTTTGGCACCGACCCCCATGGCCTCAAGTTTTTCGTCGATTTCACTCAAAGAGTGCACTTCGTAGGTGAATCCGTTGATCCACCAGGTGCTGGTTTTCTCAGCGACATCTTCCGAAACCAAAAAGGCTTGGTAGTCGCGACCCCCTTTGTGGATGCGGTATTCGCGGCCGCCGAGGGCCTCAATTTTTACCTCCAAATCCGAACCCTGCGGCACGATTTTGGTTCCATTCACGCGGTGCTTCATAACGGGCACAAGTTACGCAGGCATTGTACCTTCGCAGACATTCGATTATGACGATACAGATCCTCCAATTTATCCTGAGCCTTTCGCTGCTGGTCATCCTGCACGAACTCGGCCACTTTTTGCCTGCCATTGCGTTCAAAACGCGTGTAGAAAAGTTTTACCTCTTTTTTGACCCCTGGTTTTCCTTGGTCAAAAAGAAAATTGGCGGGACCGAATACGGCATCGGCTGGCTCCCCCTGGGCGGCTATGTGAAGATTGCGGGCATGGTGGACGAGTCTATGGACACCGAACAAATGAAGCAACCCGCTCAGCCCTGGGAGTTTAGATCTAAACCCGCATGGCAGCGTCTGGTGATTTTGTTAGGCGGCGTTACGGTCAACTTCATTGTGGCGATCGTGATTTACGCAGGCATGATGGCCTACTACGGCGATACCTATGTGGCGAATGATAGCTTGAAGGATGGCGTTTGGGTCAATGACTTGGGTGAAGAATTGGGCCTCCAAACAGGGGACCGAATCACCGCCGTCGACGGCAAAGAAATTGCGCGTTTTAATGACGTAAACATTGAAATTTTGTTGGGTTCGGGCAAAGAAATGACCGTGGTGCGCGGTGCCGAAACGCTCCAAATTCCCATCACCGCGGCCTTTGTGAAGAGCGCCATTGAAAACAAGGCGCCCTGGATGTTTCCGCGCGTTCCCTACTATGTGAAAGCCTTTACGGAGGATTCGCCTGCGATGGCAGCTGGCCTGGAAGTGGGCGACAAGATTACGGGTTTGAACGGCCATGCCATGCCCTACTTTGACCAGTTTTTGGATTCGGTTCCTGCGCACGCGGGCCAAGCCGTCACGCTGCAGTTTGAGCGCGAGGGAGTGGCAGGTGAAATTGCGTTTACCGTTTCGGACAGTGGCCGAATGGGCGTCTACTGGCAGGACGACGTAGCCAACCTCTTTCCCTTGACCACCGTGAAGTACAGTGGCTTCTCCGCCATCGCACAAGGCTGGCACCAAGCAACCTCGAAATTGAGTTTCTACGTGCGCCAAGTCAAGCTGATGTTCCAGCCTGAGACAGGCGCCTACAAAGAGGCGGGAGGTTTTATTACCATCATGCAACAGTACCCGACCGAATGGGATTGGCAGCGCTTTTGGAACTTCACGGCCTTCTTGAGCTTGGCCTTGGGATTCTTGAACGTCCTCCCCATTCCAGCCCTGGATGGCGGTCATGCGGTGTTTGTGTTGATCGAAATGGTGACCGGAAAGGCGCCAAGCACGAAAGTGCTGGAGGTGGCCCAAATGATTGGTTTCTTCCTGCTCCTGGGCCTATTGCTGCTCGTGAATGGGAATGACATTGTGAAGCTATTTAGCTAAGCGCGGGCTGCGCCCGCGAGCTAGAGGGCTAGGGGGTTAGGGAGCTAGGGAGCGCCGATGGCGCGCTAGGAAGATAGAGGGCGCACGCTGCGCGCTGTGGCGACCTTGCTGGAGAATCTCCTGTTGGCTGGATGGTCTGATCGTTTAAACGTTTAATCTCTTGTACTTACGCGAGTTCCGCTGGCACTTCGCTGCGCGCTAGAACTTTCGCACCCCCCCAACAAACGACGCAAAGCACCTTTTAACCCTTTAACCCTTCAACTCTTAAACCCTTTAACCCAACGCCACATCCAAACACATCATGACGATAAAACCGCCAATGAATCCAAGGGCGGCGACGTCGGTGTAGCGATCGCGCTGGGTTTCTGGGATTACCTCTTCGACAACGACGTAGATCATAGCGCCGGCGGCAAAGGCCAGGGCGAAGGGAAGTACGGGCTGCATGTACATGACGGCGATAGCGCCAATGACACCGGCCACGGGCTCGACAATCGCAGAAAGCTGCCCAAACCAAAAGCTGCGTCCGCGGGAAACGCCCTTTCGGCGCAGAGGAAAGCTAACGGCAATGCCTTCGGGGAAGTTTTGGATGCCGATACCAATAGCTAGGGCGATGGCGGCACCCAAGGTGGCCCCGTCTATGCCGGCGGCATAAGCGCCAAAAGCGACACCCACAGCGAGACCTTCGGGGATGTTGTGTAGGGTGATGGCGAGCACCAAAAGGGTGGTGGATTTCCAATCGGTTTCGACCCCTTCAGCTTCGTTTTTGTTGAAATTGATGTGCAGGTGGGGAACGAATTTATCGAGGCCAAAAAGGAAGAGCGCGCCAGTGGCAAAGCCAATCGCGGGGGGGAGCCAGGGCAGGTAGCCGAGATTTTCGGACAGTTCAATAGAGGGCGCAAGAAGGCTCCAGTAGGAGGCGGCAATCATAACGCCTCCCGTGAATCCGAGCATGCCGTCCAGCCATTTGCGAGGCATTTCTTTAAATAGGAAGACTAGAGCCGCGCCGGTTGCCGTCATCAGCCACGTAAAGGTGGTCGCCAAAAAAGCGAGGAGGACGGGGTGGGTGTGCGCGAGCTGTTCCAGGTTTTCCATGGCGGTTGCGGTTTGGTCAAGCAAAGTTAGGTCTTTCTAATTCATTCAACAAGCTGCCCTTAAGTTCGCGGGATGTGCGGATTCGCGCTATCTTCGGGACTATGTCGGTGACGAAGTTCCAACTTCCTTCTGGTAAACGAATTTACTTCGCAAGTGACCTTCATTTGGGGGCTCCCACGCATCAGGCTTCGGCCGAACGTGAAAAACGCTTCTGCGCGTGGCTGGACCGCATCAAAGAGGATGCCCAGGCGCTCTACCTCGTGGGCGATTTATTTGACTTTTGGTTTGAATACCAGAAGGCGGTGCCGAAGGGCTTTGTTCGGGTCTTAGGCAAACTAGCCGAACTGCATGATCGCGGCATTAAGCTCCATTTCTTTACGGGCAACCACGACCTTTGGATGCGAAACTATTTGTCAGAAGAAATTGGTTTTCAAATATATACAAAACCTGTTGTCCATGTTTGGGACGATAAAACCTTCTACATCGGCCATGGCGACGGCTTGGGTCCGGGAGACACAGGCTATAAGCTCCTAAAGCGGGTTTTTACGTTTAAGCCCTTTCAATGGGCCTATCGTTGGGTGCATCCAGATGTGGGAATCGCCCTGGCGTCGTGGCTGTCCAAAGGCTCACGTGCGCGCACCGGCCACGAGGATTATGCGATGAAGGACGTTCGGGACGAGGCGCTCTACGTGTATGCCAAGGAAACCTACGCGCAAACGCCGGCGGATTACTGGATTTTTGGGCACCGCCACTTTCCGGTGCTGACCGACCTGGAGCAAACGGGTGCGCAGTTCTGCAATTTGGGCGACTGGATTAAGTGGAATTCCTGGGCGGAATTTGACGGGGAGGCGGTGAAGTTGCACAACCCTAGCGCGCAACCCTAGCGAAGAACACAAGCCAATAAAGGCAAGAAAAAACCCCCACCGCATCGCGACAGGGGTTGAAAATCAAGATTTTAGAAGACTTACTTCGCGGCTTGGAAGCGGGTGTTCACCTCGTCCCAGTTGATGACGTTGAAGAAGGCCCCCACGTAGTCAGGACGGCGGTTTTGGTACTTGAGGTAGTAGGCATGCTCCCAAACGTCCAATCCCAAGATGGGCGTTCCTTCGCAGCCGACACCGGGCATCAAGGGGTTGTCTTGGTTGGCCGTCGAGCAAACCTCGAGGCGACCGCCCTTGTTGACGCACAACCAGGCCCAACCGGAGCCAAAGCGCGTACCCGCAGCCTTGGTGAAGGCAGCCTTGAAATCTTCAAAAGAACCAAAGGCGGCGTTGATGGCTTCTGCCAATTCGCCTTCGGGCTGACCACCGCCATTGGGCGACAAAACAGTCCAAAACAAAGAGTGATTCCAGTGGCCTCCACCGTTGTTGCGAACGGCCGCAATGTCCGTGTGCGAAGCGAGCAACTCTTCGAGTGACTTGCCTGCCATGTCGGTGCCTTCGATGGCAGCGTTCAAGTTGTTGATGTAGGCTTGGTGGTGCTTGGAGTGGTGAATCTCCATCGTCTGCGCATCAATATGGGGCTCCAGAGCGCTGTACGCATAGGGGAGGTGTGGAAGTGTAAACATGTGATTGAAATTTTATTGAAGGTATAACAAAGGTAGGGGCTGAAGGTTGTTTTGGCCCCCTATCTTTAGGGTATGGCCTCCTTTCCGATCCGAACCAAATCCCTCAGCGTCTTCAGTGCGAGCGCGGGGGCGGGCAAGACCTTTCGCTTGGCGGCGGAATATTTGGCGACGGCATTGCGCGACCCGCAGCAGCCAAAGGCCTTTGTGCATATTTTGGCTTTGACCTTTACCAACAAGGCGGCGAACGAGATGAAGCGCCGAATTTTGGACAGTCTCCGCGACTTTTCGGAGGTAGCCGACTTTGGCGATTCCAAGGGCTTGGCTTCGGCGGTGTGCGAGATTTTGGAGATTTCGGACCGGGAGTTGGCCATTCGGGCCCGAAAGACGCTCGAACTCATGCTGCACGACTACGGCTCTATCGGCATTGGGACGCTGGACCAATTCACGCACAAGCTGGTCCGAACTTTCGCCCTCGAACTGGGACTCCCCGGGCAATTTGAGGTAGAACTCGAACAGGAACTGCTTCTGGATCTGGCCGTCCAAGAGTTGATGACGGAGGTCGGCAGCAACCAAGCGCTCACCAACGTCCTGATTGCCTTTGCCGAATCCAATGTCGAAGACGAAAAAGGGGGCGACATCTACCCGGCCCTCCTCGATATGGCGGCCCATTTGAGCAAGGAAACCAGCGTGGATGCCCTGCGCGCCCTGGGCCAATGGTCTTTGGACTCCCATGCGGATGCCCAAAAAGCCCTGCAGGCCTTCCAGCGCCACCTCCTTGAATCCGCAGCGGCCATTGGAACCGCCATCTTCGACGCCCTAGAAAGGGCCAACACGGGCGCCATCTCCAACCTCAATTACTACACGGGCATCGCCGGCCGCCTCTTGAAACGCGACCCCGCCGAATGGGTCCCAAGCGCCTCCCTCCAAAAGGTCATCGAAGACCCTATGGCCGTCTACAAGACTGCCGAGCGCAGCAAGCAGGGCCCCGAACTTGGCCAGGAACTGGGCGGCTATTTTCAGCGCGCCCTGGAGCTCGCCGGGCAGGCCATGTTGGTGAAGGAAATTCGGAAAAACGACCGGAGCGCATCGGTCATGGTGGAGCTTTCCAAGGCTTTGGAGCGCGTGCTCGAGCGCCTGCGCATTCAGCCCCTTTGGAAATTCAACCGCCTTATCCACGACGAATTGGGCAAGCAGCCAGCGGCCTATTTGTTTGAACGGTTGGGCGAGCGCTACCAGCACTTTTTTGTGGACGAGGCCCAGGATACCTCCACCCTCCAATGGGCCAATTTGTGGCCTTTGCTGGAGAACGCTCTATCGGCAGAATCGGGGAGCAGCCTCATCGTGGGCGACGGCAAACAATCGATCTACCGCTGGCGCGGCAGTGACGCCGAATCTTTTTTGACCCTGATCGAACGCAGCGAGGCCGCCCAACCTCCCCTAGACGCGTACCCCTCCCTGCAGGGCCGCACGGAGCACATTCCTTTGCAGGACAACTGGCGCAGCCGCACCCAAATTGTGGACTTCAACAACGCCCTTTTCGCGGACCTCGCGGCTCAGGGGGTCTTTACGCGGCCGACGCATGCCACGAGCTACCAGCGCGCGCCTCAAAACCCCAAAGGCAAGCCAGGCGGGCGTGTCGATGTCCGATTATTACCCAGCCTCAACCAGGTGGACCTCTGGCCTCTCGCTTTGGACACCCTCGTGCGCGACTTGCGCACTGCTGAAGCCGCCAAGTGGGCGTGGGCGGACATGGCCATTTTGGTGCGCGACAAGCGCCAAGGCCGAGCCATCGCCCTGCGCCTGGCAAAGGAGGACATTCCCGTGGTGTCGTCTGAACTGCTCGCCCTCTCCAGCTCTTCCTACGTGTTGGCCATGGCGGCCATCATGAATTGGATGCTGGTGCCCCGCGAACGCGACCGTCAGTGGGCCGTTCTGAAGGAACTCCATGCCGCGGGCCTGTGGGCCGTTCCCGCGTCGGAACTGCACCTCGCGGGTGCCGCCCTGAGCCAGCCGGAAGCTCCGCCGTTTGCCACGCAGCTCAAGGCCATTTTGCCCGGGTTTGATGCGGACATTGCGTGGAAACTCAGCCTCTACGAAATGGGCGAGTACTTGGCCCGCGCCCTGAAGATTGCGCAGCTGGGGGACCCCTTCGTTTTGCGCTTTTTGGACGCTTTGCACGATTTTTCGCACAAGCAGCTCAACCGTTTGGAAGCGTTTATGTCCGAATGGGCCCGAAAAAAGGACGCCTGGAGCATTTCTGCCCCGCCGGGCATGGACGCCATCGAACTCCTCACCATACACGCCTCCAAGGGCCTGGAATACCCGCTGGTCTACGTGCCCTTCGCCACTTTGAAGCCCAAGGACGGCCGGAGCGCGTGGATGGCCTTGGACTGGACCGAACTCTTTGGCCTCGACACCGAGGCACCGCCCTCGTCGCTCCTCTCCCTCAAGTCCATGAAGGAGCCCAAGGTGCGCGAACCCCTACACGCCGTGCACCCCGAATACGTCGAAGCCGCCGAGCGCGCCGTCGAGGAGCGCATCTTTGACGACTACAATTTGCTCTACGTGGCGTTCACCCGCCCGCGGGATGGCCTCACCTTCTACCTCACCGAAGACTACTACGGGAAGGACCTCTGGGCGCACATTGCCCGAACCTACCCCGGGACCACGGACCACCTCCAGCTCGGCGAATGGCCCGCTCCTGTGGACCGTGCTGCGCACGGTCCCACCCCCGCGCTGCCCTGGCCGATGGCGCAGGTGGCCAGCGACGATTGGACGCACCGAGTGAGGCTGGCGCGCTTTGAGGAAGAGGGGCCAGAGCAGCGGCTGGGGAATGCGGTCCACCGTGTGATGGAGCGAATTCGGAGGCCGGGGGATGCGGCGCAGGCGCTGGCGCAGGCGGCGGCGGAAATGCAGTGGACCGCGGAGGAGCGGCAGGAGGTGGAGGCGAGGGTGGCTAAGGCCCTGTCGGACGAACGCCTGAAGCCCCTGTTTGAGGCGGCCGAGATTTACACCGAGCGGCCCTTGCTGATGCCCGAAAAAGGCGTCAAGCGCCCCGACCGGGTGGTGAAGTTGCAAGACGGCCGCTGGCTGGTGGTGGATTATAAAACGGGCGATGTCCAGGAGGAACACGCCACACAAATTGAACGCTATGCGGAGGGCTTGACGTCTGTTTTGGGCACCCGACCGGGGACCCTGCGGGTGTACCTTCGCGATCAAATTGACGTATATGGGAGCTAAAGACGCATTCTACCAAGGCTTGCAGCAAGAGTTGCAGGCGATCCAAGAGCAAGGCCTGTTCAAGCGCGAACGCATTATTGCTTCGCCCCAGGACGCGGTGATTACCTTGACGGATGGCAGCGAAGTGTTGAACTTTTGTGCCAACAACTACTTGGGTCTGAGCAGTCACCCCAAAGTTTTGGAGGCGGCGCATGCGGCGTTGGAGACGCATGGCTTTGGAATGAGTTCGGTCCGTTTTATCTGCGGGACGCAAGACATTCACAAGACGCTAGAGCAGAAGATTGCGCAGTTCCTGCACACCGAGGATACCATTTTGTATGCCGCGGCCTTTGACGCGAATGGAGGCGTTTTTGAACCCCTTCTGGGCGAGCAGGATGCCATCATCAGCGACAGTTTGAACCACGCGTCCATCATCGATGGGGTGCGTCTGTGCAAGGCGATGCGCTTCCGCTATGCGAACAACGACATGGCCGATCTGGAGGCGCAGTTGAAGGCAGCCGATGCGGCGGGCGCTAAGACGAAGTTGATCGTGACCGATGGCGTGTTTTCTATGGACGGCTATGTGGCCCAAATGGACGCCATCTGCGACCTGGCGGACCAGTACGATGCCCTCGTGATGGTGGACGAATGCCACGCCACCGGCTTCATTGGCGCCACCGGACGCGGGTCGATAGAATTGCGCGGTGTTTTGGGCCGTGTGGACCTCATAACGGGCACCCTGGGCAAAGCCCTCGGCGGCGCCATGGGCGGCTTCACCACCGGCAAGAAGGAAGTGATCGAAATGCTCCGCCAACGCTCGCGCCCCTACCTCTTTAGCAACTCGTTGGCCCCCGCCATTGTGGGCGCGTCCATCGCCGTTTTGGACCTCTTGTCCGAAACCACCGAACTCCGCGACAAGCTCGAAGCCAATGTCCAGCAGTTCAAAGCCGGCATGCGTGCCGCAGGCTTTGACTTCAAAGACGGCGAATCCGCCATCGTGCCCGTCATGCTCTACGATGCCGCCCTTTCGCAACGCTTTGCAGACGCCCTGTTGCAGCGCGGCATTTACGTCATCGGTTTCTTCTTCCCAGTCGTTCCAAAAGGCCAAGCCCGCATCCGCGTCCAACTCAGCGCCGCCCACAGCCCCGAGCACATCGACCGCGCCATCGCGGCCTTCACGGAGGTGGGCAAGGAGCTTGGGGTGATCTGAAGCTAGGGAGCTCGGGCTTCGCCCTCGCGCTAGGGGGCTAGAGAGCTAGAGGGCTAGAGAGCTAGAGGGCTAGAGCGCTGGTTAGCTCGCGCGTCGCGATGTGGCGCTTTGCCATAAACGTTTACTCTCTTTTCCGCTTGACCCTCGCGGCAGACCTTCGCCGCGCGCTGAACCTTCAACCATTCAGACCAAGTACCCCCACAACGAAAAAGGCCGGGAAATTCCCGGCCTCTTTTTTTGGCAAAACTGCGGGCGAGTAGCCTTCAAGCTCTCTAGCCTTCAAGCTCTCTAGCCCTCTAGCTCCCTAGCACTCCCCATGCGTGAGCACGAGGTAGCCGTTGGCGGGCAAGGTGATTTGGCCGGCCTCTTCGAGTTCCGCCTCTTCGCCCGTGAACCAGTTGGTGTAGTCTTCGTCGATAGCACCGCTGTAGTCGATGGTGACTTCCTCGGCGCTGAAGTTGACAAATACGGTGACGATGTTGTCGCCCTTCACGCGAGAGAACGCATAGACACTGGCGTTATTGGTGGTGATGCGCGTTTGGGCACCGCCCCATGAACCGTTGGCCAATGCGCCTTGGGTCGTTTTGAGGGCCAATGCCTTGCTGTAGAAGTCGGCTTGCGAAGGGGCGCTCCAGTCTATGGTGTCGCGCTCAAAGAAGCGCAGGCTCTTGTTAAGGCCTACTTCTTGGCCGCTGTAGATGAGGGGCATGCCCTGAGACATCGTAGCGCAGAGAACAAAGGCGGCGTGTGCATTGTTGCCGATGCGCTTTTCTACCGTGCCGTTCCAAGAGTTCTCGTCGTGGTTGTCGATAAAGTAGAGGCGGTAGCCGTCGGCAGGGAAGTCTTTGGCTTGACGGGCGAGGTAGTCGTCGATGGTGGCGACGTCCGCCCCTTTGCCGGCAGCATTATTGAGTAGGTGGTGGAACTCCCAGCCGTAGGTCATGTCGAATTGGCTCTCGTGGAGGTAGAAGTACTCTGACTCGGCGAGCATGAAAATCTCGGGGTTGTGGCCGCGGAGATGCTGGATGGTTTCGGTCCAGTAGTCTTGTGTTTGCCCCCCCGCCATATCCACGCGGAAGCCGTCGATCTGGTACTCGTCGATCCAGTAGAGCATGTCTTGACGTTGAGCCTCCATCATGGCGGGGTTCTCATAGTCCAATTCCGCTACATCGGTCCAATCGGTCGGATTGTTGTGGTCGTCTCGGCCGTTGGAGATTTCGCCCGTTTCGGGATCACGGTAGTAAAAGTCGGGGCTTTCCGTCATCCAAGGGTGGTCCCAGGCGGTGTGGTTGGGGACCCAGTCGATGATGAGTTTGAAGCCTTGCTCGTGGGCGGCCTGGACGAGGTTGCGAAAATCTTCCTCTGACCCAAACTCGGGATTAATCCCGCGGTAATCTTGGATGGAGTAATAGGATCCAAGCACACCTTTACGGTTCTTCACCCCGATAGGTTGAATGGGCATCAGCCAAAGGATGTCCACCCCCATTTCGCGCAGACGGGGCAGGTGCGTTTGAAAGGCCGCAAAGGTGCCCTCGGGGGTGTACTGGCGGATGTTGACCTCGTATAGGTTGGCATTTTTAGACCACTCGGGGTGGTACTCGTGGGGGGCGTCCACCACTTTTTCGGGCTGGGAGCAGCTGGCCAAAATCAAGGCGGCCGCAGCCAAGGTGAGGAGTTTTTTCATGAGAAAAGGAGCTTAGTGTTGAAGATAGACAAAGGAATAGGGCGCGACAGTGGCGCTGGAAATGCCAATTTGGGCGTCGCCGGCCAAACGGGTCACATCGCGAGTGAGCGGGTGAACGTAGGGGCTTGCGCCGCGGTTCAGGAGAATCCACACGTGTTCCGACAGGTACTGGCGGTGGATGACGAGCACATCTGCGCTGTGGCTAAAGACTTCCGTGTAGCCATAGCTGAGGGCCATGCTGTTCTTGCGGGCGGTGACGATTTCTTGGGTGCGCAGGCGAAGCGCTTGTTCGGCAGGCGTATAGTTGGACCACTTCATGAAGCGGCGGTTGTCAGGGTCATTGCCGCCGGCCATACCGTACTCATCGCCGTAGTAGACCACGGGGATGCCGGGAACGGCGTGGTTGAGTGCGTGCAAAAGGGCCAAACGCTGGTAGCCCACCGTGTCGCCCGCTTGGATGTTGCGCGTGTAACCCGCCAGCTTGCTGTCTTCGTCGGGGGAAACGCTGCGGTCTGCCAAGGAGATGAAGCGCGGCTTGTCTTGGTTGCCCGAAATATTGCCCATCAAATGGTGGTAACCGTATACGTTGAGGCTGTTTTGGAGCACGGAGGCCATTCGGGCCGCATCTGTCCCCAAATCCGCACAGTACTGCACCGCCGCATCGTAGAAATTGAAATCGAACTGCGCATCCAACATGCCGTTACCCAAGTAACTCGCAATGAGGTCGGCCGAACCGTAGGTCTCCCCAATCTGGTAGAGGCGCTGTCCGCTTTGGTTTTGCTTCTTCAGCTTCTTGGTGAGGGTGCGCCAGTAGAGAAGGTCAACGTGCTTAGTGGCGTCGTGGCGGAATCCATCGATGCCGAAGTCGGTCATCCACACCAACGCGGAATCCGTCATAGGCTCCA
>Ga0255767_1004512_pt1 | contig 11414 bp, 8 predicted proteins | sample 071ome_24_FD_179967 | JGI IMG/M metagenome (GOLD analysis project Ga0255767, IMG submission 179967) | Coastal salt marsh microbial communities from the Groves Creek Marsh, Skidaway Island, Georgia - 071402CT metaG (version 2) | ecosystem: Environmental > Aquatic > Marine > Intertidal zone > Salt...
CTCCGACCAACTGAACAGGTTGTTGTGACACTCGAAAAGTTCCTTGCGACGGGACGGTACGACCGATATATTGGCATAAATAATGTCAATAAGTAAGGGTGGCAGGGATGTCGCAAAGAAAAACGCTGTGGTTGTGCTCCGGTTTGCTCTATGCCGTCTTCTTCGCCTGGTACACCGACTTTGGTGGCCCGCTGACTGAAGCCGAAATACAGGCGTATATCAGCAAGACCGAAAACCTCGATCTGGGCGGAGACCCCTCGGCTCGCGGAGCACTACTTGAGTTTCTGCGCAATGACACGGGTGGCCAGTTTTTGATGTTCAACGCTGTCGATCTGGCGAAGAACCCACCCCAGATGGAGGGCGCACCGCCCGATGCCGACGGTCAAACGCTGGTCGATCTGTACATGGAACACATGATTCCCGCACTGCTTTCCCGCGCGAATCACCCTGTCGTGGTGGGCAAGTCGGTCGCCAACAGTCTGGACCTACTGGGGATTGAAGGGGCCGAAGCGTGGTCGGACGGCGCGATCATGCGGTATCGCAGCCGGCGAACGTTTATCGATATTATCGGCAATCCCGAGTTTTACAGGCGGCACGATTTCAAGTTGGCGGGCCTCGAGAAAACCATTGCCTACCCCATCGAGCCACGGATTTATCTCGGTGACCTGCGCCTATTACTGGGGCTCTTCATGCTGGCGATCACCGCACTCCTTGACGCCCGCCTCGCGCGAAAGGCGCTCCGCGCCGATCCCACTTAGCTTTCTTGGTTTTTCATCGCAAGTTGTATAGCTTGGCGTCACTCACATTTTCATCTCACGATCACCGACCGTATGACCCAACAACGCCCAAAACTCAAAGACCTCGAGGCCATTCGACAACGCTACGCAGCGGAGCGTGATAAGCGAATCCGCGAGGACGGTAACGACCAGTACATCGAAATCGCGGGGGATTTGGCCCACTACGTGGATGATCCCTATGTTGAGCCCGGATTTCAGCGGGACCCCGTCTACAAGACCGTCGACGCGCTAATCATTGGTGGCGGCTTTGGCGGCCTGCTGGCAGGCGCACGGTTCCGGCAGGCCGGTGTTAAAGATATCTGTGTCGTTGAGAAGGGCGGCGACTTTGGCGGCACCTGGTACTGGAACCGCTACCCCGGCGCACAGTGTGATGTGGAATCCTACATTTATCTGCCGCTGCTGGAAGAGCTCGGCTACATGCCGAAAGAAAAGTACTCCCATGCGCCGGAGATTCTCGAGCACAGCCGCGCCATTGGCAGGCACTTTGATCTTTATGACGGCGCGCTGTTTCAGACCGGGGTCAAGGAGTTGCGCTGGGATGATAACGAGCGTCGCTGGTTGGTCAGCACCGACCGCGGTGATGTGATTCGTGCCCGCTTTGTCTCTCTCGCCAGCGGTCCGCTGAACCGTCCCAAACTCCCGGGCATCCCGGGGATACGCGACTTTAAAGGCCATACTTTCCATACCAGCCGCTGGGACTACGACTACACCGGCGGCACGGCCGAGGGCGGTTTGGACAGTCTGGCCGATAAGCGCGTCGCGGTGATCGGCACGGGGGCCACGGCAGTGCAGTGCGTGCCGCATCTTGCGGCGAGTGCCGAGCACCTGTTTGTCTGCCAGCGCACACCCTCGAGTATCGATGTGCGTGATAACCGCCCGACCGACCCCGAATGGGCCGCTGAACTCAAGCCCGGTTGGCAGCGAGAGCGGATGGATAACTTCAATGCGCTAGTCTCGGGCCAGCCTCAGGAAGTCGATCTGGTCGACGATGGGTGGACCTCGCTGATCGGCAAGATGCTCAGGCTGTATCTGGAAAGCCAGGAGGGCGAGGCGCTCAGTCTGCCTGACATCATGGACCTCGCAAACCTCGAAAAAATGGATGAGCTGCGCGCGAGAATCGAAGCGCTGGTAGAGAACCCGGACACCTCAGAAGCACTGAAACCCTGGTATCGCATGTTCTGCAAACGCCCTTGCTTCCATGACCAATACCTGCAGACCTTCAATCGGGACAATGTCACGCTGGTCGACACCGAGGGTCAGGGTGTTGAGCGGATCACAGAGTCGGGCGTGGTCGTGGCGGGCGTGGAGTACCCTGTAGATTGCATCGTTTACGCCACGGGCTTTGAGGTCGGCACCGGTTTTCAGCGCGTCAGCGGCTTTGAGATTTACGGTCGTGATGGCCTGTCACTGAGTGACAAGTGGGCCGATGGCATTCGCACGCTGCACGGCATGCACATCCATGGATTCCCCAACTGCTTCCTGATGAGCACCATTCAGGGCGGTTTCACCGTTAACTACCCCCACATGCTCGATCAGGTCGCCACCCACGTCGCCCACATTGTGGGTCATGCGCTCGCTATCGAAAAAGAAGTCGTAGAAACCAGCGCTGAGGCGGAGGCCGGCTGGGTGCAGACCATCCTCGAAAAAGGTGTACGCGGCGGGATTATTGGTGATGAGACCTGCACACCGGGTTATTACAACAACGAGGGCAAGCCGCGGGCGCACTTTGAGCAAATGGTGTCGTATGGGGAGGGACCCATTCCCTTTTTCAAGCTACTGGCACAATGGCGCGATGCGGAGACCTTCGCGGGGCTGACTATCAACTGAACACAATCAGGGTGAGCGCCCCGCGCGCCGCTCTCAAAAGAGGCGAGGTAACAGTCGCGGTGTGTTTTCCAGATATGACTGATACGCCGGGTCGTCACCCCACACTTGCTGACCGCGTCTTGCCAGCGTGGGGATACCGCTGATGCGTGTGAGCAGGGCGTATACAAAGAGCGGCGAGAGCATCACCACCCACTGGGTGCCCGATAAATAGGGAATGGCCATCACCGTAATGCCGGCCCACAGCAAGATCTCACCAAAGTAGTTGGGATGGCGAGAGCGGGCCCACAATCCTGTATTGATAAAACGCCCCGCGTTGGCCGGATCCTCTCTGAACTGAGACTTCTGCCGATCGGCGATGACCTCGAAAGCGAAGCCAGCAATCCACATCACAGCGCCGACGGCATAAACAGCGCCTACCGCTGTCTGCGCAGCGCTCATTATGGCGGTCAGGGCGGCGCAACTGGTCATCACCACCCAGGCACCCTGTAAGGTCCAGGCGACAAAAAAACGCGACGAAGACACCTTGATGTGATCAAAGCGTTGATCACCTCCTGCCGCGTGGATGCGTCGGAACAAAAAGCTGCCCAACCGCCCGGCCCACAGGAAGATCATGATCGCAATGAGCCATTGCGCGCTCGCGGGCGCAGTCGCGATACTGACGGCCGCCAGCGTGACCGCGATATAGGTGATGCTCCCGGTGAGGTCGTAGAAACGCTCGGTCTCAAAAAGCCGGGCGGGGATAAACGCCAGCCACTGGATACCGAAAGCGCCCAAGGCCAAGGCAGTCATCGCTGGCCATCCCGCCAGAGTGAGCCCCGCGGGATTGGCCAGCGTGGCCACACCCAGAGGCAGACCCACAGCCAGCAGAATAAAAACGAGTTTCTTCATTGCGTCACGGCTCTTGTTATTGGGGGCGAAAGCTCACCCATGCTCTGGGGCTAAATACTCTTTACGCCGATCAGCGGTTCAACCGGCGTTTCGGCCGTTGGGCTCAGGCCTCAGTCTGGAGCGACACCATGACGCCGCGCTGGCCCGAGATCTCATTGCGCAACAGCGACTGCCAGATTGCATCACAAGCCTCGGCACCGCTGTGGGATTCCGTCAGGAGCGTTGGCGCCAGCTGGGTCACTAGCTCAATACTCGCCGCGTAAGCCTTGCCCATCATCACCCCGCGACCCCACTCGCCATCTCGCTTTTCAATTTGTGCAGGAGCAAAGAACACCTGGGGCTCGCTGCCAGGCAGTGGTTCGCCGCCCACTGACTGGCCAAATTGATCCCAGTGGGTCGCCCCCACCAAGAGCGTTTGCACTGCATGCTCTTTGAGGCCGCGATGTAGGCGTGACCGCACGTCAACACTCCCGGCGATATCAACGTATGCACTGGCTACATTCTCAATCTTTTCCACCTCACCGTAAGAGACAACGCGGTCGTAACAACCGAGCGCCTCAGAGAACGCAACGTTTGGATCGCTGGTAAGGCCAACAATGGCGCCTTCAAAACCCGCAGCACGAATAAATGCCGCTGTGCTAAAGCCCGTCTTGGAGGATGCCGAGCCGATCACCATCTGCCGCGCACCAAACCAATCATTATCCAGAAGCAGATCGGCAATCACATAACCCGTCATAAAAAGCGGGAAAAAAATGCAGCGCTGATCCTCAAGGCCTTGGAGTTGGGAGGGCTCCGACTGTGTGCGGGCATAATGATTGTAGAGACCCGGGAGCTCGCTGCGGTGGGGCTTGGTGTCGGTAAAGCCCCGCTCGGAGAGTTCACCGGGCTGCATTACCACATGGCTGCTCATCGGAAAAAAACCATAGAGGCGCTCGCCCACGTCGATGCCGGCTACCCGACTCTCAATAACCTCGCCAATACCCCAGACCGTCACCTTGCCCCAGGGATCCTCTCCGGTGGGATAGAACTGCCAGTATCCGAACAGGTCGCCCGAAGCGGCATACGTTACGTTATTCGCCGTCATCGCAAACTTGTCGATGGCAACCAATATCTCATTCGCGTTGGGTTGGGGGATATTGCCACTGACAACCTGAGTACGCCGGTAGTCGGTGCGATCAACCCAAAGCTCAGTCAGCATTTTGGTATCCCTGTGGTGTACGTGGCTGTGATGGTCAGAAAAAAGCCGATGTCAGTGTCAAAAAACGTCGCACTTGCCGCTCATTGTGGGGGTGCGGGGGAACACAAAGCAATGCCAGAGCCGCCCGATGGTATTACCGGAGGCTCTGGGTAGCCAGGTTCAGGCTTTCAGCAAGGCGCCAATCGTGATGACGCTAGAGCGGACCGCGGCGCCAACCCGAAGGCCGACACCACGGTTGCCCCGAAGGAGACGCTCAGCGCGGCGAGTACCAGATCGGACTGCCGTAGGCTCTCTCTTGAGAGCTGTAGCGAACATCCTCTGGCATTTCATCATAGAGATCGTAATTCTTGCGGTCGTAAGCCAGCCATCTCGGCGTGGGGATCTCCATTACTCTGGCGTAGTAAAACGCCCTTTGCGCCGGGTCGAACGAGGGATCTTGCCAATAGCCCCGGAGCGCATCCGCACCAATAGAATTGGTGTAGGTCGCTTCCATCTCATCTACGGTAGAACCGACAGAGGCAAGCTTGCCGTCCTCATCCAGCGCCCGCGCATCTGCATTGCTCCAGACCACGTTGTACACCGCTTCTTGAGAGGCGCCGTTCTCATCCAACCACCCCTTCACGATCTGGATTCGATCCAGATTAGCGCCATTGGGATCACGCATGGCCTCGACCAAAAAGCCGGGGCTGGCGCCTTCCGGCGCCGCCGCCAGATCGCTACCCATCGGCACGCCGGAGGCATAGCCTTTAGCAGCGAGATCGTTTTGAGACAGATCCTCGGAATCGAACTCATAGCCGCCAAACATTCTAATTTGCAGACGCGTGCCGGTGGTGCCGAATACTTCTCTGCGCGCCATGGCATCCCATATGGCTTCTCGGGTGTTGTCGGTGGCCCAAACGCCTGCCAAGCCCGATGCGGCGAGCTGCAGTGCCGTCAAATCAAGCGCCGGGTCGAGGGAGGATCGAATCAGCACATCCTTCCAACGTTCGGGGCTGGGCTCCAAAAAGGGCGCCTTTCCCCACCAGTTATCCTCGCGCGTTGCCGGTAATCCCGAGTGGGTGTCCGTACTCCCCACCATGCCGAATTTGAACGGGTTAGCGCCGAGGCTTTTATCAAACTCGAGGCCCATCTTGAGCGCAGGTCGAGCATATTCATACTGAATCATGTCAGTGCTTCTCTGCACCGTGCCACCTAAGTTAGTCGTGTCCACGATTTCAAAGTCAGCGAACTCATCGTCAGGCGATAAAAATGGGTGCGCCTCTCCCGTGCCCTTGGCTTGGGTGACCTCCACAATAGGCTCCCAACGGGTCCTCGATTCGGCGTAGCGCTTGTCGATCGGTTTACCGTCTGTTTGGTATTTCGGCGCGAACATCGCGCCGCTGGAAAGGTTGCCGTTGTGTGGGATCGCCAGCACCTGGCCACCGGTGTCTTTCTCATACGCTGCCATGAAGTCCCAAAGGTCTTCCACGTTTTCAGATTCAAAGGCTGAGAATGGCAATACGGGGTCCACAGAGGCTTTGTCACCGCGGAAGACCACGACACGATGCAAATTGTTGCCACCGGGTTGCGAGGTCCACTCGTAGCCAATAAACGCGGTGAACTCTCCGGGATCGTTGTATTGGTCTGCCAAGTCCATAATTTTGCTCCAGGCGGTGCGCAGCATGGAGTCATTTTTAATCTTGGCCTCGGCGCCTTTAGTCATCTGCTGCACGAGCAGATTGAAGGCGTCGATCCCTTTCCCCTCCATCACCAAGTCATAGAGCTGCTTGCCAAAAGGATCTGCAAGCAAACCTGGGTCGGCGTTAGCAATAGCTTCCGCCAGCCCTAAGTTCTCAGCATGGTCCGCGATCACGACAAAATCGAGCGGACTTGAAATCGTCGCCTCCTGCCCGGTGCTGCTGGTCACCGTCTCTCCCAGCACAAAACGATAAGCGTCGTTAGGGCCGACCTTGGTACCGGCCATGCCGGCGTCGGGAGAAAAAGACGTGTGGAGGTGGGTGTCACCAAAATAAGCACGGGTTGGATGATTGTCGGCAACAGCCAGACCGATCGGCAGGGCAACCAGGCCCGCGAGGAATGCATACTTGATCATGATTACGCTCCTTCTTCAGTCAGTTACCCCTAACTAAACAAGGACGCGCTTGATTTTCACGGTCAAACGGGAGAAATCGCCCGATTTCGCGGGTATTTGTCACCTTTTGCTATTTGCTGTCGGATACCTCGCACGTGAACCGTGAGGGGTAACACTCAGCTTGGGGGTAGAGTTTGATCAAATATCCCAGACCAATGCAGCAGTGATTTCGCTTTCAGCGTGACGGGAGAGCGAATAAAAACGGCTAAAACAATTCGATTCTCTGCCCGCGCGGCGCAGGTTGGCGGTGTTCCTCGGGGAGCGTGCACAGGCGTTCCATGCGCGTCACCGAACCATCCAAGTACTCCCAAATCAGTTCGTCGCCATCTCGGTAACGGCGCACCACCCGAGGCCCCCAGCCGAAGACATAAAAGTTAAGCATCTTGTTTTCCCAGATCATGCTCGCCGAGGTGCGCATACAGTGCTCTGTCCCGCCCAAGGTGAACAAAACAGAACCTTCGGTGTCGTTGGTATTGAACCCGCCTGTGCTGTTAGGCCCATAGTCGTGAATGATCCCCGCTGCGGTGACAACGACCCGGGCGCCACATTGCTCTATGCGCTCCACGTGCCCGACATGGCCCCCGGATACACCGCGCCATAGCCCGCGGATGTCATCGGCCGCAGGCGGCAGTGGCTCAGTGCACTCGGCCAGAATCGGCAACGGAAAGTGGTCGTAGGCGCAGCCCGGCGTATTGCCCTTGGGAATATCGACCGCTCGCTTACCTGAATCGTCCAATAGCGGTAAAGCGCAGTAATTCAGGGTTGAGCCGTCTCCCGCCAGCGTCTCCGGATCAATCGTAAGTGGAGGCCTCACCGAGAACCAGCCGAGCCAGATCAGCCAGCTCGCAAGGAGCAGCACCGCAATAAACACGCCCCATAGCGTTTTTATCAGGACACGCACCACCACCCTTCTCCGCGGTTGATATTGGCATTCATACTGCCGATACCTATACTCGGTGGCAAGTCGCGATTTAGCGAGCACCTCAATCGGAGCCCTACCTGATGAAAAAATCGCTGATCGTCCTGTTAGCACTGGCCCTAATCGGTCTCGCCGGGTACAACCAGCGCGCCACGATTGCAGAAAAATTGGTGGCCGCCGCGTTGCCCCGACAAATGGCGACCAATCAGGTGGAATCGCTTGGGGATGGCCTACACGTGGTGCTCTGTGGCGCCGGCGGCCCCATGCCCGCACCCCGTGCCTCGGGACCCTGCGTCGGCATAGTCGCTGGTAACCGACTGTTTATTGTCGATACGGGCACCGACAGCACGCGAAACCTGCAGCGCCTTGGCTACCCGCCTGCCGCCGTCGAGGCGGTCTTCCTGACCCACTTTCACTCAGATCACATCGACGGTCTGGGAGAATTGGCCACGATCCGATGGGCGACGGGCGATCACGCCGCTCCGCTGCCGGTTTATGGGCCCGAGGGCGTCGATCAGATCGTCGCCGGGTTTAATACCGCTTACGCTCAGGACTTTGTGCACCGCAACGCCCACCACGGCGACGCAGTGGCCCCGCTGGGCGCCGCGGGTATGAATGCCAGGGCGTTTAAGACCCCAGCCGACGGCGAACTGGCCAGGGTTTATGAAGGTGATGGCCTCGTCATCGAGGCACTCCGCGTACAACATGCCCCCGTCTCACCCGCGGTAGGCTATCGCTTCAGTTACGGCAGTCGTACGGTGCTCGTTAGCGGCGATACCGCGCGCTCTGACAACATCACCCGCTTTGCCAACGGCATCGATTTGCTGGTGCATGAAGCACTCGCACCTAACCTCATTGGCATGATGGAGAACGCGGCTAACGACACGGGTAACGCCATTGTGGCCAAAATCATGTTTGATGTGCCGGATTATCATGCCAGCCCGCTAGATGCCGCCAAAACCGCGCGCGACGCCGGCGTGGGGCACCTTCTTTACTACCATGTGGTGCCGCCGATCATCGTGCCGGGACAGGAAGCGCTGTGGCTCAACGGTGCCGAGGAGATTTTTTCTGATTACACCGTCGGCTACGACGGCGTCTCGTTCAGCTTGCCTACCGGCTCCACCGAGATCATCAAAACACGCAACGGGCTCTAGCGTCAGCGCCGCACGTCGCTCCAGGGCCGAGTTATCGACGGCGCCTTAAAACCTCGTTGATGATCGGGCTCACGCGACTGATGTGCCCGCCATTAATTGGGGACCGATACCCACTCATCTCCGGGCTCAAAAGGCAGTGACAAATCCTTGTCGATCATTACCGGTACTTCAATCTCGGCCCGATACAGCGGTGCTCTCGCAGTAGCCGCGTGCGCGTCGAGCAGTGCCATCAGCTCAGCCACCTTGTCGGGACGCGCTGCCGCCAGATTATGCTGCTCGGTCGGATCCTCAGCCAGGTTAAACAACCACTGCGTCTCGGGTCGCTCTGCTACCTGCAGCTTCCAGTCACGATGACGCACGATCCGGTTATGGTCTGCTGACCAGAACAATGTCTCCCGACGCCAGTTGCGCGCCGCCTCCGAACCGTCCGTCATCAACGGCAACAAGTTTTCGCCATCGATTTCCCGCCCCTCTGGCAGCGGCGCATTGATGGCCGCTAATACCGTCGGCATCAGGTCAATATGTGCCACGGGGGTATCGATCTGGATACCCGCCGCGATCTGGCTCGGCCATTTAATAAACAAGGGCACGCGAATGCCGCCCTCAAAGTGGGTAATCTTCCAACCCCGAAAGGGCGCGTTGATATCGGCAAGGCCCACGTAGCCCGCGCCGCCATTGTCGCTCGTGAATATCACGATGGTGTTATCCGCGAGCCCCTGCTCTTCCAGTGCTGCCACGACGCGACCGACGCTGCGATCCAACGCTCGGGTCATAGCCGCATACACCCGCAGTCGATGGGGTTCGATATCGCCCACAGCCTCGTAGTCGGCCCTCGTCGCCTGCAGTGGCGTATGAATTCCCCAGTGGGCCAGATATAAAAAGAAGGAGCGGTGGCGATTGGCCTTGATGACCTTGATGGACTCGTCAGTCCAGTAGTCCGTCAGATAACCGCCGGGTTCAAAACGGTCTTCATTGCCGCTGTTATAACTATTGGCATACGTTAGCGCGGACCATAAAAATTGGTCGATCGGGTCAAAGGCGACTCGGGCATTAACAACATCGGGATGGTCCTCGGGCAGATAGAGACCACTCGCCATCAACAGGCTTTCATCAAACCCTTGCTCGTGGGCGGCCATACCGAGCTTGCGACCCAGATGCCATTTGCCAATGTGAACCGTGTGATATCCCCGCGACTGCAATGCCTCTGCGAGCGTGATCTCCTCAGCGGGTAGCCCCTGCAACTCGTAAGGCGGCTTATTTGCGGCGGCCTCGGCGTCATAGAGGGCGTCGGGCAAGGTGCTCTCCATGTCGCTCGAAATTGCGGTAACGGCCCTACCCATGCCAGGCGGCATTGGCGTAAAGGCAAACCCGGTGCGGCTCTGGTAACGCCCGGTCATCAGCATCGCGCGAGAAGGTGCGCAGGTGGATGAACCCGAGTAAGACTGATTGAAGACCACGCCCTGTGACGCCAGCGCGTCAATATGAGGGGTTTGCAATCGGCCACCCGCCACACCACCGCCGAAGGTCGAAATATCGTTGTAGCCCAAATCATCAGCGACTATCAGCACAATATTGGGGGGGCGGTCAGCGGGACTTGCGATTTCAGCGTGAGGACCCTTCTGCCAGGCAATATCCCTCGGGGGCGCAACACGAGCAGCATCAAGGGCGCCGCGCACCTTGATGGCGGTCAAGATTGCCGCGCTTGGATAACAATAAATCCAACCCCCCACTAACAGCAGTAACGCCGCTACAGTCGTGACAACACGTCGCATATCACCCCTTGTTCACGGCCAACCAGCGCAGTGGTCGTTGTTGGCGCGCGGCAACATTATCTATTGGCAGTATAACTGCCAATAGATAGTCAGTTCAATCAGCCGTAATCCCGGTCAGGCATTGTCCTGTTGTAATGCATCACGCAGGGTGTGGGCGACGAGCCATAAACGGTCCTGGCCCCAGGTCGCCAACAGCGCCTCGCCAGCGGGATTCAGCAAGCGAAAGCTGGGTACGCCCCACAATCCCGCCGCGTACATGGTCTGCCGATTCTCTTCGAGAAGCGCCTCCCAAGCGGTGTCGTGTCGATGCGCCTGCGCCGCGCTCCAGTCGAGCCCGGCGGCCTCGACCACCCTGCGCAGTCCACGATCATTATTGGTGTTAACACCCAAGGCAAAGGCATGACGCAGGAAGCTTGAGCAGAGTTCGACCCCTTTGCCTTGCGACGCGGCCCACGGATACAGCGCATAGCACCGCCGCGCGGGATCTCCGATAGGGTCATAAAAATTGCCGTAAGGCACGCCCGCGACCCGCGCCTCTCGAGCCGCATCCATAAAGATATACATGCCCTTTTCGCGTGTGGCGGGAACGCCGCGCATCACCATGGGTAACACGGGGCGCAGCTTCAACTCCACGCCCGCGTGTTGGGCAAATGCCACGGCGCGATCAAATATCACCGCTGTGTACGGGCTTCGCAGCGAAGCGTATAGCTCCAGCGTATAGCGGCCTT
>Ga0255767_1004526_pt1 | contig 11387 bp, 12 predicted proteins | sample 071ome_24_FD_179967 | JGI IMG/M metagenome (GOLD analysis project Ga0255767, IMG submission 179967) | Coastal salt marsh microbial communities from the Groves Creek Marsh, Skidaway Island, Georgia - 071402CT metaG (version 2) | ecosystem: Environmental > Aquatic > Marine > Intertidal zone > Salt...
CGCGGCGCCACGGGGTGGAAAGATCGACCTCGCGACCGTCGTATTCGACGGTCGTGGTGCCCAGGACCTGCTCGGCGACACCGGCGACGAGGTTCTCGGTGAGTTCCATCATGTCGGCGTGGTCGGCATAGGCCCAGTAGAGCTCCAGCATCGTGAACTCGGGGTTGTGCCGAGTCGACATGCCCTCGTTGCGGAAGACTCGACCGATCTCGAACACCTTCTCCATGCCGCCGACGACCAACCGCTTCAGGTAGAGCTCGGGCGCAATGCGCAGGTACAGATCCTCACCCAGCGCGTTGTGATGGGTGATGAACGGACGAGCGAGCGCACCACCGGGAATCGGGTGCAGCATCGGCGTTTCGACCTCGATAAACCCCTGGCCTCCCAGAAGTGCTCGCATCGAGGCGACGATCTGGCTGCGCTTGGCGAACGCATCGCGGGCCTCCTCCGTGACCCACAGGTCGACGTAACGCTGGCGATAACGCGTGTCGGGATCAGAGATGCCGTGCCACTTGTCAGGGAAGGACCGCTGAGCCGAGGCGAGCACATCCCAGCTGTCGACCCGGACGCTGAGTTCGCCCCGGCGCGTCATCATCACCACACCGGTGACAGCGATCCAGTCGCCGATCGAGAGGCCGGTGAAGTCCTCAAAGTCGGGGGTGGATTTCGCCATGGCGAACAGCTGGATACGACCGGTGGAGTCCTGAAGCGAACCGAAGGCCAGCTTGCCCTGATCGCGACGCAGCATGAGTCGCCCGGCGATCGTCACGACGACCTCGGTCTCGGCACCGGCCTCGAGGGCACCGTGGGCCTCGACGATCTCAGCAGTCGTGTGGGTGACGTCGTAGCGATACGGGAAGTCGGTCATCAGTTGTTCCGGTCGTGCACGATCCGAAGACCGTGGAGGGTGAGGAAGGGCTCAACGTGTTCGATCGTCTCCGATACCGGCGCGATCAGGTGGGCGAGCCCACCGGTGGCGACCACGTTGATTTCGCCGAGGTCATCACCGAAGCGGCGAACCATGCCATCGATCATCGCCGCGAAGCCGTAGACCGTGCCGCTCTGAATCGACTCGACCGTCGACTTGCCGACGACGCTTCGGGGCTCGACGAGCTCAATTGCCCGCAGCTGGGCTGCGCGACCAAAGAGGGCATCGAGACTGATCTCAATACCTGGAGCGATCGCGCCACCGAGAAATTCGCCGTTCTCGGAGATCACGTCGAAGTTGTTGCCGGTGCCGAAGTCGACGACGACCGTCGGCCCGCCGTAGAGGTCGTAGGCCGCGATCGCGTTGGCAATACGGTCGGCGCCGACCTCCTTGGGGTTGTCGTACAGGATCGGCATGCCGGTCTTCACGCCGGGTTCGATCACGATCGGCTCGTTCGGCAGATACCGATCGACCATCTGGCGCAGATTGGCCAGGATCCGCGGCACACCAGAGCAGATCGCCGTGCCGGTGATCTCGGTATCGAAGTCGACATCGATCGTGTCGAGCATCGACCGGACCATCACCGAGTACTCATCGCTCGTGCGTTCGTGCACGGTCGAGATGCGCCAGTGGTCGACCAGGCCGACCGCGGCCCCTTCACCGGTCTCGGTGTCGGGGTCGTAGAGGCCCAGCACGGTCTGGGTGTTGCCGACGTCGATCGTGAGAAGCACGCCCGACAAGCTACCGGACGCCGGATCAGGCCGATGGTGTGGCGACGAAGACCGGAATGACACGACCGTGACCGGTCGCAGCTTCTTGATAGGCGGTGTAATCGGGGTAGACCGCCTCACCGCGGGCGTACCAGGTGTTGCGCTCCTCACCCTCGAGCTCGCGGATCGTGTAGTCCTTCGGCTCGGGACCGTCCTGGATCGTCACGTGATCGCGAGCGAGCAGGTTGTAGTACCAGCCCGGGTGGGTCGGATTGCCGCCCTTGCTGGCGATGATGCCGTACTCGCCCTCCTGCTCGACTCGCATGAGCGGCACCTTGCGGACCTTGCCGCTCTTGTGGCCCACGGTGGTCATCACGATGATCGGGATGCCGGTGTCCATCAAGGTGTTGGCTTCGGTGCCACCGGACGCCTCGTAGCGCTCGACCTGCTCGGCCACCCAACCCCACGTGCTTGGCTCGTACTCGCCTTCAATCGGCATCGTTCTCGTCTCGTTTCTTCTCAGTCCGGTCGACGCCGGTACTCGTTCACACTCGTTCGATGATGATGGCCGGGGCCATGCCGCCACCAGCGCACATAGTGATCAGGCCGACCTGCTTATCTTGACGCTCGAGTTCATCGAGCGCGGTGTTGATCAGGATGGCGCCGGTCGCGCCGATCGGGTGACCAAGCGCCATCGCCCCACCGTTGACGTTGACCTTTTCGCGGTCAAGATCGAGATCCCGCTGGAACTTCTCCGACACGACCGCAAACGCCTCGTTGATCTCGAAGATGTCGACGTCGTCGACCGTCATCCCGGCCTTCTCCAGCACCTTCCGCGCCGCAGGGACCGGTGCGTTGAGCATGAGGGTGGGGTCGTCACCCATGTTGGCCATCGCCACGATGCGGGCCCGCGGGGTCAGCCCATGAGCCTTCGTGTAGTCCTCGCTCGCCCAGAGAATGGCGGCCGACCCGTCGACCACGCCTGAACTGTTGCCGGCGTGATGAACATGCTGGATGTCGAGATCAGGGAACTTCTGGTTGATCAACTCCCGGAAGGTCTTGGCATCGTCGCTGTGGCGGTAATCGGCCACCATCGGGAACGACGGCGCAAGCGTGGCGAGCGACTCCATCGTCGTGCCCGGCCGCGGAAACTCTTCGCGATCGAGAGCGAGCGTGCCGTCAAGGTTGAACACCGGAACGAGGCTCTTGTCGAAGCGCCCCTCCGTGATCGCGACCTCCGCCCGATTCTGGGTCTCGACGGCAAGGGCGTCGAGCGTCTCTCGGCCGATGCCCTCGAGCGTGGCGATCGCGTCGGCACAGACGCCCTGATGCGACTGCGGGTGGATCTCCTGCAGATGCGCATTGCCCGCCCCCATGGGAAGCATGCCCTTCTTCGGCAACGACATCATCTCGGTGCCGCCGGACACGACGAGATCCTCGAGCCCGGCCTTCACCGAGGCAGCCGCGATGTTCGCGGACGTGATGCCCGAGCCGCAGAAGCGATCAAGGGTGACGCCGCTGGCCTTCATGTCGTAGCCGGCGTCGAGCGCCGACATCCGGCCAATATCACCCGACTGTTCCATGACCTGCGAACTCGTGCCCCACACGACGTCGTCGACGTCGGCGGTATCGAATCCGTTGCGCTCCTGCAGTGCTTTCAGCACGGTCGAACCGAGGTGCTGGGGATGGAGATGGGCAAGCGAACCCTTGCCCTGCTTGCCGATCCCTCGAGGAGTGCGGCAGGCGTCGATGATGTAGGCCTCAGACATCTCGTCAGGCTGTCACGCCGGCGTGCCGGGCACCATTCCGCCGTCGTTGTCGATGAGCCGGGCCGTGCCGAAACGAACGGCGACGAGCAGTCGCACCTGGCCGTGGAGTGGGCCGTCGGCGACCAGCGTGTCGGCCTGCACGGCGGCGACATAGTCAAGGGTGGCGAGTGATGCGGTGGCGACCGTGTCGGCCATGACAGCTTCAACCACGCCAGGGTCGGTCTCGCCCTCGGCGATCACGGCGAGCCCCGCATCGAGGGCCCGGCGCAGGACCGGCGCCTCGGCTCGCTCGTCAGGGGTGAGGTACACGTTGCGACTCGACATGGCGAGCCCGTCGGACTCGCGCATCGTCGGGCACGGCACGACCTCGACTGGCATCGAGAGATCAGCAGCCATCCGAGAGACGACGGCAACCTGCTGCCAATCCTTCTCCCCGAAGTACGCCCGGCACGCCCCCATGATCGAAAAGAGCTTGGCCACCACCGTTGCGACTCCGGCGAAGTGCTCGGGCCGGCACGCCCCTTCGAGTGGCGCCGCAACCGACGGGACCTCGACGATCGTGGCCATCGGGCCGGGGTACATCTCCTCGACCGGCGGGACGAAGATCAGGTCGACCCCGGCGTCAGCGCAACGATCGGTGTCGCGGGCGAGGTCGCGGGGGTAGCTCCCGAGATCCTCCCCTGCCGCAAACTGCAGCGGGTTGACGAAGATCGAGACGATCGTGATGTCGTTGGCCGCAACCGACGCCCGCATCAAGGACTGATGGCCCGCGTGGAGGTAGCCCATCGTCGGGACGAAGCCGACCGAGCGGCCAGCGGACCGGTGGGCATCGAGCATTCGCCGAACCTCGGCAATCGAGCCCAGAACCACCGGTTCGGTCACCCTTCCTTCTCCATCGCCGCCAATCGGCGTGCCTCCGCGAGCATTGCCTCGTAGGCCGCCAGTTCGCGCGGGGCGCGACGGCCAATCGCGTCCCTGTGGGCGGCCAGCGTCGCTTCGTCGCCGCGAGCGGCTGGCCCGGTCAGCGCTGCACCAGGGCCGAGCGCTCCTGCGTTCTCGGCACTCCCGAGAGCAAGCGCAAGGAGTGCCTCGGCCGGCACACCTGCCGCCGCACCAAGACGTTGGGCGTGCCCGAGAAGGGCGACCAGATGGTTCGATGCGACCGCAGCAGCGGCGTGATAGAGGGCCCGGTCATCCTCAGCGATCTCGAACGTGCGGCCCCCGAGTGCAGCCACAAGATCGGCGACCATCGGATCGCCAGCGACGGCAAACCAGCCCCCCTTCAGCCGGTCGGCGCCGATCTCGGCATCGGGTAGCGACATCAATGGGTGCAACGCCGCCCGGCGTTCGTGTGGGGCGAGGACGTCGAGCCCGAGCGAACCGGCGACGTGGGCCACAACGGCGCGGCCAGGCCGTATTGCTGCGGCAACGTCAGCGACCACGGAGTCGGGCGTCGCGATCAACACCAGGTCGACATCAGCGGCAGCGTCGTCGATCACCACCCCTCGCCCGCGCATGTCGATCACATCCCATCCGGCGAGGTCGTCGATCGCCTTGGCGAACGAACGACCAGCCCGACCGGCGCCAACCACCCGAACCGCCACGGGCACGGTGCTCACTGCTCCTCCAGCCGCCCGACGTTGCGAACGCCCTCGGCCGTCGCAGCAGCGGCAACGTCGAAGCCCTCGGGCAAAAGATCGGACGCAAGGTCAGCCAAGGGCACGAGCACGAAGGCTCGCTCGAACATTCGCGGATGCGGGACGAAAAGTTCTGGCGGATCGTCGACGGTCTCGCCGTCGACCCACAGCACGTCGACATCGAGGGTGCGTGGGCCCCAGCGGACCGTTCGAACCCGCTCGGCGTCACGCTCTCGTTCGCGACACACCTCGAGAAGCTCGTAGGGAGTGCGGGCGGTGTCGAGCTCGACCACCACATTGAGGAAGGGGTCCTGCTCCACCCCACCGACCGGATCGGTCTCGTAAGCGTCGGAGACGGCAACGACGTCGGGGATCGCAGCCACGGCAGCCCGCAAGTACTCGACCCGGTCACCCATGTTCGACCCGAGCCCGAGCAGCGCGCGTCGGGTGGTGGTCATCGGGTGACGGTGAGCCGCATCCCACTCGAGGCGAGATCTTGGGTGACGGGCGGCCGCAGCTTGCGGACTTCGACCACCACCGATTCGATGCGCTCGTCTTCGAGGATCGCCTCGCCGACACGCTGCGACATCCGCTCGAACAACTGGAACGTCTCCCGCTCCGTGACCGCCTCGATGCGAGCGAGCACGGCGCCGTAATCGATCGTGTGATCGAGCACATCGTCGTGGGTAGCTGCAGTGACGTCAGCGTAGATGTCGATATCGAACTCGTAGGGCTGGCGACGATCCTGCTCCTCGGGCAGTGCACCACAGATGCACATCAGGCGCAGGCCACGAAGCTGGATGACCGTGCCCATCAGTCGTCGTCAGGTTCGGCGACGCCGCCGTCGTCGATCTCGTCGTCGGCGGTGTGGGCAAACGCATCGACCGGGACCTCCGAGGACGGGTCGCAGCGGTCGACCATGGCGACGAGTTCGCGGGCAACCTGACCAAGCTCACGCTCGAACAGCCGCTCCGTGATCGAAATGGACTGCGGGCCATTGGGGACGAGCCCCATCCACAACAGATAGGCAGCGACAAGGCCGGTGATGCGCTCGCCGAGCTGCTCGCGGTGCACCACGATCTTGTCGCCGGCAGCGACATGATCCCGGATGGTCGCCATCGAGCGGGTGAGGCTCAGCGGACCAGCTGACGGGCCGCTGAACGGCACGTGGTGGAACGGCACACCCATCTCTTCGTAGTTGTGCAGGTTCTGGTTCGAGCTGCACAGCGACACGACAAAGTCGAAGTCATTCTGTCGGATCCAGATGATCTCTTCTTGGCGACGGACCTTGCGATGCGCCGAGCCGTAGCCGCCCGGTCGCTCGCACACCGCCACCTTGTCCTTGATCACCCAGGTGAAGTGGCGGGGTTCGATTCCCTGTGCCCACTTGCCTCTCATCGTGCGATCACCCCCACGGCGTGGACCGTAGCCCGCACATCGTGAACTCGGACCATGTCCACCCCCAAAAAACCACCCCACGTTGCCATGGCGAGCGAACCCTCGAGCCGGTCGCCGGTCGGAACGGGTTCGAGAACGCCACCGTGGACGGTGCCATCGCTCGCCGCGTGCAGATCACCGATGCTGCGTTTACGGCTGACACCCAGCAGCACCGGAGCGAGCGAAGTAAACCGGTCGAGGTTCGCCACGAGGTCGAGGTTGTGCTCAAGGGTCTTGCCGAACCCCACACCGGGATCAACCCAGATCTGTTCGACGCCGGCGGCCTGGCCCCGGGCGACCGCGTCGCCAAGGAAGGCGTGAACCTCCTCGACAACGTCGTCGTAGGTCGGATCGTCCTGCATGGTCTCGCTCGGACCACCAGCATGCATGGCGACCCAGCCGGCGCCGTGGGCAGCAGCAACCGACTCGAGTGACGCACTGACGTCGTTGACAATCGACGCGCCAGCGACGAGCGCAGCATCGGCGACCTCGGCCTTGGTGGTGTCGATCGACACGATCGTGTCGGGGCGGGCAGCAACGATGCCCTCGATCACCGGAACGACACGAGCGAGTTCGGTTGCGAGATCGACCGACACGGCGCCAGGACGGGTTGACTCGCCCCCGACATCGACGACCGCGGCGCCCTCGTCAAGGAGGGAAAGCGCATGGGTGACCGCCGCCTCCGTGGTGTCGAATCGGCCACCGTCGCTGAACGAATCAGGGGTGACGTTGACAATCCCCATCACGCTCGGCACGGCGGATCAGTCCTGACCCAGGAATCGCATCGCCTCGGCGCGGGTGGCGACGTTGGCGCGGAAGATGCCGGTGACCGACGAGGTCACGGTCGAGCTGCCCGCCTTACGAACACCGCGCATCGACATGCACAGGTGCTCAGCCTCCATCACCACAAGCACGCCACGAGGCTGCAGATGCTCCTCGAGCGCATTGGCGACCTGACGAGTCAGTCGCTCCTGGACCTGAGGCCGCTTGGCGTAACCATCGACAAGTCGGGCGACCTTGGAGAGCCCGATCACGTTGCCGCTGCGGTTCGGGATGTACGCGACGTGCGCCTTCCCGATAAAGGGGATCAGGTGATGCTCACACAGCGAGTACATCGGAATGTCGCGCACCATGACCATCTCGTCATGGTCGGCTTCGAACATGGTCGCGAGGTGCTCAGACGGCTCCTGATGAAGACCGGCGCAAATCTCCGCATACATACGAGCGACCCGGTTGGGCGTGTCGAGCAGTCCGTCGCGATCGGGATCCTCGCCGATCGCAAACAGGATCTCCCTGACGGCGGCGGCGATACGTTCCTGATCGATTTCCGGGGCGTGTACCCCATCGATCAGCGGCTTGGTGGGTTTGGTCACCTCGCGAGAGTAGTCACGCGTCACTCCGGTTCGAATACTCGGATGGCGTCGAGTTCGCGATAGTGCTCCGCCACATCAAGTCCGTAGCCGACGACAAAATCTGGCGGGATAGGGAAACCCGCGTATCGGGCACCGCTGTCCTCGGCCCCTTCTCGCACCAACAGGGCGCAGATCTCAAGACTCGCAGGCCGACGGTCCCCGAGCACGCTGCGCAAATACGCGAGGGTAAGACCGGAATCGACGATGTCCTCGACCAAGATCACGTCGCGGCCCTCGATGTCAGTCTCGAGATCCTTCACGATGCGGACCACGCCGCTGGAGGTCGTGCTGGTGCCATACGACGACACCGCCATGAAGTCGAGCTCGACAGGCAGATCGATCGCACGGGCGAGATCGCTCATGAACACAAACGCGCCCTTCAAGACACCGACAAGCAGAGGGCGGCGCCCCTGATAATCGGCCGTGATCTCGGCGCCGAGTTCGGCCACCCGAGCGGCGAGATCGTCGGCAGCAATGATCGTGCGGCCGATCGAACCGGCGGGGACGTCGCTCACCGTGGGGACCGTAGCCGCTGCTCGGTCGATCGTGTGCTGGATGCCGGCAATGACCCCGATCGCGAAATCGCGGTGTCGCGGTCGACCGAACAGGACAGACTGCGATGTGCCCACCTCATCGCGTCGTGTCGTGTCGGCCTCCATGGCCTCGATGGTCGCAGCGATCGCCCCAGTCCACCTGCTCGGATCACTCGCACCGACGATCCAAGACGAACTCGGCTTCGGTGACGCCGCCCAAGGCCTCGCAGTCGCAGGCTTCTTCGGGCTGTCGGCGATCCTGACCTCCTGGGGCGGAGCGTTCACCGACCGACGAGGCTCGACGCGGGCGCTTCGGGTGGCGGTCGTCTCCAGCCTCGCCGGCGCCATCGTGTTGATGCTCGCTCCGGCCTATGCGGTGATCGTTATCGGCCTGCTCATCGCCGCGATTGGCAACGCCATCGCCCAGCCGGGCAACAACGCCTTCATTTCGGCTGGCGTTCCCGTCCAACGTCGAGGGTTCGCACTCGGCCTCAAGCAGTCGGCGATTCCGATCTCCACCGGTCTCGCCGGACTCGCGCTCCCGGTCATCGCCATCACCGCCGGGTGGCGTTTCGCCTACCTCTACCCGATCGCAATCGCCGCCGCCGCCCTCGTGTTGATCCCCCCGGTCCCGACCGCCCCGGCATCGCCGACGACCGCTCGCGTGCTCCGCCCGTCTCGCGGGCTCGTCCTCGTCACCGCCGGGGCCGTCGCCGCCGGTGTCGCCGTTGCGCCGGTTGGCGCGTTCCTCGTGCGGTCGCTCGAAGACGCCGGCTTCGACCCCGGAACGGCAGGCATTGTCCAACTCTGCGGCAGCGTCACCTTGATCACCACCCGCATCTCGTGGGGTCGCCTGATGGACCACACGTCGCTCGACCGGTTCAGCTTCGCCTTCGCGCTCCTCACCGTCGGATCCATCGGCTACCCGCTGCTCGCCTTCGGCAACGGCCCGCTGATGGTGATCGGCGCCCTGACCGCCTACGGCGCCGCCTGGTCCTGGCCGGGGATCGCTCACCTCGGCGTCGTGGAACACCATCCCGACGACATCGGCGGGGCCAGCGGAATCCTTCAAGCCGGCATGTTCACCGGTGCGACGCTCGGCCCCGGCATGTTCGGCATCGTCGCCGAACAGGTATCGTTCGCCGCCGCCTGGACGATCTGTTTCGGCAGCGCCGTGCTCGGCGCCATGTTCATCGGCTTCGGTGGCCGCACCCTGCGACGAGACGGCACCTGAAAACGACGAAGGCCCGGGCCGAAGCCCGGACCTTCGATCGATACAGCTCAGCGCGTGAGCGTGATCGGCACGCCGATCACATCATGCCCATGCCGCCCATGCCGCCCATCGGATCGCCGCCCATCGGCATGGCCGGGGCTTCCTCGGGCTTGTCGGCGACGAGCGCCTCGGTGGTGAGCAGCAGACCGGCGATCGACGCTGCGTTCTGCAGCGCCGCACGCGTGACCTTGACCGGGTCGATAACACCAGCGTCGATCAGGTCGACCATCTCGCCGGTGGCAGCGTTGAAGCCGGTCGAGCCCGACTCGGCCTCGACTCGCTGAACGACGACCGCACCCTCGTGACCGGCGTTGCTCGCGATGAGCTTGGCCGGCGCCTCGAGCGCAGCGTGGATGATGCGAGCACCGGTGGCCTCGTCGCCCTCGAGCGAGCCGAGGAGATCGGCCACGGCCGAACGGCTGCGGAGGAGGGCCGTGCCGCCACCGGCGACGATGCCCTCTTCGATGGCTGCACGAGTCGCCGAGAGGGCGTCCTCGATGCGGTGCTTCTTCTCCTTGAGCTCGACCTCAGTGGCCGCGCCCACCTGGACGACGGCGACACCGCCGGCCAGCTTGGCGAGACGCTCCTGCAGCTTCTCGCGATCCCAGTCCGAGTCGGTGTTCTCGATCTCGGCCTTGATCTGGGCCACGCGGCCCTCGACATCGGCGGTGGAGCCGGCGCCCTCGACGATGGTGGTGTCGTCCTTGGTGACGACGACCTTGCGAGCCGAGCCGAGCAGGCTCATGTCGGCAGAGTCGAGCTTCAGGCCGACCTCTTCGGCGATGACCTGACCACCGGTGAGGATGGCCATGTCCTGCAACATTGCCTTGCGACGCTCACCAAAGCCCGGGGCCTTGACGGACACGGAGTTGAAGGTGCCACGGATCTTGTTCACCACGAGGGTGGCGAGGGCTTCGCCCTCGATGTCCTCGGCGATGATCAGCAGGGGCTTGCCCGACTGCATGACCTTCTCGAGCACGGGCAGGAGATCCTGCACGTTCGAGATCTTGCCCTGGTTGAGCAGGATGTAGGGATCGTCGAGCACGGCTTCCTGGCGCTCGGCGTCGGTGACGAAGTACGGCGACAGGTAGCCCTTGTCGAACTGCATGCCCTCGACGAAGTCGAGATCCATACCGAACGTGTTGGACTCCTCGACGGTGACCACACCGTCCTTGCCGACCTTGTCGATCGCATTGGCGATGGTCTCGCCGATCGAGGTGTCGGCCGCCGAGATCGAGGCGACCTGGGCGATCTTGTCCTTGGAGTCGTCGACCTGCACCGACTGACCGGCGAGGTTCTCGACGGCGGCGGCAACGGCCTTCTCCATGCCCTTCTTGACACCCATCGGGTTGGCACCCGCGGCAACGTTGCGAAGACCCTCGCGAACGAGCGCCTGGGCGAGCACGGTGGCGGTGGTGGTGCCGTCGCCGGCGATGTCGTTGGTCTTGGTCGCAACTTCTTTGACCAGCTGGGCACCCATGTTCTCGAACTGGTCTTCCAGCTCGACCTCACGGGCGATGGAGACACCGTCGTTGGTGATCGTGGGAGCACCGAACTTCTTGTCGAGCACCACATTGCGGCCCTTCGGGCCGAGGGTCACCTTGACGGCGTCGGCGAGCTTGTTGACACCCGCCTCGAGGCCACGACGGGCCTCTTCGTTGAACTTGAGAATCTTGGCCATGGTTCGA
>Ga0255767_1004533_pt1 | contig 11377 bp, 8 predicted proteins | sample 071ome_24_FD_179967 | JGI IMG/M metagenome (GOLD analysis project Ga0255767, IMG submission 179967) | Coastal salt marsh microbial communities from the Groves Creek Marsh, Skidaway Island, Georgia - 071402CT metaG (version 2) | ecosystem: Environmental > Aquatic > Marine > Intertidal zone > Salt...
AAGTCCCTCCTCGTCGTCATGCTTGCCGCAACCGCCGGTCCGGCGACGGCAGACGAGGAAAAAGTCCTCAATGTTTACAACTGGTCCGACTACATCGCGGAAGACACGCTGGCCCGCTTCACGGCCGAGACCGGTATCCAGGTCAATTACGACGTTTACGATTCCAACGAGGTTCTGGAGGCCAAGCTGATGGCCGGCTCCTCGGGCTACGACGTCGTGTTTCCCTCGATTTCTCCTTTCGTGGCGCGCCAGGTGAAATCCGGAATCTACCGGGAACTCGATCGCAGCCTCCTGCCCAACTGGCAGAACATCACGCCGTCGGTCCTCAAATCCCTCGCCGAAGGCGGGGACCCGGACAACAAACATGCCGTGCCCTACATGATCGCGGGTACCGGCCTCGGCTACAACGTCGCCAGGGTGGCTGCCGCCGCGCCGGGCGCGCCGACGGACAGCTGGGCGATGATCTTCGACCCGGCCTGGGCGGAAAAGCTCTCGTCCTGCGGCATCTCGCTGCTCGACGACCCGAACGAGGCGTTCGCCGCCGCCTACGCCTATCTCGGCATCAATCCGGCGACCGAGAAGACCGGGGATCTGGAACGCGCCGCGGCGCTGATCGAGAAGATCCGGCCCTTCGTGCGGTATTTCCACTCGTCGTCCTACATCAACGATCTGGCCAACGGCGAGATCTGCGTGGCGCACGGTTACGGGGGTGACCTGATCCAGGCCCGCGACCGCGCCACCGAGGCCAAGCGCGGCAACGACATCACTGTTTTCCTGCCGCGCGAAGGCGCCCAGGCGGTGATCGACGTGATGGCGATCCCGGCGGATGCGAAGCACCCCCAGAACGCACACGCTTTCATCAACTTCATGATGCGCCCCGATGTCGTGGGACCGATCACCAACGCGGTCGGCTATGCCAACGCGGTGAACGGCGCGGAAGCGTTTGTGGAACAGGCGCGGCTTGACGATCCTGTCGTGTATCCGAACACCGAGACCCGCGACCGCCTGTTCGTAGTGCCGCTGAAGTCGCCGTCCTTCGAACGTCAGCGCACCCGCATCTGGACACGGATCAAGACGGGTCAATGACCGCATCGAATCCGGGTCACGCAGAGCAGGCTTCAGTGTCCGGGGACATTCTGGACCTGCAAGGCGTGACCCGGCGGTTCGGCGATGTCACCGCTGTCGATAGCGTCGATCTCACGGTGCGGCGGGGCGAGCTGTTCTCCCTGCTCGGCGGCTCGGGCTGCGGCAAGTCCACTCTGCTGCGCATGATCGCGGGCCTGGCAACACCCGACAGCGGACGGCTCTTCATTGACGGGCAGGACATGACCAACGTTCCGCCCTATGAGCGGCCCGTGAACATGGTGTTCCAGTCCTACGCACTGTTTCCGCACATGACGGTGACCCAGAACGTCGCCTACGGACTGCGCCAGGAGGGTATGGCGCGGGGCGAACGCGAGGACCGGGTCCACGAAGTGCTCAGGCTGGTCGATATGCAGGATCTGGCGGGGCGCAAGCCGGACCAGTTGTCCGGCGGACAGCGCCAGCGCGTCGCGCTCGCACGCGGGCTCGCCAAGCGTCCACGCATACTGTTGCTGGACGAACCGCTCGGTGCGCTGGACCGCAAGTTGCGCGAGCGCACCCAGTTCGAACTGGTCAATCTCCAGGAACAGATCGGCACCACCTTCATCCTCGTCACGCACGACCAGGAAGAGGCGATGACCATGTCGGACCGGATCGCCATCATGCGCGCCGGCCGGATCCAGCAGATCGGCACACCGCGGCAGGTCTACGAGTACCCGAACTCGCGCTATGTGGCCGATTTCGTCGGCACAGCGAACCTTCTCACCGGAGAGGTCGTGGCAAACACCGACGGGATCGCCCGGATCCGGATCGCCGACACCGGAACGCTTGTTCATGTATCCGCTGCCGCGCCCGTCGCGCCCGGCGACCAGGTGACCGCAATGGTGCGCCCGGAGAAACTGCGCGCGACCGCCGACCTCAATGCCGTCTCGGGCGAAGCCAACCTCCTGTCCGGAGTTGTCGAGGACATTGCCTATCTGGGCGACATGTCCATTTATCACGTGCAGGTCTCCGGCGGACCGCGCATTCAGGTCGCCCAGGCCAATCGCCGCCACACCGGCGAAGCGCCCGTCACCTGGGGCGATACGATCCACCTCACATGGCACCCCGATGACGGGGTGGTGCTGACCGCGTGAGCCGCGCGCGTGTCCTGAACGGACGGGCCGGCCGGCGGCTGGTGACGGCAATTCCCTTCGTCTGGCTGTCGGTGTTCTTCCTGGCCCCGTTCCTGATCGTGTTCGCGATCTCGCTCAGCCAGTCGCGCTACGGCGTGCCGCCCTACGAACCGCTGGTGCAGGACGGCGAGATTCTGGCCCGTCTCGACAACTACGTCTTCCTGCTCGCCGACGCGCTCTACGTCACGGCGCTCATCAACTCGCTCCTCATCGCCGCGACATCCGCCTTCATTTGCCTGCTGATCGGCTATCCGGTGGCGCTCGCCATCGCGCGCGCGCCGCAACGCTGGCGCGCCCCGCTGCTGCTGGCCGTGATCCTGCCGTTCTGGACCTCGTTCCTGATCCGCGTCTATGCCTGGATCGGCCTCCTGAAGAGCGACGGGATCATCAACAATGCGCTGCAGGCCATCGGCCTTACCGATGCACCGATCCAGCTGCTCCAGACGTCCTTTGCGGTGCATCTGGGCATCGTCTACTCCTATCTGCCGTTCATGATCCTGCCCCTGTTCGCTGCGCTGGAGCGTCAGGATTCCGGCCTGCTCGAAGCGGCGTCGGACCTGGGTGCGCGGCCCTGGCGCGCCTTCCTGTCGATCACCCTGCCCCTGTCGATGCCCGGCGTGATCGCCGGCTTCCTGCTGGTGTTCATACCTGCGGTCGGCGAGTTCGTGATCCCGGAGCTCCTCGGCAATTCGCGCACCGCCATGATCGGCAAGGTGCTGTGGACCGAGTTCTTCAGCAACCGGGACTGGCCGCTCGCCTCCGCGCTCGCCGTCACGATGCTGCTGCTGATCGTCGCGCCGCTGGCCTGGCTAGAACATCTGCGCCAGCGACGCGGGGAGACGCGACCATGACGCGCCTGTCGGCATGGCTCGTGGCCGCACTGGCGGCCGGCTACCTGTTCCTCTACGGGCCGATCCTCTCGCTGATCGTCTATTCCTTCAACGAATCCCGGCTGGTCACCGTCTGGGGCGGGTTCTCCATCAAATGGTATGGTGAGCTCGTCCGGAACGCGCAGCTTCTGGACGCGGCATTCCTCAGCGTAAAGATCGCCGCCGCGTCAGCGACCGGCGCCATGGTTCTCGGCACCCTTTGCGCCATCGCACTCGTGCGGTTCGGCCGGTTTCGCGGACGGCTGCTGTTCTCCGCCATGACCACCGCGCCACTCGTCATGCCGGAGGTCATCACCGGCCTGTCGCTGCTGCTGCTCTTCGTGTTGCTGCAGCAGGTCACGGGCTGGCCGGACGGGCGCAGCGCGCTCACCATCACGCTCGCCCACATCACATTTGCCACGGCCTATGTGACGCTGGTTGTGCAGGCGAGGTTGTCCCAGATGGACCGCAGCCTTGAGGAGGCTGCCCTGGACCTGGGCGCGCGCCCGCTTCGCGCCTTTATGACGATAACCCTGCCGCTGATTGCACCGTCGCTCATCGCGGGCTGGCTACTGGCGTTCACACTCTCCCTCGATGATCTGGTTGTCGCAAGCTTCGTGTCCGGCCCGGGGTCGAGCACCCTGCCCATGGTCGTCTTCTCGAGCGTGCGTCTGGGCCTCACGCCCGAGATCAACGCCCTCGCGACCATCCTGATCGTAACAGTCGCGGTTGTCGTAATCGTGGCCGCGAAAGCCATGGGCCCGCGAAAACGGGAGCAAACGTCAGGCGGCGCGCCGGTTTCACCGCAGCGGCACCGCTGATACATTCCGGCTCGCAGAAAATTCCGGTTTGCACGGGGAGAGTTCGTTCATGGGTGAGTTTTCCATCGGCCAGTCGCCCACGCGGCTGGAAGACCAGAAGCTGCTGACCGGCAACGGCCGCTTCCTCGACGACATCAATTACGACCGGCAGCTGCGCGCGGTGATCCTGCGCTCGCCGCACGCCCACGCGAAGATCCTGTCCATCGACACGGCTGCCGCCTTGGCCGCGCCGGGCGTGCACGCTGTCTTCACCGGCGAGGACTACCGCGCCGACGGCATGGGTGTGGTGCCCTGCATGGGCAACTACACCCACCGCGACGGCGGGCCCATGTATATCCCCGACCGTCCCGCACTGGCCGTGGGCAAGGTCATGCATATCGGCTACCCGGTCGCCCTGGTGGTCGCCGACACAGAGAACCAGGCGCGCGACGCGAGCGAGCTGATCGCGGTCGATTACGAGGTACTTCCCGCCGTGGTGTCCTGCTGGGAAGCCTTCCAGGACGGCGCGCCACAGCTCTACGACGACTGCCCCAACAACGAATCCTACCTCTATACGGCGGGCGACAGGGACGGCACGGAGAAGGCCTTCGCCGAGGCCGACCATGTCGTCTCCCACCATATGGTCATCAACCGGGTGACCGCCAACGCCATGGAGAACCGCGGCGTCATCGGCGAGTACTCGCCGCGCGACGGGCGTTACACGCTGCGCTGCGGTTTCCAGCGCCCGTGGCTGTTCCGCAAGTCGCTCGCCGACCAGTCCTTCAAGGTGCCGGAATCGAAAATCCGCCTCGTGACCGACGACATCGGCGGCAGCTATGGCCTGCGCGGGTCGATCTATCCCGAGATGGTGCTGATGCCCTGGGCATCGAAGATGGTGGGCCGCCCGGTCAAATGGGTTGCCGACCGGTCCGAAAGCCACCTGTCCGACGATGACGGGCGCGACAACATCGTCGATGTGGCGTTGGCGTTCGATAACGACGGCACGTTCAAGGCGCTGAAGGTGCGCAGCTGGGGCAACCTCGGCGCCTTCCCGTCCTACCGGGGCGCCAGCCCGCCGGTCGTCCACATCGGCACGGCCATCGGCGTCTATACGACGCCCGTCGCCCATGTCGAGATTTCGGGCATGCTGACCAACACCCACTGCACCTCGCCCTATCGCGGCGCGGGCCGGCCGGAAGCCTCGTTCATGATCGAGCGGCTGGTGGAAATGGCGGCGGATAAGCTGGGCATGGACCCGGCGGAGCTGCGCCGCAGGAACATCATCCCGCCCGAGGCGATGCCCTACAAAACGCCGCTGACCTACACCTATGACTGCGGCGAGTTCGAGAAGAACATGGACATGGCCATGGAAATGGCCGACTGGGCAGGCTTCCCGGCGCGGCGCGCGGAAGCCGAGGCGCGCGGCAAGCTGCGCGGCATCGGCATCTCGAACACGCTGGAATGGGCCGCTGACAACACGACGGAGACGGCGGAGTTCCGCTTCGACCCGACGGGCGATCTCACCTTCGTCGCCTCCACCATCAGCCACGGTCAGGGCCATGCGACGATCCAGACACAGATCATCCACGAACTGCTGGGCGTCGATCCGGCGCGGGTGAACATCCTGCAGGGCGACACGGACGTGTCCGCCTTCGGCATGGGCACCGGCGGCTCGCGCTCGACCATCATGACCGGCAGCGCCATGACCATCGCCGCGCGCAAGGTCATCGAGAAGGGCAAGAAGCTCGCCGCCCACCTGCTGGAGGCGTCGGAGGCCGATATCGAGTTCGCGGACGGGCAGTTCACCGTCGCGGGCACGGACCGGGCGATGAACATTCACGAGATCGGCGCGGCCGCCTTCAACAGCCTGAACCTGCCGGACGACATGGAGCCGGGCCTTTACGAGACCGGCACCTACAACGCCACCACGGGCAACTTCCCCAACGGGTGCCACATCTGCGAGGTGGAGGTCGATCCGGAGACCGGCGTCGTCGATATGGTCGGCTACTGGGTGGTGGACGACGTGGGCGTCATCATCAACCCCATGCTGGTCCACGGCCAGATCATGGGCGGCATCGCCCAGGGCATGGGCCAGGTGCTGATGGAGGACAAGACCTACGACCCGAAAACGGGCCAGCTTCTGGCCGGGTCCTTCATGGACTACTGCATGCCGCGCGCCGACGACTTCTGCCATGTGGAATTCGAGGAGAACGAGGTCCCGACCCCCACCAATCCGCTGGGCGTCAAGGGTGCAGGCGAGGCCGGTACGGTCGGTTCGCTGTCGGCAGGCACCAATGCCATCGTCGATGCACTGTCAAAGTTCGGCGTGAAACACATCGACACGCCCTGCACACCGATGAAGGTGTGGCAGGCAATGCGCGACGCGCAGGCCGCCTAGCCACCCGTGCTGTCGCTGCGCCCGGCGGGTCCTTCTGATGCGGACATGCTGCGCCGCTGGGATAATACACCCCATGTGGCAGAGAATTACGGAGACGACCCCAAGGAAGACTGGGAGGCGGAACTGGGACGCGATGTTGACTGGCGCGAATGGCTGATCGCGGAAGTCGACGGCAGGCCCATCGGGATCGTTCAGATCCTCGACCCCGCACGCGATGAGCATCAGTACTGGGGCGATGTCAGCCCCGGCCTGCGGGCCATCGATATCTGGATCGGTGAACCCGAATTTCTCGGAAAGGGTTACGGCACGAAGATGATGCGCCGCGCCTTGGATAAGTGTTTCGCTGCACCGAATGTGACAGCGGTCCTTATCGACCCGCTGGAGGCCAACACACGCGCCCGCCGCTTCTATGAACGGCTCGGCTTTCGCGCGGTCGGCAGGCGCCGGTTCAGGACGGACGACTGCATGGTCTACCGGCTTACCCGCGAAGACTGGCAGTCACGCTTTCGCTCCTAGAACAATTCACCCTGCCTGGGCGCGGCGGGGAGCGGTTCAGCCTCGTCCAGTAGTTCCGGGCCGTCGTTGCGGATATCGTTGACCGCGCGGCCGATGGTGCGCACGGCCAGCGTGTCCTCGGGTGCCGGGCGGATCAGCTCGCTCGCCCGCGCCACGTCCTCGCGGCTTTCCTGCCCGTCACCGAGCCACGCATCGAAATCCCCCTGCCCGATCACCACCGGCATCCGGTGATGGTATGGCGTCAGCGTTTCATTCGCGTCCGTGGTGACAATGGTGCAGGTGTGCAGCTCGCCGCCATCCGGCCCGTGCCAGATTTCCCAGAGCCCGCCGAAGGTGATCAGCCCGCCGTCGGGCCGTGCGATCCAGACCGGCTGCTTCGGTCCGCTGCCCACCGCCTGCCATTCATAGAACCCGCTGGCCGGGATCAGGCAGCGGCGGCGGCGGAACGCGTTCTTGAAGGATGGCTTCTCGGTCAGGGTCTCGCCGCGCGCGTTGATCATCTTCGCGCCGATGGCCGGGTCCTTCGCCCAGGGTGGGATGAGCCCCCACTGGAAACCCGTCATCTCGCGCCCGCCGCGCTGTGGCCCGGCCGCGGCGCGGATGACCGCCAGCACCGCCTGGGTCGGCGCGATGTTCCAGCGCGGCATCATGTTCAGCGGCTGGCTGATCAGGCCATAGGCCGCATGCATGTCTTCCCAGGTGTGGAACAGCCCGAAACGCCCGCACATGGCGCACCTACAACGGCCAGAAGTGCATGATGAGCGGGATCGACACCGCGACGAGGATGATCTCCAGCGGCAGGCCCATACGCCAGTAATCCCCGAATTTGTAGCCGCCGGGGCCCATCACCAGCACGTTGTTCTGGTGCCCGATGGGGGTCAGGAAGGCACAGGACGCGCCGATGGCGACCGCCATCAGGAACGGGTCCGCGTTCAACCCCAGTTGCGTGGCGATGGCGACCGAGATCGGCGCCATGACGATGGCCGTGGCGGCGTTGTTCATCAGGTCCGAAAGGGTCATGGTCACGACCAGCACGATGCCCAGGATCACCCAGGCCGGGATTTCCCCGGCCAGCCCGACGATGCTGTTGGCGATCAGCAGCGTGCCGCCGGTCGATTGCAGCGCATCGCCCAGCGGGATCATCGCGCCCAGCAGGACGATCACCGGCCACTCGATGGTCTCGTAGGATTCCCGCGCCGAAATCCGCTCCAAAAGGATCAGAGCGACAACCGCCGCGGCAAAGGACACATGCACGGGCGCGTAGCCCAGCACGGTCGCCAGCACGGAGGCGGCGAAAATCAACACGGGGATCAGTACCTTTCCGCCGCGCCCGATGTTCAGGTTGCGGGTGGCCAGCGGCAGGCAGCCCATCGCGGCCACGGCGTCGGGCAATTCGCTTTCCTCGCCCTGCAGCAGCAGGACATCGCCCGCGCGCAGGCGCACCTGGGCGATCCGCTCCCGGATAGGCATGCCCTCCCGCGCCAGTGCCAGCAGCGCCACGCCAAAATGCCGACGCAGGTGCAGCATCGCGGCACTACGCCCCTCGACCCGCGAACCCGGCTGGACGACAGCTTCGACCAGGCCGATCTGGTCCGAGCGCACCTTCTCGTCCTTGGCGCGCTCGGCGCCAGTGAGCGTCAGCCCCGCCTTCTTGATCAGGTCGTCCACATGCGCGGGCTCGACACGCAGCAGCAGCACATCGCCGGCATGGATGCGTTCGTTGCGGACGCGCATCAGGCGGCGCGTCTCGTCACGGACGAGGCCGACGACGATGGAACGCTCCTCGTCGAGCGCTTCCAGTTCGTGAACCGTCTCGCCCACATAGGGCGAATCCTCGTTCACCCGCGCCTCGACGACATAGCTGTCGAGGTCGAACATCTCCTCCGCCGAACGCCGGCTGGACCGGCCGGACGGGATCAGCCGCCAGCCGATCAGCAGCACGAAGGCCAGCCCGATCACCGCGATGGGAAGCCCCACATAGGCGAAGTCGAACATCGCGAAGGCCTCGCCCGCAAAATCGGCGCGGTAGGTCGCGATGATGATGTTGGGCGGTGTGCCGATCAGGGTCACGAGCCCGCCGAGAATGGTCGCGAATGACAGCGGCATCAGCACCGCCGAGGGCTTGTCGGCCAACCGCAGCGCCAGCGGCATCAGCAGGGCCAGCGCCCCCACATTGTTCATGAAGGCCGACAAAAGCGCCCCGACGCCGGACAGCGCCGCCATCTGCGTCCCCTGCCCCCTGGCGAAACGCACCACGGCATCGGCGAACAACGAGATGACGCCCGAGACCTGAAGCGCCCGGCTGATGACAAGCACGGCGGCGACGGTGATGACGGCCGGGTGCCCGAAGCCCGCGAAGGCAGCGTCGGTGGGAACGATCCCGGCGACGACCGCCACGATCAGCGCGGTGAATGCCACCACGTCATAACGCCAGCGCCCCCACATGAAGAAGACGAGGGACAGGCCCAGAATGGCGAAGATGATGATCTGGTCGGTGGTCATGCTTCAGGCCTTGGCGTTAGGCGTGACCTTTGTCCCCACATCCCGAGACATCCTCATGCTGAGCCTGTCGAAGTATGAGGATGCCGCCCTCCCCCTTCGTCAGGCTCAGGGTGAGGACTCATCAGGGAATGGCCGCACGGCCTAGTCGAAGGCCTCTTCCCAGCTTCCCTGGGTCGCGGCCTTGGAATACTCGGTCGCGCGGTTCTCGAAGAAGTTCGCGTGCTCCACGCCGTTGAGCATCTCTTCCATCCACGGCAGCGGATTCTTCTCGATCCGGTAAACCGGCTGAAGGCCGAGCTGCGACAGGCGGCGGTCGGCGATGTAGCGGATGTACTGCTTCACCTCGCGCGCCTCGAGGCCCTCGACGCCGCCCAGCTCGAAGGCCAGGTCGATGAAGGCGTCCTCGTGGTTCAGCACCGTCTCGCAGGCGACGTAGAGGTCGCGCTTGAAGTCCTCATTCCAGATTTCCGGGTTCTCATGGATGAAGGTCTGGAACAGCTTGATAATCGACTGGGTGTGCAGGCTCTCGTCGCGCACCGACCATGTCACGATCTGGCCCATGCCCTTCATCTTGTTGAAGCGCGGGAAGTTCATGAGGATCGCGAAGGACGCGAAGAGCTGCAGGCCCTCGGTGAAGGCGCCGAACATGGCCAGCGTCTTGGCGATGTCCTCCTTCGTGCCGATGCCGAACTCCTGCATGTAGTCGTACTTGTCCTTCATCTGCTGGTACTTCAGGAAGGCCGAGTACTCGGTCTCGGGCATCCCGATGGTGTCGAGCAGATGGGAGTAGGCGGAGATGTGCACCGTCTCGATGTTCGAGAAGGCGGCCAGCATCATCTGCACCTCGGTGGGTTTGAACACCTGCGAATAGTGCTTCATGTAGCAGTTGTTCACTTCCACATCGGCCTGGGTGAAGAAGCGGAAGATGTGCGTCAGCAGGTTGCGCTCCGCCGCGCTGAGCGTGCGGTGCCAGTCCTTCACATCGTCGGCCAGTGGCACTTCCTCCGGCAGCCAGTGGACGCGCTGCTGCATCAGCCAGGCATCGTAGGCCCACGGATAGTGGAACGGCTTGTACTGTACCCGCTCTTCAAGAAGTGACATCTCTCAACCCTCTTCCCCGGATGCGACGCCCCGGCACCAACAGGCCCGGGGCGGAACGCATAACTCTATTCTCAACTGCCTACTGGCAGGCGAGGCATTCCTCATAGTCGTTGCGGCTGGCGGCGGCACGGTCGGCCTCGTCATCCGCGGTCACCGGCACCAGCGCGGCCACGCTCTCGGAGCGCTGCAGCGACTTCGAGCGGCAGTAGTAGAGGCTCTTCACGCCCTTCTTCCACGCCTGGAAGTGAATCTGGTGCAGGTCGCGCTTGTGCACGTCCGCCGCCAGGAAGACGTTCAGCGACTGCGACTGGCAGACGAACGGTGACCGGTCAGCGGCCAGATCGATCACCCAGCGCTGATCGATCTCGAAGGCGGTCTTGAACACGTCCTTCTCGTCCTGGGTCAGGAAGTCCAGATGCTGGACCGAACCCTCATGGCTGGTGATCGAAGACCAGGTCTCGTCGGTGTCCTTGCCCTTCTCGGCCAGCAGCTTCTTGAGCGCCTTGGAGCGGACGGTGAACGAGCCCGACAGGGTCTTGTGGGTGAAGCTGTTCGCCGCAATCGGCTCGATACCCGGCGAGGCGCCGCCGCAGATGATCGAGATCGACGCCGTCGGCGCGATCGCCATCTTGTTGGAGAAGCGCTCCTTGATGCCGTAATCGGCGGCATCGGCGCACGCGCCGCGCTCCTCGGCCAGCAGCTGGGACGCCGCGTCGGCCTGCTCGCGGATGTGCTTGAACATCTTCTTGTTCCACGCCTTCGCGACCGCGGACTCGAAGGGCACCATCTGGTCCTGCAGGAATGAGTGGAAGCCCATGATGCCGAGGCCGACCGAACGCTCGCGCATGGCCGAATACTTGGCCTTGGCGAAGCTGTCGGGCGCGGTCTCGATGAAGTCCGAGAGGACATTGTCGAGGAAGCGCATCACGTCCT
>Ga0255767_1004534_pt1 | contig 11376 bp, 7 predicted proteins | sample 071ome_24_FD_179967 | JGI IMG/M metagenome (GOLD analysis project Ga0255767, IMG submission 179967) | Coastal salt marsh microbial communities from the Groves Creek Marsh, Skidaway Island, Georgia - 071402CT metaG (version 2) | ecosystem: Environmental > Aquatic > Marine > Intertidal zone > Salt...
GTTGGTCGAGGCCATGGACCAATGTTGCGTGGGGGTTTCTCACCCTTGGGATCATGTTGGGCAGTTGGTGGGCCTACTACGAGTTGGGATGGGGCGGCTGGTGGTTCTGGGATCCTGTCGAGAATGCGTCTTTCATGCCCTGGTTGATGGGCACCGCGCTGGTCCACAGTCTGGCGGTAACGGAAAAGCGTGGGGTTTTCCGGTCATGGACCGTTTTGCTGGCTATATTTGCCTTCTCTCTGTCACTGCTGGGCACTTTTCTCGTTCGATCGGGTGTCCTGACCAGCGTTCATGCTTTTGCCGCTGATCCCGAGCGGGGCTTGTTTATCCTTGTGTTCCTGGCGTTGGTTGTCGGCGGTTCGCTATTGCTCTACGCCCTGAGGGCGCCAGCAGTCGCCAGTCGCGTAGCCTACGAGGTGGTGTCCAGAGAATCGCTGCTGATGGTCAATAATTTGATCTTTACGGTGGCGGCGACGATTGTCCTTCTAGGCACCTTGTTCCCACTCGTGATGGATGCCCTGTCCCTAGGCAAATATTCTGTGGGCCCTCCCTATTTCAATGCGGTATTCGTTCCGTTGATGGCATTGTTGATGCCCTTCATGACTTTTGGTCCGTTGGCGCGATGGCGGCAGGATTCGCCTCGACGTTGGTTACATGAATTGTTGGTTCCGGCGGTGGCGGTGGCAGTGCTTGCGCCACTCCTCTCAGTGCTACTTTTCGATTTTAATCTTTGGGTAGCGCTGGCTTTCTTGCTGTCGGGCTGGGTGACACTGGGTGTACTCAAAGAGGCCTGGCATCGGCTCACCGTGGGTGCGCCCGGGTCTTTGCAATGGCGCAGGCTTTCGCCGAGCTTTCTCGGTATGGCCCTTGCCCACATGGGTTTTGCCGCTGTGGTGCTGGGAGCGGTGGTTGTGTCCCAGCATTCAGAGGAGCAGGACCTGCGCATGGCACCAGGGGACAGTGCCGAACTGGGTGGCTATCGTTTTGAGATGACACGCATCAGCCAGCAGCCGGGTCCGAACTATGTGGCGGATCAGGCAGCTTTCCTGGTCACCCGCGGCGGGGAGCGCATTGCCACACTGACGCCGGAAAAGCGGCGTTACTTGGCCAGCAATCAAGTGATGACGGAGGCGGCGATTGATGCCGGTTTACTCCGCGATCTTTATATCGCCTTGGGTGAGCCCATTGGAGAGCAGGCGTGGGCTGTTCGATTACAGTTTAAGCCGATGGTGCGCTGGCTTTGGATAGGTGCTTTCTTCATTGGGATTGGTGCGCTTGTTACCGTGTTGGACCGCCGTTATCGATCGCAGACCGTCAGCGGGGAAGTGGCTGGCTCAGTGAAGGGGCAGGGTCTCGGATTTGCAAGCTAGGCGCTTCATTCCGCTGCTCGGATTCGCACTACTGTCGCTGCTATTGTTCAGGGGCCTGTCCTTGGACCCTACTGCCCTGCCTGCCGCCAGATTGGGGCAGGCGTTCCCTGAATTCGCCAAACCGGAATTACGCTCAGGTGAATCAATTGGCGTAATAGATCTGAAAACACGTCCGGCGCTTGTTAACGTGTGGGCCACCTGGTGCTACTCCTGCCGAATCGAGCACCCGTATTTGCTCGAGTTAGCGGGAGCCGGTGTGCCCATTTACGGGCTTAACTATAAAGATGACGAGGCGAAAGCCCGCGCCTGGTTGGCGCAGCTGGGTGATCCTTACCAGTTAAATATTGTCGATGTAGAGGGCACCGTAGGATTGGATCTGGGTGTCTATGGCGCGCCGGAGACCTACGTGATCGACGGGGACGGCACCATCGTTCATCGGCATGTGGGTATTCTTGATAAAAGCACTTTTCATGCTGATTTTCTCACCTGGTTTCCGTCTTTCGGCGCGCCAGAAGCCTCGCTGACAACACGCGGTTCGGTCGCTAAGTGAAAGCGAGTCGCGGCGCACGAATGAGGGATGGTTTTTGGGGGCTGGCGCTGGTCTTATGCGCGTCCGCCATGGCGATGAAGGTGCACGCGGTCATCGAAACCTATGAGTTTACTTCGCCCGCATTGGAGCAACGCTACCACCAGCTAAGTCAAGAGTTGCGGTGTCCGAAATGCCAAAATCAAAACATTGCTGACTCCAACGCGCCGATCGCTCGGGATCTGCGCGTTGTATTGGTAGAGCAATTAGAAGCAGGTCAGTCGGACGAGGAGATATTGGCGTTTATGGTGGCGCGCTATGGAGAGTTCGTGCGTTACCGGCCTACGGTTGACCGCAACACGGCGCTCCTGTGGTGGGCCCCCGGGTTGCTCGTGGGCGCCGGGTTTGTTGCGCTGGCCCTACATTTTATCGGTCGCCGACGTATGCCGGCGCCGGCATTAAGTGATTCAGAGGCCGCCCAAATCAAAGCGCTAATGGCAGAAAAAGATCCATGACGTTTTATTTCGCAGTTTCTGCAGCGCTACTCCTGGGAGCGGCGACGTTTTTTGTTACTGCGCTACCCAGACGGTGGCGACGACAGGTGACCGCCGAGACCAATGCCGATTGGCTGCGATTAAGGCAGCGCGAATTGGCGGATAGCGCGCCCGAGCTGCGGGAGGAGGCGGCCCTCAGGATCATTGAGGACGGCCCCGCGCCTGACGCGCCGCGGGATGCTCTTGCGATGCGCTATACCACCGGGCGTCAGGTGACGGCTGTGCTGGTAATGGTCGTTTTGGTGGTCGGTCTCTATCTCTGGTTGGGTAACTTTGAGGACGTTGAAATTGCTGCGGCGCTTGAGGGATTGGAGCAAGCCAGTCCTGAAGATATTCCCGTATTGATTCAACGAATTCGGCGCCGGGCGGAGCAGCGGCCCGATAATGCGGATTATTCGCTACTGCTGGGTGAGTACTATTTGTCCGCTAATGAGCCCCTCAACGCCTTGATTTATTTTGAGCGACTCATTGCAGCAGGTGCAGTCTCACCGGATATTCTTGGCAAGGCGGCGCAGGCCGAGTTTTTGTCGGCTGATCGGCGCTTGAGCGAGCGTGCGCGATCCCGAGCCGAGCAGGCGCTGGCCATTGATCCCATGGCCGCAACCGCTTTGGCGACGCTGGGGATGGCGGCCTTTGAGGCAGCCGATTTTGCTGCGGCGATCCGGTACTGGGAGGCTCTGAGATCGCTGGAGGCCGAGGGCTCGCCCGGCCATCAGATGTTGGGGCAAGTGATCGAGCGAGCGCGAGGCGAGCTAGATGAGGGCGCTCCATCGCCTGAAATTGCGGGTGCCATGAGGGTCACTGTGGCGCTGCCCGACGCTTTTCAAGCACCCGCAGTAGCGACGGTGTACGTTTTCGCCCGCCCCGAGCAACAACAAAGCGGCATGCCAATCGCCGTGGTTCGGCGAGAGATAACGGAGTGGCCACTGACCATTACGCTTGATGACCAGCATTCCATGGCGGGCCAGAAACTTTCAGGCTTCAATGCTGTTTCTATCGAGGTGCAGATTTCCAAAAATGGTCAACCCGGCAGAGATAACAGTCTCGCCTGGGGTGTGTTAAGTAGCGTCCCCGTCGGCTCCCTCGACCCGGTGATAGTGGTGCCAGAGGTGGTTGATCTTCGCTAATTAGCAATCAAACATAGTGTTGTTGAGGCGAAGCGGATACACTACATCTTGTGTTTTAGCGTTTTCTGGTATCGCTGTGCGATTCCGGTGAACTTTACGGTTATGCGGATATCGTAATGCGCCTTAAATCCATCAAGCTGGCGGGTTTCAAGTCTTTTGTAGACCCGACAACAGTGCAATTCCCCGGCAATATCTGTGCTGTGGTAGGCCCCAACGGCTGTGGCAAGTCAAATATCATTGATGCGGTGCGTTGGGTCATGGGCGAGAGCTCTGCCAAGACGCTCCGGGGCGAGTCCATGACGGACGTGATTTTCAATGGCACGACCAGTCGTCAGCCGGTCAGTCAGGCGTCTATCGAGCTTGTGTTCGACAACGCGCAGGGCAAAGTGGCCGGCGAGTTTGCAGCCTACAGCGAGATATCGGTCCGGCGTGTTGTCACTCGCGAGGCGCAATCTGAATATTATTTGAATGGCGCAAAGTGTCGTCGCCGCGATATCACGGACCTTTTTCTCGGCACCGGTCTGGGCCCCCGAAGTTACGCCATCATTGAGCAGGGCGTTGTGTCGCGACTGATCGAATCGAAGCCAGAAGAATTGAGAGTATTCATCGAAGAGGCGGCCGGAATCTCCAAATACAAAGAGCGACGGCGCGAAACCGAGAGCCGTATGCGCCGGACCACCGAAAACCTTGAGCGGTTGACCGATCTTCGTGACGAGCTACAGCGGAATCTTGCGCACCTAGAGAGGCAAGCAAGGGCCGCAGAGAGATATGCCGATCTCAAAGCTGAGGAGCGGGTGGTCCAAAGTGAGCTTTACGCCATCCAGTGGCGCGATCTCAACGCGAATAGGAGTGAGGTGACGGGTCAACTCGGCGCTCTGGAGATCAAACGGGAAGCGGGAAAAGCCGACGTTGCTCACACCCTGGCCGGTGTAGAGGCGGCCCGTTCAGAGCAGGTTGTGGTTGCGGACGCGCTGAGTCAGGCGCAAGAGAGCTTTTACACCGTGGGGGGAGAGGTTACTCGTATTGAACAAGCCCTGCGCTTTGCGCAGGAGCGGCGGGGTGAGTTAAAGCGGGATCTGGAGCAGACGCGAACCTCTCTAGAGCAAACTCGGCAACATATTGAGGGGGACCAAAACCAACTGCAGGCGTGGGAGGCTGAGTTGAGCCGGTTGGAGCCGGCCTTGGCAGTGCAGAGAGCGGATGCCACCGACGCAGCCCGGTTGTTGTCAGAGGCAGACCGGGCGGTTGAGCAGTGGTCACAAACCTGGGACAGCTTTAACGAGGCTGCTCAGGTGCCGAGTAAGACTGCGGAGGTGCAGCAGAGCCGAATTACCTATTTGGAGCAGGTGCTAACCAAGCTGCAAGAACGCAGGCAACAGTTGCAGGAAGAGCAGGGGGCGTTGGATACGTCCGTAGACGTCAGCGCCACCTCATTTGCCAAAGAAATCGAGCAGGCCGACCGAAATATCGCGGAGCTCGAGGCACAGATTGCAGACATCCAGCAGCAACTCTCTGAGTCCCAGACAGCGATAGAGCGGGCGCGAGTCGAGCAGGATAACGTGCGCGCCGTGATTCAGGAGAGTCGTGGGCACATCGCGTCGCTGACCGCGTTGCAGCAGGCGGCACCTGATGAAGGAGAACGGATTGCACTTGATGAATGGATTCGCTCGTCTGCACTGTCTTCGCCCGGGGGCGTCTACACCGCACTCGAGGTTGAGCCCGGTTGGGATTCGGTGGTGGAGCAGGTGCTGGCGGAGACACTCTCTGGTCAACTGATAGCGGATACTGACGTCAATCATCTGCCCAATATTGAGGGAGTCCCAGCAGGGGCATTGCTGCTGAGTACTGAAGGGGATGCTGCCGGACAAGTGGCGGGGACGTTGGCCAATTATGTCAAGGGGCCGCCCATCGTCATGCAATGGCTCTCGCGCGTAAAAACGGCCGCTGATCTGGCCGAAGCGCGAGCCTTACTCCCGCAACTGCAGCACTTCGAGTCGGTAGTCACACGAGACGGGCATTGGTTGGGTCAGGGATGGCATCGACGGCACTCTGACGCGGATCCCGCCGCGGGGGTGATAGCAAGGCAAGCCCAATTGGATGCGCTTAACGACCAGCTAGCGCAAAGCCGCGCTGCGGCAGAACGTGTGGAGGGAGATATCAGTAGCCTGCTTGCGCAGCGCTCCGAACTGGAAAAATCTATGGCGCGAGCGCAACAAGCATTGCAGGCGAGGGTCAGTGAGCGAGCGGAGTGGATGGCGGATCAAAGAGCGGCGGCCACCAAGCAGGAGCAGCAGGCCCAACGCTTCAGGCAGTTGGAGGAGGATATCGCCGAAAGTCAGCGCCAGTATGAGCAGGAACAAGCGCATCTTGCAGATGCGCGCACGCAACTCTCTGATGCGCTGGATCAAATGGAACTGGATCGCGCGGAGAGAGAGCGCTTACAAAGCGAACGTGAGCGGCTTACGGCCGCGCAAGCCAGTCAGCGAGAGATATCCCGCACGGCGGCTGATGAGCTGATGCGGAGTGAGTTACAAGGACAGAGTTTGTCTACGCAGGCCGATACGCTGAGGGAGAGCATCTCTCGGATGGAGCAGCAGCTCAAAACGCTCGAGTCTCGTGAAACTGAACTTCACGACACCTTGCCGTCGGGGGGAGACCCGGACGCAGAGAATAAAGCCAAGCTGTCGCAGCTGCTTGAGCAGCGTATAGCAGCCGAGGCTGAACTCAACAGCCAGCGCACGCTGGCGGCTGAGGTCGATGCCAAGTTGCGCGAGCTTGAGAGTCAGCGTTCGGCTCAGGAACAATCGGTAAACGCAGTACAGGGTGAAATGGAGCAGTTGCGTCTTGAGGAGGCGCAGAGTGCCGTTCGGCTTCAGACTCTGGAGGATGAAATCGTTAAACGAGAGGCGGTAGTGCAGGAAGTGGTGTCGGCGCTACCAGAGGAGGCAGACGAAGCGGAATGGCTCGTTAAAGTTGAAAGAGCCGCCAACCGCATTAACCGTCTTGGTCCCATCAATCTGGCCGCCATTGATGAACACGCGAAGGCGGCCGAAAGAAAGCACTATCTCGATGCTCAGAACGATGATCTCGAGGCCGCGCTGGAGACGCTGAAATCGGCTATTCGCAAAATTGATAAAGAGACGCGCCAGCGGTTCAAAGATACCTTTGATCAAATCAACGCAGGATTTGCGGAACTATTTCCGCGAGTATTCGGTGGCGGCACGGCGTCTCTCGAGATGACGGGCGATGATCTGTTGGATACGGGTGTCGCCATCTTCGCAAGACCTCCGGGGAAGAAAAACTCAACCATTCATTTACTCTCCGGGGGAGAGAAGGCCATGACCGCGATCGCGCTGGTTTTTTCCATCTTTCAGCTCAACCCCGCGCCGTTTTGCATGCTGGACGAGGTCGATGCGCCGCTGGATGACGCCAATGTAGGTCGGTATGCCCGATTGGTGCGGGAAATGGCCGAAAAGGTGCAATTTGTCTTCATCACGCATAACAAGATCACAATGGAGGCGGCTGACCAATTGATGGGTGTGACCATGCAAGAGCCGGGTGTATCCCGTCTTGTTAGCGTCGACGTAGAAGAAGCCGCAATGCTCGCAGCGAGTTAGGGGTTCGGAGTATGGAACAGCTATCGATTCGGGATTGGATGGTGATTATCGGTGGCGTCATGATCGCCGCAGTCCTTGTGGACGCAGCGCGGCGCTTCTGGAGAGAGCGGCATGCAGAGATTCGACTGAACGCGCGTATCGAACGTTCCAGATCTGTTTCAGATGACGACGATGCTTTTAATTTATTGACGGAATTACCCAACGGTGGTGCTCGGATTGTTCGCCGGGATGATCTCGGTGGCGATGATATCGATGACCTCGAGCCCGGTAATCGATCGGAGAAAGCCGATGTCGGTGGTGACGAGGCGTCAGACCTATCTGTGGGCGCTGAGGGGCAGGCTATTGAAGCCGGAGGTGAGGATCGCGACTTTATCTCAGCGCCTGATCCTATAGACGTCGCAGTCGAGCGTGATGAGATCGAGCAAGCGGGTGGCGCCTCTGGTGCGCCCGGCGCAGATGCCGAGCCAGACGTCGATGTAGACGATTTTCCGGACGCGGATGAGGCGGCGGCATCGCCGCGCCCATCACGAAGGCGAACCGTGAAGCCACCCTCGGACCTCTCAGCAAAATCAGCGGGTGATGACAGTGCGCCGGTAACGGTGGATTGGCTGGATTCGATGGAGCCCGAGGCGCTGTCGGAGGAAGATTCTGTTGAGCAGGGGCGGCTGCCAAGAGGTGCCAACACGCACGTTTTTATCCTCTATGTTGTTGCTCGATCAGAGGAAGGTTTTGCCGGTATGGACATTCTGGAGGCCTTGCTGGCCTGTGATCTTCGTTTTGGCGATATGGATTTCTTTCACCGGCATGAGCGGGCGTCTGGTCGAGGTCCGATAGAGTTTAGCGTCGCCAACATGATGAAGCCGGGGGTGTTCGATATTGACAACATGGAGCCGCTACAAACCCGTGGCCTGATGTTTTTCGTCACGTTGCCGGGCCCCAGCGACATGCTGAAAGCCTTTGACTATATGTACGAGACGACGAAAGTCATAGCAAAAGCCCTCGATGGTGATATTCAGGACGAGAAGCGGAGCGTCGTCACGCGCTCAAGCTTGGAACACATGCGCCAGCAGATCCGGGAGTTGGAGAGACGCTTGCTCGTTCGACGGACCTGAATTCGCGATGAGTTCCCCTGAGCAGGAAATATTACGCTTGAGAGCGTCGCTACTGCGATGGTCTGCGGCGTACTTCGAGCGGGACGAACCGGAAGTGCCAGACGTCGACTACGATGCGGCGATGAGACGTCTGATGGAACTGGAGGCGGCGCATCCACAATGGGCCACCCCCGACTCACCGACGCAACGCGTTGGCTCCGCGCCGCTGACCGCCTTTCAAACGGTGACCCATCGGTTGCCGATGTTGTCTTTGGATAACGCATTCTCCGAAGACGAGCTTGCCGATTTTGACCGGAGAGTGACGGAACGGCTCCAGGTCGACACGGTGGAGTACTGTTGCGAGCCGAAACTGGATGGCGTTGCGGTGAGTATCGCTTATCAGGCGGGTGAACTGGTGCAGGCCGCTACACGGGGTGACGGAACTTCGGGAGAGGATGTCACGAAAAATGTGCGAACCATCGCCAATGTGCCCTTGCGACTGACAGGTGACGCGATTCCCGCGTATCTTGAGGTGCGTGGTGAAATTGTGATTCCGCGTCTGGCGTTTGAGAAAATGAACGTACGCGCTCGCGAGACCGGCGATAAGATTTTCGCAAACCCAAGAAATGCCGCAGCCGGTAGCTTGCGACAGCTTGACTCCAGGGTGGCGGCGAGGCGCCCCCTTTCGTTTACCGCTTACTCGGTCGGTGTTGTGGAAGGGGAACTGCCCGCGACCCATAGCGCGGTGTTGGCTGCCTTGGCGCATTGGGGTCTGCCCATATCTGAGTACCTCGAGACCGTCAGTGGCGTCGCGGCATGCGAGAACTACTTCAACCGGCTGGCGGGCCTCAGGGATGGTTTGCCTTTTGATATTGACGGTATCGTTTTCAAGGTGAATGACCTGGCGCTGCAAGAGCGTCTGGGCTTTGTATCACGCGCGCCACGCTGGGCGATCGCGCGCAAGTTTCCCGCTCAGGAAGTGAGCACCAGGCTACTCGGGGTCGATTTTCAAGTGGGCAGGACCGGCGCAATTACGCCGGTGGCTCGATTGGAGCCCGTCTTTGTGGCAGGCGTCACCGTCAGTAATGCGACGCTTCACAATGCTGACGAGATTGGCAGGCTGGGGCTGAGACTGGGTGACCGGGTCGTTGTTCGGCGTGCCGGCGATGTGATTCCCCAGGTCGTATCGGTGATACCTGAGGGAGAAGAGGCGCCCACCGCGATAGTGCGAGAGCTGATTGTTTTTCCCACGGCCTGCCCGGCCTGTGGAGCCAGTGTGGCGAGAGAGGCGGGTGAGGCGGTCCTAAGGTGTGGCGCAGGGCTGGCCTGCAGTGCACAGTTGAAAGCGGCCATACGGCACTTTGCCTCAAGAAAGGCCATGGATATTGAGGGCTTGGGCGACAAATTGATCGAGCAACTCGTAGACGAGGGGCTTGTCTGTTCGTTAGATGATTTGTTCCGACTTGATGCTGCCACGCTTCAAGCGCTTGACCGTATGGGCGCCAAATCGAGTGAAAACGTTGTTTCGGCTCTGCTTCGAGCGAGATCGACGACATTCGCCCGATTTATTTATTCACTGGGCATTAGAGAGGTTGGTGAGGCAACGGCAAGGGCGCTGGCGCTTCATTTTTTGACCCTCGATGCATTTCTCACTGCTTCGAAGGAAGAATTGGAAGGGGTGGATGATGTTGGTCCTGTGGTGGCGGAGTATATTGCTGATTACTTCGCTGACCCGGTAAATCTAGGGTTGGTGACCTCGCTTAGGGAGTCGGGTGTAAGCTGGCCGGCGGTGGAGATTGATAACAGCGAGGGTCCTTTGAGCGGGACCGTGTGGGTGGTGACGGGAAAGCTACTGAGCATGAGCCGCGATGAGGCAGAAGCCAGGTTGCGCGGCCTGGGCGCAAAGACCGCAGCGAGCGTCTCTTCAAAGACGACGACCGTGGTTGCAGGCCCCGGCGCGGGATCCAAGAAGAAAAAGGCTGAGGCGCTGGACATTCCTGTTGTTGATGAAGAAGCACTGATCAGAATATTGGGAGGCCCTTTTTGAGAGCAATTCGTCATAGAGCACAGATGCCCAGCGTGTTGCTGGCACTGATACTACTCGGCGCATGTACGACCTCGCCTCCGGAGCAAGTCGACAACGTCTGCGATATTTTTCGAGAAAAGTCTGGGTGGTACGAAGATGCAAAAGAGTCCCGGGCGCGTTGGAACGTACCCATATCGGTATCAATGGCTTTTATGTACCAGGAGTCGCGCTTCGTAGCGACGGCAAAGCCACCGCGTAAAAAACTATTCGGCATTATTCCCGGTCCGCGGCCTTCGGATGCTTATGGTTATTCTCAGGCTAAAAACAGCACGTGGGACTGGTATCAGCGGAGTTCGGGCAATTACGGCGCTGATCGAGATAATTTTGGCGATGCCATCGATTTTATTGGCTGGTACAACGACATGTCCCATCAGCAGCTGGGCCTCGACAAACAAGATGCTTTCCGGCTTTACCTCGCCTATCACGAGGGGCACGGTGGCTATAAAAGGCAAACCTACCGTAGCAAGGATTGGTTGGTGGATGTTGCGAGAAAAGTGGAGAAGCAGGCACAGCGCTACAACACGCAGTTGCAGGGATGCTCAAAAGAGTTAGAGCCGCGCGGCTGGTTTGACTGGTGGTGATGTCAGGTGTGGGGACATGATTGTCACGGAATTGTCACAGTAATGGCGTGTAATAGCGGGTGATTATTGCGCTGGAGATGGGTGAGGCGTGGCCGCGATAAAAGTGTTGCTGGTCGATGATGAATTGAGCATCAGAGAGATGCTGCGTCTTGCTTTGGAGACGTCCGGTTTTGAATGTCTCGAAGCGGGGGATATTCATGAGGCGCAGCTGTTGATTACTGATCGCCGTCCCGACATGATTTTGCTTGACTGGATGCTGCCGGGAGGCAGTGGCATCGAGCTACTACGGCGGCTCAAGCAGGTAGAGTCCACCCGAGACATACCGGTGGTAATGCTAACCGCCAAGACCCACGAAGATAACGTCATCCAAGGTCTGGAGGTGGGCGCGGATGATTACATCGCAAAGCCGTTTGCGCCGAAGGAA
>Ga0255767_1004537_pt1 | contig 11370 bp, 7 predicted proteins | sample 071ome_24_FD_179967 | JGI IMG/M metagenome (GOLD analysis project Ga0255767, IMG submission 179967) | Coastal salt marsh microbial communities from the Groves Creek Marsh, Skidaway Island, Georgia - 071402CT metaG (version 2) | ecosystem: Environmental > Aquatic > Marine > Intertidal zone > Salt...
TCTTGCAGCCGCGATCCAACGCATCGAAAACCACCGATTCGCCATTGAAACCAATGAGATCACGCGCACCTACTTTGAGCGTTCGGCCCCCTTCCTCGATAACGAGGTGGGCGAGGCCATGCGACGCTTCGCCGCCAACCCCAAGGACGAGGAAGCCATCGAGATATTACGAGCGCAACCCGAGTACATCGGCACCCTTGGAACCACCTGCATCCCCACCATGCTCAGTGGTGGGCACGCCGAAAATGCGCTTCCGCGTACCGCAACGGCTACGATCAACTGCCGAATCTTCCCGGGAAACAGTGTCGAGGACATCATGGGAGAACTCACTCTGGTGGCTGGAAATGCTGACCTTGAGTGGGCCGTGTACGGCATGCCCGTGTCCAGTGACACCTCTCCTTTCAATGATGAGGTCATGGGTGCGGTCGAGGCCTCACTAACTCAGTTATACCCGGGTACGCCGGTGATCCCTCGTATGATCTCGGGCACTACCGACGGGGCGTATTTCAGGGCCGCTGGCATCCCGAGCTACAGCTTGACCGGCATCTTTCTCGACCCGAAAGACAGCTTTGCGCACGGTCTGAATGAACGGGTTCGCCGAGCCAGTATTCCCGAGTCACTCATCTTCTGGCAGTCGATGATTCGATCCATTGCAAGCGACGCAAACTAGCCGACAAAAGCACGATAAATCAGACACGGCGAATCCGCCGGAAACGACCGTATAGCAATAAAAACCACAAATTACTTTGCGCTCAAATGGAGTGAAAATTCACACTCAATAAAGAGCGCAAAATTCACAGATTTCAACGCTTGCGCGGCGATAAAAAATATTGAAAATGCGCGCTCTGAAATTCACCTAGGCCGGGCGATATGAGCAGCGTTCGATCCGTATTCTCTTTGTTACTGACCACAGCTTTCTTGCTGACGGGTCACGGCATACACATGACCTTTTTGCCGCTCATGGCGAGCGACATAGGGCTTTCACAGACCATGATTGGTATCTCCGGGTCTGCGTACTTTGCCGGCTTTATTTCAGGCGCAATGGTGACGCCGCATATTATCGCCAAGGTGGGACACATCCGTAGCTTCACCACACTCATGGCTGTGTTCCTGTGCTGCTTCCAGGTTCTTCCTATGACCGACGCAGGTTGGATATGGATCGTCGCGCGCTTTTTACTAGGTGCGGTGATGTGCGGTGCCTACACAGTGGTCGAGAGCTGGCTGTCAGATCAAGCAGACTCGCGAAGCCATGGCCGGGTTCTCGGAATCTACACCCTGGTTGTATTAGGTGCGATGGCCGCTGGCCAGGGTATTTTGGGTCTTACCTACGGAGACGCGGCAAAGGTATTCGCCGTGATATCTATCCTCATTGGTTGCGCGATCATTCCCGTAAGTCTCACAAGCTCCCTGGCGCCAGCGCCAGTCCCGGCAACGCGCATCGACTTCATGAAGCTATACCGACGATCGCACACCGCGTTCGCGGGCGCACTGGGCTCAGGTGTTGTTATCGGTACGTTCTGGACGCTAGGTGCCGTGCACGTCGTCAGCGTTACAGGAAATGCGGAATTTGCACCTACGTTTGTGGCTGTCAGCATTTTAGGTGGCGCGTTGGTTCAATATCCTATCGGCATCGCGTCTGACCGAATCGATCGCCGGCATGTACTTACTTTTCTTTGCGCCATGAGCAGTCTGACTGCCTTTTATCTATCGAAGGCAACAGACACAACATCGCTTCTCATTGGTGCCGCTGCCTTTGGCGCTGCGAGCAATTCGCTTTACGCGGTGTCATTAGCCAAGGCAGCCGATAACTCAGAGCGCGACGAGTTCGTCATGATTGGCTCATCCGTGCTGTTACTTAATGCTGTGGGCGCAGCCATTGGGTCATTTATCTTTGGGTGGGCCATGCGCTCGGCCGAGGGCGAGATTCTCTTCACGCTAATGGCGATCGCCTGCGCACTCTTTGCTGCCTTCATCGCTATTCAGCCCAAGGGAACGACTGCCGTTGCAACTGACGAGCAAAGCAGTTTTGTTCCAGCGACCTCCGCCTCAGCACCTGCTGCCTTACAGCAGGACCCACGCGCAGGTGATATTGCTGAAGAAGATCAGCTGACGCCTTCAGACACTGACCCCCCAACGGACGAATTGGGCAGTGAGATCGAATACTCAACAGCCGCTTAATGCTCACTATTGAGCGCCGCACCCACGGGTGCGGCACCCCTCTTTGTTTTTCGCTGGTTTTTTGCTGGATGTTTTCGCCTAAACCCACTTATGCTGATGTCTCTGGTGGCAGTAGCGAGTGCGTTCGATGGGCACTTCAACAATTCCCGTTCGGTGGCGCTTTTTCTCCGTCATCTTCATCCTGAGTTTTCTCTCCTACATGCTCCGCCAGCACTTTCCTGTAGCCGGCGAGTTCATGATGAAAGAACTGGCCATCAGCGAACTGCAGATGGGCTGGGTGTACGGGGCCTTTTTCTGGGGCTACCTCGTTTTTCAGATCCCGGGCGGCATTTTAGGTAAGCGCTTCGGTCCCCGACTGACTCTTCTCGTCGCAGGCGCCATATGGGTACTCGCCTGCCTGCTATTCGCGCTATTGCCCGGCAGTTTGGAATCGTCCGTTGTAGGCACTGTCGGTCTTCTGATCGCCATTCGCGTGATTATGGGAGCCGCGCATGCTCCCATTTATCCGGTTCAAGCCGCCTCGGTGGAACGATGGTTCCCCGTCGGGCAGTGGGCCCTACCCAATGCGGTCTCGAGCACGGGCCTCTCTCTGGGCGCTGCGGCGGCTGCACCCATTTTCTCGATTGTAATTCTCAACTATGGCTGGCGCGCGTCATTTCTCGTCTTCGTGCCCGTGGGACTGTTGTTCTTCTCAATTTGGTGGTGGTACGCCCGTGATAATCCCAGAGAACACCCCGCCATGTCCGAGGCTGAGCTCGAAAAGATCGAAGCGAATCGTTCAGGACTGACCCAAGATGCAGGCTATGGCGCCTGGCGCCAGCTACTTGGGCACCGAGAAACCTTGCTTCTCGCCTCCGCCTATTTCACGCACAACTTTGTCTTCTATTCTTTCGCTACCTGGTTCTTCCATTACCTGGTGAACGTCCTGGGCTTTGGCATTATTGAGTCAGGCATGCTGGCCGCCGCTCCCTGGGTACTGGGTGCTGTGGCAGCGACGGTTGGCGGATGGGTCTGCGACGCCTTATGCCACCGTCTGGGCCCCAAACTCGGTTGTCGAATCCCCGCTATGAGCGGTCTGATCGGTACAGGTATTTTCCTCTACCTCGGCCTGTACGCGTCGTCACCCTACGTTGCCGTTGCCCTTCTCTCGCTCTGCTACGCCTGCACGCAATTCGCCGAGGGGTCTTTCTGGTCAGCTCAGATTCACCTCGCAGGCCCCTACACGGCACCCGCCTGTGGGCTCATGAATACGGGCGGCAGCATCTCAGGCATCATCGTAGGGCCTCTCATGCCCTTCCTTGCGCTCAAGGTGGGCTGGGTGGCGGCGTTGAGTACCGGCACGCTTGTCGCCTTTATTGGTGCAGCGCTATGGATGTTCATCCGTGTCGACAAACCTTTCCAACCGCGGATGAATGAAGCTGCGCAAACCCACTAATTCGACTCGCTTTTGATTGCGCCGTTAGGGCCTTCAGGTCTATTCTCGCCCGGCGTGCGGCAACACCATAACACCACTAGAAAAATAGGCCGGAGGCGAATGATCATCGGCCATACAGAGGGGAAACTTACGTGAAGATTGAACGTCTCACTCCAGCCTTGGGCGCCGAAATCGACATTGATCTTGGCAACATTACAGCCGACGGTGCACAAGCTATTTACGATGCACTCATGGCACATCAAGTCGTCTTTTTCCGAGATCAGCAGATGACGCCAGCACAGCACATCGAGCTGGCCAAGCACTTCGGTGAAATCGACGTGCCGCACCCCGTCTATCAGAACCATCCGGAGATTCCTGCTATTACGGTACTCGAGAACGACGCCAATCGGCCGCCCGATACCAATGACTGGCACAAGGATCTGACCTTCCGGGAATCGCCCCCCTTCATGTCCATTCTCTACGCGAAGAAAGTGCCTGTGACCGGCGGTGATACGCTGTGGGCTAACATGGCACTGGCCTATGACAACCTCGCATCCCATATGCGGGACATGCTTGGAACACTCGAAGCAGTGCACGATATTGGGTGTTTTAGAAACGACTACCTCGGTAAGGAGTCCAACATCCAAGCTATGAACGAGGGCGTTCACAGCAACGGTGCCTGGGTGCACTCGGTCGTGGGGACCCACCCCGTTACCGGCGATAAGTACATCAACGTAAATCGCTCATTCACTCAGCACATCGTAGGCATGCTCAAAGCGGAGAGCGACCGTCTGCTCGAGTACCTCTACTCACACATCGATCAACCAGAACATCAGGTGCGATTCCGCTGGCGCGATAATTCAGTCGCCATCTGGGATAACCGCGTAACTCAACATTACGCACTTGCCGACTACCTGCCTGATTACCGTTGCATGAATCGGGTGACGGTGAACTCGGACCGTCGAGCGGCTTAACTGGCTTTCGATTTGCTCTGCGGGAGACCAACTCTAGCTTGGCGGTAGTGTTGGCTTCTCAATAGCTTTCAGGCGTAACTGGCTTCTTCGAGGTGATGTAGGTACCAACCCACAAACTTCTGAAGCGTCGCTTCAAACTCGGGGTGGTAGGGTCCTGGTTCAAAGAACCGCGAGTTCACGCCGGCATTGTTTCGAAGGATGATGTATTCGTCTTCCTGCGTAGTGTGGTCCCAGAGCCAGATGACATCTTCGCGGTTGTAGTCTTTACCTTCTTCCGCATCGCCACGCACAAACCAGACCAGTTCAACATCGGTCTCGGTGAGTGATCGTGGAAGGAATCGGTAGAGAACGCAGTGGTCCGGATAGTTGAGCATGAAGGTCAAGGGACCCATCTGATAGTCACCGGCGCCACCGTCATAGTCTTTGATGTTACCCATCAGCGGCGCAACCGGTTGCCCATCTCGGCTACCTGTGACGTTTCCTTCGAACAGTCCATAGCGCATGCTGTGGACACAGGCACCAAAGCCCTCAGCGTCCCGGTAAATCTTGGTGTACTGCTTGGACATACCGATCACACCCGTCACCTCGTCGGAACGCTCCAGTAACGCCTCAACAATCGGCGCTACCTTTTCATGCAAATCTTTAAACGTGTGGAGCTTGGCATAGGCGCGGTGCGATGTAGCGCAGTGATAGCACTCGAGATAGTTCTCAAGCACAAGCTTCCAGTTCGCATCGATCTTGTAGGTCTGACGATGGGCGACCTTTGCATTAGCGAGGTCGTAGGCACCCAATGGCTCGCGAATATTCTCAAGCGGTCCCAGAAAGTCAGCGGCATGAGGGTCACAGTTAATGAACACCAGGCCCATGTATTCGATACAACGGACAGGTTTTAGCCCGTGCGCGGCCGCATCGAAGTCAGGCATAACATGAGTTTCACGTGCAGCCTTGAGACTGCCATCGAGGTTGTAGACCCAGCCATGGTAGGGACAGACAAAGGTGCGCTTGTTCCCCGTTGCGGCCTCGCACACTTGCGCGCCACGATGGCGACAAATATTGTGCATGGCGCGAACCTCACCGTCATTACCACGAACGACAATGATCGAGTCCTCACCAATGTCTACCAGCTGATAGTCGCCTTTTTCCGGTATTTCGCTGCTGTGCAGCGCGTACAGCCAGCTTTTGAAAACGAGGTGATCGAGTTCACGCTCATACACCAGATGCGAGCGATAGAAATAGGCATCCATAGCGTGTTGCGGACGCTCTCGCTCCGCAGTGAGCTTCTCGCGCATCCGCTCGAGGGAGTCGTCAACTTGTGTGGCGATGAGGTGCATGATGCTAGTGCGCAGGTGCCGGTGTCTGGCGTTTACGAGGCGGATTAAACAGTGGACCCTCGATGACCTTGCAAGGCGCCATCAATCGCGTCCACTGCAACTCGCGCTGATAATAGATCTCAGCAACAAACTCTTCCCCAACAGCACCGTGCGGCATTTCTACCTGCGCAAACGCAAGGTTAGACTTTGCCGTGGGACACCAGGCGGCAGAGGTGACAATGCCAATCTGCTTACCGTTCTTCAGAATGAACGAATGCTCGGCGGGCTTATTGCCCTCGACATCGAGCAGAACAAACCGATATCGAAGGCCTTCTTCTTTCTGCTTCAAAAGCGCGGCGCGACCGTTGAACAGTGGCTTATTAAAATCAACCTGCCAGTCCAAGCCCATCTCGAGGGGTGTTCGGGTTCGACCGGGGCGAACCGCGATTTCCGCAGGAACAAAGTCAACTTTGGCCTGTAGGAAACCCGCTTCAATCCGTGCCATGTGGAGTGCGTGCGAGCCGATGGGTTTAATCAGATAATCACGGCCCTTCTCGAACAGCTGATCCCAAAGCGCTTCGGCTTTACTGGGGTCAATCCAGACTTCATAGCCCAAATCGCCGGTAAACCCAGTGCGGCTGACCATCATCTCAACACCATCGAAATCGAATCGCGCAATGCCAAAGGGCTTAAGCTCGTTTAAGCCTTCACAGCCGATCAAGGTCAGAATGGTGCAAGACACAGGGCCCTGAATAGCCAGCGCCGCAATGTCATCGGACTCGTTATTGATCGTCACGTCAAAGCCAAGTGCGTTCCACTCGAGCCACTCGTCAGCGCGCATGTAGGAGCAGAGCCGGTAATCGTTCTCGGCCAGATGGAAGATCGTTCCATCATCCATGAGCTCACCAGCGTCATTACACCAGACTGCATAGCCCACTCGGTTAACACCAATCTTACTCACGTCACGTGTGACCAAGCGATTGAGGAAGGCCTCTGCATCAGGCCCCGAGATGCGGTACTTGTTCATGGGCGATAAGTCGAGCACGCCCGCTGTGCTGCGAATGGCGAAATACTCGAGCTCCACATCGAAGTAGGAGTTTGGCGTGGTGTAGCCCTGCCACGCGCCCCAATCGTTGAGCTCGCAGTACTGCTCTACTCGCGAGTGAAACGGCGTGGGTAGCAACATTGTCTTTCGTTCAGCAGCGCTCATGACAAGACCCCCTGCTCGAGTATTTCTTCCGCAGCATTTTTCCCCGCGAGGCCCATTAGGCTCCCGCCCGGATGCGAACCTGCACCGCATAGATAGAGCCCTTCGACGCTGCCCGTGTACTGCGTTGATCCCGGGAAAGGACGCATCATCAGGGACTGATCAATCGAAAGCTCGCCATGGTGCCAGTTACCACCTGTCACACCGTGTGATGCCTCAAAGTCCTCAGGTACACGCACTTCGCTTGCAACAATGAGATCGCGAATCCCCGGGGCATAGGCCTCGAGTTGTTCGAGGAGTGACTCTAGCAACTGCTCGCGCGCACCTTCATGCCCATCCCAACCCATCTTGAGCTCATAGGGCACGTAATGCACCAAGGCCGTCAGGACGTGCTGACCTGCCGGTGCTAAGGTCGGGTCTTCTATGCTTGGAAGGCTGATATCGAACACATGCTGCGAGGACAGCTCCCTGTATTTGATGGGATTCAAACCGGTTTCCATGGCATCCATATGTGGCGCAATGATCAACCGTTGGCTGTGGTCCTCGCCGGAAACGCCAGTAAACGATGGCAGGCCGGACAGGGCTAAGTGCAACTTACCGGTGCCGGAGCGGGTCCTGTATTGCTCGACACGACGTGCTTGTCCCGCCTCAATATGGCGATAACCCAGGAGATCTCGATAGGTCGTTGTGGGGTCAGCGCTCGACACCACGACCGTCGCCTCAACAACGTCACCCGAGCTTAATTCAACACCGGTAACGCGGTCATTGGTCTTGATAATGCGAGTAACAGCCTCGCCCAAGCGAACCTCGACGCCCTGTGTTTTTGCTGAACTCAGCAATGCGCCGCCAAGACTACCCATGCCACCCATCACCTGACTTACGCCGCGATTACCCAGCGCCTCTCCAACCATGCGGTGGATGTACGTGAACACTGTATTGGGCGAACGCGGTCCCATATTGGTCCCTGTTATGGCATCGAGCGCCACCGCCGCTTTGAGCCCATCGTGCTCAAAGTGCTCGTTCATTACGTCGTAAATGTTGATCAGCACGAGCCGCATCATGTCTTGCATGTTCTTGCGACCCATCATCTTTAAGCCAAGTCCCAGAGACAGCAGTGTCATGCGATCACCCCAATCGGCGTCGACCATCTTGGGCGCGCGGGTGCGATAGAGCTTGAGCATTAGTTTGGCGAAGGCGCGCATTTGCGACCGAAACGCTTTGTAGGCCTTCTTGTCGGATGCGCTGATCCCGGCACCGCTTAGACTGTCGCCATCGAGTGTTAAGTGTTCGCCACTCGCCTGAAGCGCAATCGTTGGTTTTGCCTTGCCCAGCCGCAAACCGTGCATTTCAAGACTAAGCTCTTTGACGATTTTGTCATCGAGTTGATGCACCCACTGGGCGCAGTCCGAGATATGAAATCCGTTGGCAAAGGCTTTGGTACTAGCACAACCACCCGCTTGGCTACGGGCATCAACCACCAACACTTTCTTTCCCGCCTTGGCGAGGTAGCTCGAGGTGATGAGCCCGTTGTGCCCCGCCCCAATCACGATGGCATCGTACTTAGTCATCGGCGTAGCTCCCTGGGACGGTATTGGGTCGTTTCAGATCATAGAGAATCTCGCGTGCCGCATTCGCGCCCGGCGCCGCCATCACACCACCACCCGGGTGCGTGCCAGAGCTGCACATGTACATGCCTTTGATAGGCATACGGTACTGCGCATAACCCGGGAAGGGACGATTAAACAGCAGCTGATCGAAGGTCAGCTCACCCTGGAAAATGTTGCCTTCGGTCAGCCCAACTTCAGCCTCGATCTCGCGCGGCGTTCGCGTCTCACAGTGGAGAATCAGATCGCGGAAATTCGGACTGTATTTTGAAATTTGATCGATAACCGACGTTTCAAACCCATCCTTGTCCTCGTCTGTCCACACGCGACCCTCGACTTTGGGAGGCGCGTACTGAACAAAGACCGACATCATGTGTTTGCCCGGTGGCGCCATGGTCGGGTCTGTCAGTGACGGAATCATCATGTCGAGGTATGGATCTTTCGACCAAGTGCCGGCCTTCCAATCATCGTAGGCACGCTCCATGCGCTCGAGTGAGTCACTGAAGTGCAGGTCGCCCGCCATGAGCGGATTCTTGGGGTCCAGGCCATCGAATGTTGGCAAACCATCCAAGGCAATATTCAACTTCCCTGAGGAACCACGAATTTTGAAGTTCTTGGCTTTTTGAACCACGTCTTTGGGGAGATCACGCTCGTCCGTAATATCGAGCAACGTCCGCTTGGGATCCAGGTTCGAGACAACGATATCCGCGTGGTATTCATCACCGTTCTTGAGCGCGACGCCCTTGGCGCGGCCACCCTTAACGATGATGCGATCAACGTTGGCATCGCAGATGATTTCACCGCCGAATGACTGAAGCGATTTTGAGAGTGCATTGGCAATGGCGCCCATGCCGCCGCGAGCAAAACCCCAGGCACCCACGTTCCCATCGACATCACCCATATAATGGTGAAGCAGAACATAGGCTGTGCCCGGCGAGTACACACCGAGCGCGGTACCGATGATGCCACTGCCCGCGTGCTGCGCCTTGATCACGTCTGTCTCAAAGTACTCGTTGAGGTAATCCCCGACCGAGGTTGTCCAGAACTTGATCGTATCCAGCAGCCCCTCTTCACCCATGTTGATGAAGGGTTTTGCGAAGTCCACAAGGTCTTTGAGATCTCTCAATTTAAGCGATGTGGGATCGGGCGGGGTCTTGAGCAGGAAGGGTCGAATCAGACGTGTCTGACGGCTGGTATCGGCCTTGTAGCGCTCATAGGCATTGGCATCACGCTTCGAATGTCGCGAGAGCTCACGGTACTTGCGCGCATAGTCGCTGTAGTTCCCAAAGTGATCACCGTTCTGCATGAAAGTGGCGCCGCCACCAAAAGGCACAACTTGTAGGCCGTGACGAGGTAACTCAAGGTCTCTAGTAATCTCCGGACGGAGCAAGCTCGATACGTAGGAGCAGTTGGAGTAGTACCAGCCCTCATAGAGCTCTCGACTCACCGTCGCACCACCAATGTGGGGATTCCGCTCGAGCACCGCGACTTTCAGCCCCGCCTTGGCGAGGTAAGCCGCGTTGGTCAGCCCGTTATGACCGGCACCAATAACGATGGCGTCGTATTTATTCACAGATTTCTCCGCCAGATTTTCGGCGAACCAACATCAAAGGCTCACCAGCAAACGTAGGTGCGTAAGAGTCACTCAATGAACACTGAGAGACAAGCGTTTTGAGCGCAGACAGGCCACAAAAAAATAACCCGGCCGCAGTATGCGCCGGGTTACTTTAGAGTCGCTTGGAAAGGACTAAAGCTACAATTGTTGGAGAGCGAAAGCGTTAGCCGCAGCCTCAACCACCGTGCCATCACTGAACGTGACCGTAATCGCCTCATCGCTGAAGTTGTAGACTACGTAGCTGGTCACACCGGCATCCGTCTCGAAGGCCATTGTGGCAGGGTAATCTGCGGTAAGAGCTCCTGTACCTGTCTGGAGTTCACCCAAGGCCCTCATCGTGTAGAGCCAATGGTAGGTGTGCGCGGGCGCCTCTCCAGCCTCCGGTTCATAAGTAGCGGTTGCCTCATAATCAGCAATTGCGCTGTCGGCATCGGTCATCGCCCATAAATTCCACCAGAGGTCGGTCCATAAGCCAGGCGGCAATCCTGATGGATTGCCATTGCCTACCTTGCGTGACTCCGCCATCCCTAAGTAAACATACTCGTCGAGGTAGTCGGCAAATAAACCAACATGCATGATTAACGGGTTCGAGGGCAGGCCCTGAATACCCAAAATATGTGCATAGCGGCGGCTAAACCAAGTGGCAAAATCAGCGCCATCACCCCATATAATGGACGTAGTGATTTTCGAGTAACCGGGTGGGAAATTGCGTTTTTCAGAATCGACGCCACGATATCCATCGATATCATTCCAATATTCCCAGAAGGACGCCGCTGTCGAAGCATGCAGATACATACCCCGCTCGGCAATCTCATCGTTACCTGTCACCAAACCGTATAGCACCATTGCGCCATAAGCGTTAGCCGCTTCAGACGTGGACTCATTGTTGTTCCCGCGATTGAAACCAGCTGCTCCAGAGGCCCAGGAGAAACCAAAGGCTGGATCGAAATTGCGCAGATAGGGAAACAAGGAATCATCGCGCCCTGCCGCATAGTCTCGAATCAGCAACTCAAACATTGGACCATATTGATCGGGCCCGCAGAAGTCCGACTCGATTCGGCACACTTC
>Ga0255767_1004541_pt1 | contig 11362 bp, 8 predicted proteins | sample 071ome_24_FD_179967 | JGI IMG/M metagenome (GOLD analysis project Ga0255767, IMG submission 179967) | Coastal salt marsh microbial communities from the Groves Creek Marsh, Skidaway Island, Georgia - 071402CT metaG (version 2) | ecosystem: Environmental > Aquatic > Marine > Intertidal zone > Salt...
TACCAGAATAGGCTTCCGTGGGCTGGACGGAAGGCAGTTAACTTTGGTAAGAGCGAAGATGACATTGCCCTGAATTGGCCGCTCCTCTTGGAACATGGAATTCCAAATACAGACCTTGATTCAGAAGATGTAAAAACATTGCTTATGGCAAATATTCGCATTGGAGAAGTAATCTCGGAAGTGCTTCAATCAGGTAATCCAGACAGCATCAGGAATTTTGCTGCTATTGCGGCAAGTAACCAAACACAAATTGCTCCCGCTGTTTGGTTGGGCCTTACTGGGAATATCGCAAATCAAAGCATGCGTGAAGCATACGTTCAATCCAGTATTCGAGGGGGAGTATCGCAACTTTGGGAAAGCGTTAAAGCAAGCGGCACGGACCGTGATCGAGGAAGAATCATTGACACCCTCGCCTTACTCTTGGGCGTATGGGACGACCTGACCCCACAGCAACGCGATCTTGCTAAGAACTATGCCGCAATGTCGGGTGGCGGTCTTTATGCTTCGTACGCTGGATATATCACTAACTTCACGCAGTTGGGTCGAGTTTTCGATGGACTCAACTATGAACTGCTCGCCGAACTTGGCCCCTTAGCCCTATTCGGCAATGTGGCAGAAATGGCGGATGAACAGGCTGGCGGGATTCGCGAACTTGACCCATCTGAACCAACATATGAAGCATTGCAGAAATTGATTTCGTGGCTGTGGCCCGAACTCCCCTTCGCGTTAAACGGTAAAGAGAAGGCAAAGTCATGAATCAGAAAGAATGGAACAAAAAACTCGAGAAAACTACCGGTTTTCCAATCAGTGAAATGTTCACTGCGCTATCCAGTGATCAACTGATTGGGAAGATTCGGGAGGCTGAAGATGGAAAGGATCCATTCGCTGACAAAAGAATGGAAAAATTTGAGCAATTTCTTGATGTCCATTCAAATAAGCGCGTAAACCCAAACAATCCTTTTAGGGACGATCGAGATCGTGAAATTTGGTCAACGATCGAGTTCCGGACAGTTCTCTTGCCTCCAAAAGAACGAAATAAGCGGATTCCAACCTATTTCGGACCGAATCGAGTACAACTAGAAGTTTCCTAGCATCATCATTATCTATTCTAAACTGGATACACCATGGATGAAATCGAAGTCAAAGGCCCACAAGATGTAATCCTCGACCTTCCACAGGAACGAGTCACGGCGATTACTGGCGGCAGGGGACCGCGTCGCGGCAACCTTGAGAGGTTGTTGCGCTATTGGCGTCCCATCATGAAAAAGCCGGGTGGATTCAGAAGGTGTCGTGTAATTCTTGCGGACCACCCAGAACTTTACCCACTCGAACGAATCTGTGCTTGGCTGCACCATGAGACAACCGGTCTTTGGCCCAATGAGGGATGTCACCATCCCGGAATGAAAAACTGTAGAGGAAAACTCAAGAAGCGGAACTGGTCTGATGCCGACTGGAGCAAGAGGATGGCTCGACGCTTCAAAAAGAACAAGAAATCTATCTTTGATCATCAAGTTGATGACATGTTCTACGGTGATTTTATTGAACGTAAAGAACTTGAAACAGATTTCGACTATAATCAAGTAGTTACCGAAACAGATTTCAAGCATGCGATGTCCGTTTTGTCAGACTTCATGGACATGGAACCTGATTTCGTCTCGTATATCAGAGATTACGAAAACTGGGAAATCGTCGGAGACGACGAAAACGGCGATGAAATTTCGGCAACATTCGTGAAAACCGAAGATTGCGGATGTGACTGATGGCCACTTCATACATTTACGAAAAAGAAGTTGATTGTGAAGCGTGTCCAAGTGTTCGCGTGAAAAGAACGATCATCGCCAAACTCGAACAGAAAGAAAACGTTCGTTACCTCCGGCAAACTCGCGCAAATCGTGAAGAACTCGTGCAATTTAAAGCACTTTCTAAACGAAACGGGAATATTCGCCAGTATGACGTCAAACGAGTTGGCGCAATCGGGTCAAGTAGCCGTCTGGGGCAAGCAGCCCAAGCAATCGGAACCATTGCCACCCCCGGAAATATTTCCCCTTACCGCAGCCCAATCAGGTCAGGAATTGCTCGTGCCCTGACTCCCGGCAAACCCGGTGGTATGCGTGGTGTACGTCGCCGGGGACGAACCTCTAGGTGTCCAGAAGGATTCCAGTACGGTGGTCGTTTTACTGACAATGAATTCTCGACATGTGGGCAACAGTTGTTCGATGTTCCATCTCCCCTTGGCGCAACAATTCGCGCAATTCGTGAGCAGCAAAGAGCCGCCGCTCGAGGACCAGCCCAACCGCGAACTGCCGCTACGCCAATTGCCTCACAAGGAACAGTGAATCGTGACCGTGCCGTTCGTGCGGCACAAATTCCGCGCGTGTCAGCCACCACGAAGAAAACCGATCGCGATAAGAGCACCGCTGAAGTAATCAAAACGATGGGCAAGCCAGACATCAACGCCACTCGCCTCGTCCGACGTGACGGATATGTTCTCGAGCCAGTCGTGACACCCCGAGTTCTTCGAACCATCCCAGACAACCGAGACATGGTTGATGCAACATTTATTCTGACTGCCAAGAATCGCGCAGACCTTGGCGACCAAGAACTTGGGCTTCTTTCAAATACAGGCGTAACCAACGTCACGTATGTTTTTCAAGACGGATCTTACGTTCAGATTCGAAAAGTTCGTTCATTGACCCGTGGTGAGCGACGCAAGTTGGGTCGCACCGTGAACGCGGCGATGAAAGTTGATAACGAAAGTGACCCTCTTGCACGCCTGAAATACGTTTCAGATGAGACCGGTGATGGCATCGATCTCGTTGAGAGCCTACGAGGCGGTCGCACGATTCAAAAAATCCTTTCCGGGAAAGGCAAAGTTTCGAGATCGAAAGATTCAGAAACTGTCGATCCGCTTGGAGACGCCGCAAAAACAGTTCGAGACGGAGGAGACATCTCCTCTATCCGCCCAACAATCCTGCAAGAAGCGATTGGTAAAACGAATCTCTTCAAAAAGACAGGTACTGACAAGTACAAGGCTGCCGATGGCAGGGTTTACACACTGCGCACTTCGGGCAAGTCAGGCGAACACATTACGCAAGCCATGTCATCCGCAGTCCAAGACCACCTCGGACTCAACGGTGTTGATATCGCATTTGTCGGTAAGGGATCATCGAAGCGCAAGTACTTGTCCATGACCCCGGAATCCGAGATCGTCGACGGTGCGCTTTCCAAAGAGAAGTCATTCAATGACCTCGATGTGGACGACGTGGCAAAACTTTTCGTATCTGACATGGTTATGGATATAGAAAGTCGCGCCAGCAACACGGTTGCGATCTTCGACAAGGGGGATGAGTCGTCGCTCATTGCGACATTTGCCCAAAGTGAACTCGTGGATCTTTCGGATGCCAAAATTCGTGAACGTACCCAGAAAAAGATTCGCGACATGAAAGCATTGCAACCCGACAGCATTTACAGTAAATACTATAAGAGTTTGAAGGCTGAACAGCGCCGACAAATGCAAGAAGAGATCGACAAACTCATTGCGAAAGCACGCGAATTTAACTTCACCAAATTCCGCGACAAACTCTACGCAGATGGAGAACTCTCCTCAGCGGAGAAGACACACTTGAACATTATTGCTAAAATTATTAAGACACGTATTGATGTACTTACCGACAGTAGGGAAGTTTTGATGCGTGTTCTCGGAGGTCAGAAGTGAAACAGTACGCTTTAGTAAAGGACATGGTTAACGGCTCGTCTTACTATGGCGTTGTCATCCGTGAAAATGGGCTTACCGAATGCAAAGGTGTTTCAGGTGTAGGCGAAAAGTGGGCGGAATCTTACAACAACGCCGAAACTAAGTCCCTTGACGATGGTCTTCCCTATGGTGTGAAAATCGGAGAATTCCATGCGTTGACTCAAAGCGAGGAAATCCTTGTCGAACACATGCTTGACGGCAACACTGTTCGTTTCCCAGACAGAACTCAACTGAAGCAACTGTCTTTCCACAAAACAGACGCTAATTCAAGCCTTCCTGCCGTTTCAAACACGCCGCTTTCAGCATTTTTGATGGATGACCTGCAAACCGCAGTTGACTACAAGATTCGCGCTTTCCTCTCCGACTCTGCGAGAGCGTCAGTGATGCTGAAGTCACGTCTTGAAAGATACGGCATCAGCGACACAACTGTCGGCTTCAAGTCTGCAAGCAATAACAGTTTCCTGAATGAAGACATGTCCAGTGTGGCTCGTGGACATGGCAATCTTCGACGTGCGCTGTTGGATATCAGAGACGCAAAATCAACCTTCCTAGAAAATCATCCGGGATATCAGGTTGGAATCGAGGAAAAAGCAATCGGGCGTAGCCTCGGTCGAGGTGCGCGCATTGGCAGACGTGCGGCTCGCGCCTTCAAGCCATACGACCCGAACGCAATCGATGGCGACATGGACGGAATTGTTCAAGAAGGAACACCTTGGGAACGTCCAGCAGTCAGAGTTGGTGGACGTGGCGTTCGCTTAACCCCAACGCAGCAGCGGGCAAGAAGCGAAATTGCTCCAGATGTCGGGATGCGTAGCCGGACGGGTGATGGAGAAAGCATTCAGGACAGGCTTACAGCGGCGCGTAACAGTCGACAGCAAAAACTTGCCGATCGCATGCGTGAAATGGGTTTCGACGATGACAATCAAAAAGAAATCAATGACTGGCTGAGAACCTTTAACCCGGAAGATTTCGAATATACCGACATTGATGATCTCGAGATTGAAGGTCTGACCTCGCGCCGTGGCTCATCCAGCCCTACCGGCAGCATTTTTGGTCAGCGCCGTTACTCAAGCGAGGATTGGATCGAAGGCCAACTCGATGAGGGGCCGCTTGCTGGTTCTTTCTTTGAACTTCGAACCACACGCGATTACACCGAAAGCAACTTTAATGATCCGGGTGAAACGCTCGGTGGTAATGATGAGTTGACTGTTTACACGCCTGATGGTGTCGTTCTCAGTTTCGAAAACGAAACATGGGAAGACTCTTTGGACCTTATCAATGTCCGCGCACCGGGCGGTGATGGCCTTCGGTCAAGAAGTCGACGCGGGGATGACGAGGACTACCCTCGTATCGACCCCGATCTCATCAACAGGTTGCGAAATGAACGATTTGTTCCCGAGACAAGTCGTTCTGGTCGTGCACGTCAAAACCGCATCATTAACACCCCGAACGCTGATGGTGGTCCACCACGTCGTGCAGTCCGGGAGCGCTCTGGCCGAGTTGTCCCAGAACCACCGGCACGTGATCGGAGCGGACTGCGCAGCAGGACCGGTGACACCGCCAACAGAAATGCCGAATTGACCGGTGTAGGAACAACCGTCCCCAAAGCCATGAAGGCAAACAGGAAGTTCTTCCAAACACTTGCTGCCAACGGATTCGTTTGGGACGACAAGCCTGACACCAGTGGCAGAGTTAGGATTTTCCTACCCGACCGCATGTCCGACTGGACACTTGACCAGCCCGACAGCGTCCGTAATCAGTGGGGCAAATTCAAACCAGCCCGCGAAAATCAGGCAGCCGGCTTCATTCACGTACACCCCGGCAAGGACACGCCACAACGTCCTGAAAACATGGCGAAACGTTTCCTGCGCACCATTTTTGGCGACACCGCATGGGACGACATGGAAGCAAACGCCAAGAAACCCGGCGATAAGCGCGGCACTGGTCGAATCGGAGTAATTCCTTCAACTAGCACCGGCGCGACTGGATTGCGTTCCGCAACGTCTCGTGCTCGCACTCGTACTGCCTCAACGGAAAGAGTAGCAACGCCCACCACAACCGGACGAAGCCTCCGCTCGGGCCAACTGCGCAAACTTGGAAAGCCCGGTGTCGCAAGAGGTGAAAGCGACGGAAAAATCTGGGAACAATTGGATGACAACCAACGCGATTTGTTCAAGCAATTTGCACAGGCGCGTGAAGTTCAGTTGATGCGGAATCTCACTCAGGATGCGAGAATGCGAAAGTTCCGCAACAAGATGATAGATGATGGCGATTTCGACGAAATCGACGAGGACGGCAACGTTGTGCGGAATTACAACAAACCGCTTGCTCGAAACATCATCCCATTGGCGCAACGAGAAATTGACGATCTGCTTCGCGATGAAAAAATCACGGAGGAAACCCACGTAAAGTGGCAGAAAACTTTGGACGACATCAAGACGTTGCGCAACATGAAGGAAAGCGACAACTACGAAGCGCTGGAGCACCTGCATCCGGCAAGTCGTGCCAAGATCATCAAGGACGCTCGGGGTGAAGATTCAAGCATTCCGGGTGTTCGTGCACTGAAGGCTGATGGTCCGTCAACGTTCTTCGGTGATCAAGCCCGTACAGCCAGTGGTCGTAGCGCCGGTAAGAATCGGAAACCGAAAAGGAAGCGGCCTTTCGCTGACCGCATTATCACACCGAATGTTGAACGACTACAGCGTCGGGCGGCTCGTCGTCAACGAGCACAAGCGATTCGTCGGGGAGGCCTTGTTCGCGGTCAAGAGGCTGACGTTTCTGCAACGCAAAATGCTCGACGCAAACTGGCTCGTCAACTTCGTCGAGCACGACGCAGATTTAAAGGAGAACGCGACGAAAGAGCGATCCGTAAAATCTTTGACGAAAAGAAGAAAAATCACCCATTGGCCCGTACAAAAGAAGGCGCTCCAGAAGTCAATGACAAGTACGTTGATTACCTTGCCTTCGTCGGATCAAATATTGATAAACGTCAAAAAGGTGAACTCTCATCAGACGTTCGCGACAGCGTCCTTCGAGACCTTTGGCAAAACGGAGGATTCAACCAACGCCCCGAACTCATTTCTGCGGACGAGATGCAGGCCCTCAGCGATGCGGGTTGGCAGGTTCTACACCGAGGAGTTGACAGACTGGGAACTCAAGCACAAGCAAACACAGATTCGTACAAGGAAGACTTGGACCGTTTCACGCCCGGCGAAACTAATCTACGAGCACATGGCGTTGGCGAATACTGGGCTGCTCCGGGGAGTGGGCACTGGGGAGGTTACGGTTCTGGCATGCTTGCCTTCATTGACCCAGAAGGCAAAAGGATCCAGAGGAATAAACTCAAGGGATTATCAGATGAATCTTGGCCAGCAATGAAGGAAATCCAAGATCTCATCGATGAACTAGGTGATGGAGTTGCACAAGGTGAAGACCCTGCAAACTTCGTTGATCAAGTAATGGAACGACTCCGCTCCAATGGTCTCGAAGGTCTCCTCGAAAAAGATAATGAAATCATCCAAGTGGCTCGCCAATTGCTCGACAGGTACAAGGGCATGACCCCGAATGACACAAAGCGTGAAAATACGTGGAATGCCATTCAATATATGCTCGGCCAATCGAGGCAGGCGCAATGGTCAGGCGGAGAGGGATATTGGGCTCCAATCCTCGGCTACGACTACGTCACCTCAAACGAGGGCGTGTTCCTTGTTCACAACCGAGGCAGTGTTGCTGTGCTTGACGTCGCCGAACCGCTCAGCGGCGGAGCAGCAAAGACAATTGTAGATGGCCTCAATGAAGGGTAAACTATTGACATGAGTGATACAACTAACGAATGGGGCGAAGATCTGCAAGAGGTAGAGCGTCGACAGCAATTCACCGACCGGTTTAACGAGTTGATGGACTTGACCGACTACCCGCCATTTTCAATCAATCTTGAAAAACACAACGAGTATCGCGAAGAAGTCATGGCCTACAGCGTGAAAATCTCTGAACAAATTCGTGAAAGCGACGCAATCGAAGATCGACCATTCTCAACACTTATGGCGAAATGGGAAGATGACCTTGACGAGGCCAAACTCTACAAACAGCGTTATGGTAGGGATTTTGTTGGCGCCCAGAAAGCGGCCGCAAAGAATGACGGCATCTCCATGCGTGACGTAAAGCCCATCGGACCACCATCAGCATATAAAGACTGATGAATAAAGGGGCCGCCGGGAAAGCGCGAGCACTCCGACGCGCTAAAGAATTGGGATGCACTGGTGCACACAAACATCCTGACGGCGGCTGGATGGCATGCTCCACCCATGAAGAGTACGAGCGTTTAGAAGCCGAAGAAGAGTCCGAGCAAGAAGAAAAATCCGTTCTTTCTCGTGTTCGTGAATTCCAAAGTGTTCGCGAACGAAAAGGCAAACGCCGCAAAAAGAAAAATAAAAAGAACTGGGAAAAACTCGGTGAACGTGGCGTTGTTTCAATCGACACAATCACTGGCGGCGGGCTCGTTTCGGGCGCTGTCGCTGGAAAAGTTGCATCAGCAATCCCCCGTGACGGAGAAGAAGATGTTTTTACCGACATCAACTCAGCACGTCGAAGGGCGCGACAACTGGGATGTATCGGAGTTGCACGACGTCGTTCCACTGGCGGTCAAGTCGTATGGACTCCGTGTTCAAACATCACCGACTATGCGCGACGCACAGGAAGCACCGCCCTTGGCCGTCGATACATAGAACGAATGCGACGGCAAGAAGCGCGTCGAATCGTTGAAGAAGAACGCAAGCGCGGTCGCTACAAGCGTAAAATTTCCCTATTTGAAGAACTTCACGGGAAAGCGCTCGGCAGGAAAATCCGTCAGGCTGCTGCTGTTTTCGATGCCAATGCCACGGATGGTGACAACGACGGGATGGTGCAAGATGGCACCGCTTTTGCTAGACCAGCAATCCCCAAGGGTGTCGGTAAGTCGAAAACATGGAAAGACCTCATTGAGATGGAGCCCGGTTGGATGTCCGAGGCACCAAAAAACATTCAAAGAGCAGCGTCGCAGGAAGCGAGAGAAAAACACCGGAAATTACGTGTTTCTGGGCTTCGTTCGCAGCAAACCGGGTCCGGTGGTCGTGCTCAAGTGAGTCGAATCATGCAACAAGTCATGCCAGAGCATCGTGGAAAAGAGGATAGAACCCTCTATTTCATTGGCGGAACAACTGGTGCGGGGAAGTCAACTCTCACCCGAAATGACAGATTTGGGATACCGGGGCCTGATGCTGCTGCACATATTGACCCTGATGAGATTAAGGCCGGTTTGGTTGGCTGGGATAATGGCCGTGGTGCTGGTGCCGTTCACGATTCTTCACGACGAGTTACCGATCACGCCATGAAAGCAGCGGCTGAGGAAAAAACCGATATGGTCGTTCAGGGTACTGGCAAGAGGACTGAGCACCTTCAAATGGCTCGTCAAAATGGATATGCAACTGTTGGGCACTTTGTTCATATTCCCGGTGACGAAGCAGATCGCCGGATTGTTCAGCGAAATGCTGACAATAGGCAGAATGGTGGAGCGATAATCCCGGAATGGTTTGGGAGCCAGATTGGTCGTGAACTACAGCCGATTGTTCCTCGTCAAATTACATCCGGATTATTTGATGAATTCTTCTTGTGGGATAACAGCGGAGACACACCCGTTCTGATTGCTAAGCGCACCAAAGACGGAAATTACAACATCAATGATATTGATGCTTTCAATGATTTCTTTAGTCCGACCGGAGCCGAGTACGTCAAGAACTACTGGGATAGTAAGTCAAGTAGTTAACTAGATAAGGGCCTTATGTAATGCCCTTAAAAAAATAGTGTTATTTGCCTTATTTGGGGCTAGTGATGTTGTACCTTATAGGTAAGGGCGCGTGCTTACGTAGGCCTTGTAAACCATCCATCACGTAATTCTTCCAAGGAGAAGACCCATCATGGCAGATTCAAGCCGCATTACGGAGTTGCAGACCGCGCTCCAGAGCAAGATGGACGAGAACAAGGCCATTGCCGACTCGTTCAAAATTGAGGACGGCGTCGTCGTCGTCGAAAATGACCAGAAGTCCGCGTTCGACGCGAACATGAAGGACATCAAGGAGATCAAGTCACTGATCGCCGGCCTTCAGGACTTCAGCGAAGTTCAGTCGTGGAGTGCAGAGTCGGTTGAGTCCGTCGCTGCTGCCGCTGCTGCTGGCGAGGGCCTCCGCGAGGCTCGCGCTCAGTTCAAGTCGATCGGTGAGGAATTCCTCGCTTCCGACGAGTTCAAGAGCCTTCAGGGTGGCCGTAACGGCGCGAACATGCCGTCGCCATTCCAGTACTCTGGCTCGCTGACCACCAGCGGTTACGGCGTTAAGGACATCTACTCGGCGATGCCTTCCGGCACCCCGGGTCAGTTTGGTTCGATCCAGCGCGATCCGATTGTGATCCCGCCGCAGCGCACCAAGCGCGTCCGCGACCTGTTCCCGACCCGCACCACTTCGGCTGCGATCATCGAGTACTTCCGCATGACCGGATTCACCAACAACGCGGCGACCGTCGCTGAGCGTGGTGGCACCCCCGAGACGTTCGCTGCGAAGCCGCAGTCGACGATGACCTTTGAGGGCGCTCAGGCTCCCGTTCGCACCATCGCTCACTGGGAGGCCGCTCACCGCAACGTCCTCGCCGACGAGCCGCAGTTGCGTTCGATCATCGACAACGAGTTGATGTACGGCCTCCGTCTTCAGGAAGACGCTCAGATCCTCTCTGGTGACGGAACTGGTGAGAACCTCACTGGTGTTCTCAACACCACTGGTATCCAGACCTACGACTGGTCCGACGGTGCGCTCAGCCCGGTTCCGGACACGAAGGCTGACGCGATTCGTCGCGCCGCCACGCTTTCGTTCCTCGCCTACTACGAGCCGACCGGCGTCGTTCTTCACCCGAACGACTGGGAGGACATCGAGTTGACGAAGGACAGCAACGGTCAGTACCTCGTCGCGGTTTCGGTCGCGATGGGTGGCGAGCCGCGCGTCTGGCGTCTCCCGGTCGTCGAGACCCCCGCTATCGCCGAGGGCACCGCTCTCGTCGGTGCGTTCGGTACCGGCGCCCAGTTGTACGACCGCGAGCAGGCGAACATCCGGATCTCCGAGCAGCACTCGGACTTCTTCGTTCGCAACGCGATCGTGGTGCTCGCCGAGCAGCGTCTGGCCCTCGCGGTCAAGCGTCCGGAGGCCTTCGTGAAGGTTTCCTTCGACGGCGCTCCCGAGGCTCCCTGATCCTCGGATCAACAACTAACGGCCTAGAGCCGTAGGAACGTCCCCCGGGTTAGTCCCCGGGGGATTTTCCTTTATATGTACAATGTTTAATATGGCAAAGAACAGCAACGCCGACAACGATTATTGGGATGAATACAAACGGATTGGTCGAGACTTCAGGGGTGGACCAGAAGACCTCGAGGAACTTGTTGTTGATGAACATCGGCACGTGCGTATCCATCGCCGTAGAAAAGAAAAGATGACCGACGAATGATGACTCTGTACACCTATCGGGCACGGCTTGACCGTGTTGTTGACGGAGACACCGTCGACCTAACCATTGACCTTGGATTTGATATCC
>Ga0255767_1004545_pt1 | contig 11356 bp, 6 predicted proteins | sample 071ome_24_FD_179967 | JGI IMG/M metagenome (GOLD analysis project Ga0255767, IMG submission 179967) | Coastal salt marsh microbial communities from the Groves Creek Marsh, Skidaway Island, Georgia - 071402CT metaG (version 2) | ecosystem: Environmental > Aquatic > Marine > Intertidal zone > Salt...
AGAGAAAGAGGGAGAGGGAGAGAGAGAGAGAGAGAGAGAGAGAGAGAGAGCACACCGCGGCTCACAACATGATCGGGATAGTTTTATATGTTTCGCGCGGCAAAAATGCCAACGTTTGTGAAGGAAAACCACGCGCGTGTGAGAGTGAGAAAAAAGATCTATTATGCATACACGGTGTGATGTTACAAAAGTCATAACCTCTTTTGCTAAAAAAAGGTCCATCTTTCCTTCCGAGCGCGAAAACTTTGCGAGGAAGTGGTAAAACTCAACGAATTTGTCGCGGCGTCATGGGCTTTTTCACGTCTCGCTATTATGGCCTTTTCAATATCTGCGTCGTCGTCGTCGTCGTCGTCTTGGAGAAGATTTCCGTGACCGATGGATTCCAAGTACTTCGCGTGCGCCATTTCCAAGGTGAGACTGGACCTTTCGTGGACAGCGAACAAAGCAACGAAGACGCCCAATACGCAAATGATCGCTTTGGCGAGGAAGACGAGAATATCTCCGAGTAACGACATCGTTGTTTCTTCGGTGATGCTCGCGAGTAAGAATATGCCGTACCAAAATGCGACGATGGACGCTACCGCGGTTTGACGCGCGTGTTGAGGGAACCACTCGCATGCGAATAGCAACGGTAAAGACGCCGCGCCGATGCCGTAGCCAAAAGCGCCAAAGCAGTTACAGAATACAATCACGGACGTTTTCACATCCCCCTCGTTATCGCTACCACCTTCATAATTAGCGCCGTCAACGACGGAGACGATGAAACGCACGCTGTTAGCTAACGCTAAAATGAAAAAAGACGTCACGAGTAAACTTTTTCGCCATTCGTCCACGCGATATGCGCAGATGAGTATGCCCGCGAGCATGGAAAAATACGCATACAAGTACGCCTCATTGACCGCTTCGTCTGTTTCATCTGATGTGAACATATAAAAAGACGACGTACCAAAGCTTTGAATCATAATCAAACACGAGCACACGATTGTCGCTGAAAAAAACTTGGTCTTTGAGACTAAATCGTACCAGCGAAATCGCGAAGTGCTTCCTTCTGGCGACGTTCGATCTAAATCTGTTTTGATGCTCTGCATTTCCTGCAACGATTCGACAGCGTTGGAGTCACTAATTTTCGCGCACGAGTGTTGCGCGTCGATGACTCTTCCTTTGGAAAGGAGCCATCTGGGTGATTCAATCACAGCAACGAACATGCCCATGCACACAGCCATGAATACAAGAACAAACATAACGACGTAGAACTTATCGCTCGAACCGTCGGCTGGTTGGATCAATTTGACTATTTCGCCTATCATAAGCGCGCCTAGAATTGACGCTAAACTAATGCAGAGAGTGATAACACGTCCGCGAATCTGCGCTGGAGCCGTTTCCACCAACAACACGGGCGCAACTGAGTACCACGACGCGCAGGTCATGCCGCACATGCACGCGAATAAAACCGGCACGAATGGAGGTGCGTCGCACAGCGAAGCGTTCGAATTACTCACGCCAAAGAAAAACGACCACAAAGTTGCCGCTGTCCCGGCAGATAGGGATAACATGATTTTTCTACCATACGCGTGGTCTGATAAAAAACCACACGTAATCGCCCCTAGAACAGCCCCAAATAACGCAATCGCTCGAAACGCGTTGTCGTTGCCTTCGTCCTCGTTCTCTACATCGCCAAAAACTTTAGCATTTCCTCTCGGATCGAACAAAGCGTAAGACACTCCGCCAAACCCGAACGATGACAACGAAATCATCGCAAATACGACCGTCATTCTCGGGACGCATCCAAAGTAAGCTCCCCCGTGGATATCTCGAAATACGATATCTCTCATGTTGTTCTCGTTTTGACTCAATTCCTCTTCGCCGTACAAAGCTTTCGTCGTTTCTTCTAAATACTTCGACATCTCTTTCTCTCTCTTTCTCTCGTATCGTTTTTGTTCTTTCGCGCTCATCGTACTGGACAAACCAAACGTGACTGCTTTCCCGTCTGACTCTCTCGGCGAGGACGACGATGCCGCCCCCGCCTCTGTGGGTCTCGACTTCTTCACGTTTTCGTTCGTGTTCTGTATCGTCTCCCAGTCATCTTCTTCTATCCCGGCTAATAACACCCTCGGCGACGAAACCGTCGACTTCGTTCCGCTGGAACCCACCGACCTCGGCGTCGTCGTCATCGTCGAAGCGTCGTCAAAGTCTACGTTCGAACGCGGAGAAGAAGAAGAAGATCCGTACTTGTGAAAGTTCCCGATCCTCCTAGATCCTTCGATGATACCGGTACCTTCTCGACCGCTCTTTAACGACGACGACGACGACGACGACGACGACGCACCATTCGACGACGAAGCGTGGTTGCTGCTCCTGGTTGAATAATTTCGTTTCCTCCGTCCCGCGAAAAATGACCCGAACAGAGACGAATTCGTCTCGTCGTCTTCGTCGTCGTCTTCGTCTTCGTTCCGGAACCGTTTCTCGTACAATCTGATTCGCTCGCGCTTACGCGCCGCGGTTGTTTTACTCCTTCCTGGAAAAGCATATACGTTCTCGTCGTTTTCTTCGTCTCCTTCTCGTCGATGAGATAAAAAACTTTGCCGGAACCTTTCCGCTTTCTCGCTTTTCGTCGTCGTCGCGCCTTTCGGTGAGCGTTGCGACATGTGCGCGCGCGTCTGTCTCTCTCTTCCGCGGCTTTTTCCTTCTCGCCGTCGTCTCTCGCTCGAAAAAAATGTCGACGCGTGACTTTATGCGCTCGCGAAGAGGGGAACACCTTCTTTGCGCGTCTTCGATGCATTCATCGTCGTCGTCGTCGTCGTCGTCATCGTCATCGTCATCGCGCGCGCGTTTCTCTCGTCGACGGAGCCCGCCAACAACGCGTTTTCTGTTTGAGGCGCTTTTCCCCGGGAAAACTTTTAAGATACGATTTGATGTCTTCATAACCCAAAAGCTTTATCGCGCTTTGATCGATTCGAACGCGACGTAAACAAGCGCGCCGCGTTTCGTTCGAGCGAGAACAAACGCACGCGCGCTTTCGCGCGAAAGTTCTGTTTTTTATCTCTACTGGTTTCTTTCTCTTTCGTTTCAAAGACGCGCATCGTTTAAACATCACGCGGGCTGTGCGAGGAACGCAACTGTTTTCGTCGTCGTCGTCGGCTTTGCCGAGAAGAGCATCACCGTCACCGCTTTTAAAGCGGTCCGTGAAACCACCGCGCTTTCGAAAACGACCGAGACGAAGGATACGGTCGGCGGCGATGGATGATGATGATGATGATGATGATGATGATGATGATGCTTTACTACCATCACCACCACCGCGCGCGGTGAGAAGCGCCGAGAGACGAAAGAGAGAAGAGGCGCACAGACTCGACAGAGAGAAGCGAAAGGAAGGAGATTCCGTGCCGAGATACTACCTGGACGCGCAAACCGCGTCGGATATCGACGTCGCGCTGATGGATCGCGAGAAACACGGGTGGTCCATCGATCAGTTGATGGAGCTCGCCGGTTTGTCCGTCGCGGACGTAATATGCGACGAGAAGACGACGCAAGAGTGGTCGAGAGCGATTATTTTGTGCGGTCCGGGAAATAACGGCGGCGATGGGCTGGTCGCGGCGAAACATTTAGCGCAAAGAACGTGGTCAATTGACGTGTGGCATCCAAAGTTGACCGATAAGGCGATTCAGTCAAGAAAGAATGGCAGCGAGGGAGAGAAACCGTGGAAAAACGAGGAGCTCTTCATGGGACTCTACTACTCCTGTAAAGCTGCGGGTGTGCGCTTTTTGCAAGAGGATCAATTAGATCTGGTAGGTACGCACGCGACAGAGAACTTCGAAAGGCCAAATCTACTCGATTACGAACTCATCGTCGACGCCATGTTTGGTTTCTCGTTCCAAGGCGCGCCGCGAGAGCCGTATAAACAACTCCTCAAAGCCGTGACGAAGACCCAAGAAATAGTAAGCGAAATGTCCAGGGACGGACCAGAGGCACCCGTGTCGCCAAAGGTCCTAAGCGTAGACATTCCGAGCGGCGACGACGTAAACGAAGGACCAACGAAGTATTCCATCCACCCAGACTTCCTCGTTTCGCTCACGGCACCGAAACTGTGCGTTCTCCGACGCGCGGAAGGCGATCGTCGTAAACACCCGTGCCGCCACTTTCTAGGCGGCCGCTTCATATCGAAAAAGTTAATCGATGAGTTCGCAGATCGCATCGATTTAGAACACTGGTATTACGCATACTTGTCGGACGAGGACAAAAACGTCAAGCAATACGCCGATCTCGGTTTCATCGACGACGACGTAGAGTCGTCGTAATAGTTTTACAGTAATATTTTTGAAATCCACTAACAGACAACAGACGGATATTTTTGAAAACATCCACACACCTAAACTATATAACATGGTCGAAGAAGAAGTCTCCGCGCTCGCCGCGCGCATACGAAGACAACAAATGTTACTATCCTCTTCTTCCTCAAAACGAGCGTTTGCTGGAGCAGTCCTCGCCGACGCCGCCGCCGACGACGAGAGCAACGTCGCCGCGCGGGAACGACATCGACATCAAAAGCAACTGGTGATGAATTGGAAATTGGAAAAGCAGGAGGAATTGAAAAAGAAAAGCGAGATGGAGTTAAAGAGGAGGATGGAAATCGAAAGGACGAACGCTGAGAACGAGAGAAAGGACCGGAAGGCGAGGCAGATGCGGATTTTAGAGCGCGAGAGGAAGAAGCGGGAAAAAAGTTTGGAAGCGTTGCGCGAGAAGGAAAATGTTTCGATTTTGAAAGAGCATCACTCGCCTTTGGAAGCGCTGGCGAGGAGAAAACGAGACATGGATTTCGCCAGACACAGGTACGAGATGAAAACGAAAGAAACGAAGGAGAAAGAAGAACGAGACGCGCGAATAGCTCGCGCCGCGGAAAAGTTTCGGCCGAAAGTGTTCGGATGTTCCGTGTTGAGAGCGGAGACTATTTGCACTCGAGAGAGGATGAAGGCGAAAGCGGATCGGAACGAAGCGGCGAAAGCCAAGGCGGAGAGTTGGTTCTTGCCGACGAATAGCGTCATAAAGTGATTTAATCACGTATTTTCTTTTCTAGTATTTTGTATGTTTTGCGCGCGTGTATTTCTATTTCTATATGTAAATCAATCAAACTCTCTCCAACTCGGCGTGGCGCGTTTCTGACTCTCTTTGTATCGACGGAGCATCTCCACTTTCCAATCAATCTCTGGAAGAGCGCGAACGGCACTCATCGTCTTTACCGGATTCGACCACGGTCGTTGACCGGGAAGTAACGCGTTGTTGGCTTCCAACATGGCGTTAAATAGTTTATACTCTTTGACGAAGACGTCGAATAAGATGGTCTCGTCTAACTCGTTCGGAACCGGTGGATGATACATCTCCAATCGGGCCGAATGCGCGAGCGTGTCCGCGGAACATCGCGAAATGCAACTGAGAAAATTTAAAAATCTCGCAAAGTCGTCTCGCGACAAGTTTGGTATGACAGCTAAAGCGTCTGGAGCGTATTGTGGCGACATCGCGGCGCGTTCCATATCCAATAATATCTTCGCAATCGCGCGACGTTTCTTTCCAAGAAATTTCTTTTCAGCCGATGCGGCAGCGCTGGGACTGATTACTTCCATCACAGAAACGCTCGCCGGTCGTTTGCGTCGTATCTCGTGTTCCTCTAGTTCAGACGCTTCTAACGTTCCGCCGTTTTCTTCTTTTTCTTTTTCTTTTCCTCCCTCTTCGCTATCGCTATCTTCCGAAATGTGCTCTACTTCTTCCATCAACTCTTGCTCTACATCAACGCCGGCTTCGCTGATTATGGTCTCCACCTCTCTCTTCTCTTCTTCATCGCTGCGCTCGACAGACGATGGGCGTTGGCGCTGTGAGAATGCGAAACTCCCCAACGCGCTTTGAAAGAAATGTTTTCTCGGCGACACCGGTGGCGTAGACGCAGTAGATTTCGTCTCTGCTGAAGATATAGACATCCTGGAATCCTCGTCCATGCACAACAAGGACACGTATGGCTGCCCAAATGTGCCTCGTTGCTCGAACTGTTTCCTACCTTTCGCCACTTTACTGTACCGTTCTGCGTATTTTCCGATACCTAGCGTGAATCTGGTTGGCATGACAGCCTCGGCGATCCAAATGGCCAAGAGGGTCCACAGCCGAGCGGTTCCTAGTGTCGAATCCGTATTCGTGCGGTAAAAAACGTAATACCCAAACAGTATGTTGGCTAAAGTTGTGAGTTTGATCACGCTGGAAACCATATACGTGGACGACATCATCAATCTAGGTGGTTTTCGCGAGACTCGTAGCGTCGTGTACTTGTTCGCCCAATATTGAGTAAACAAAGCGGCGACAGCAAGCAGATAGCCAACAGGTAACGCTTGACCGTATAAGTTTGCCATCGCAAACGTTTTACAACACTGCGCGTACATCTCCGCCAGCGGAAAATCTGGTGGCGAGTACAGATAATCCATCGTCGCTTGCGTCTTGGCAAACGGCGCCAGAAATTTTCTCACAAAGTATCCAGGCGAGAAGATGAAATGCCCTAAAACCATTATATGTGGCGTGAAAATGTTGAACAGTTGCAAATAAAAGGCTTGGTCGACTAATCCACCGGACGTGTACCACTCGCAATCGCCATCTGACTTACCGCACGGTGTCACCAAAATCGGAATCGCGCAGACGTTCAATGCGTGGACTAAAACTAGTTTGCCCAACAACATCGTGTTCGCCATCGAGTGCGATTTGTAGCGCTCGTAGTGGTTGATTCCTTTCGCAATTTGCGTCAAAATGACGTTGATGAGCGAAATGGTCAACGCGGATGTGATTTTAAGCACTTGCAAGACGTTCTGATCGGCATCAGAGATTGAAACTTCACCGCCATTCAAGGCGGTTTTCTTGAGAATGTCCAATCTTATTTTCGTTCTCCACCGTTCGGCGTACCACTGGGCAACGCAAAATGCGACGAGACTCCCACTCATGATGAAGAATGCGTGCACGTGTCTATTCCTAAATAATCTATTGTGGTTGTTATCTTCATCACCACTTCTGGAGTTAAAACCCATGTTCCCCCAGATAATATCGGAAGGTTCCGGCGCTCTCTCGACTACGATTGCGGTAGTTCCTCGAAACTTTGGGGCATCCGGTTCCTTACGAAGCTTCCGTACAAACCACTCTTCGGCATCTGAAATATGATCAGCTACGCACGCCGACGCGCTCACCTCGTAATTAAAGGTAACGATCGCTTGGCCGGTGTTTTCCTCTAAAACCTTTGTTTTCTCAATCTCGCGTATTTTCTCTTTCATCCGTTCTATTCGTTCATCCAATGCCGCTAAATTTTTCTCCGTCGCTAGTTTTCCTTGCAAAATAAACATTCCGTAGAGAAATTTCCCGAAAACAGATTTCTTCTTCGCTCTTCTTTTCTGCGGATCGTTTCCAGCATTTATTTGCGCCGCCATCTCCGCACGTCTCAAACGCAGACGACATAACTCTCTTTCACATTCCACGAGCTTGAAGACGTTTTTCATCAAGACTGTGTTCGCAACCTCACCGTAGTGAGTAAAAAAATTGCCAACTTCCTCTCGCGTGGCGTCCTTATCCAGGAACCTTACCAACACGGAGTAATCTCCAACCGTCATTGTTTCCGCGTCGTACTTTAAAAACTTTTCCGATTGCAGTTTTTGGTACACGGCGTCAAAGATAGTACACGCCAAGACGACTAAAATTTCAATTATGAAAATGCCCACGTTTAAGGACGGTTTCGTGTCGAGCTCTGGCGAAGCGCTTTCCTCGCAACACATCATAGAGCTACTACCATCCGTAACGTTTTCGTCCACAAATCTGCAAGGTAAAATCATATCGCACACCGCACTCTCCGTCGTCGTTCCCGTAACTACGCTCTCGTACTCCGCCTCGTCTTTAGCCGTGAATTTACACGTCGTCGGACAGTTATAAAAGCTCCTCGCTTTCGCATCTTCGCACTTGGATCCAGGCGTCGTGCGCAACACGAAATTTGCCACGTTCGAGTAATAGCTCTTCAAACACTTAAATGTTGAAAACGACGATGTCGTCGTCGTCGTCGTCGTCGTCGTCGTCGTCAAGGCTACTTGTAAATCGTACGCGCCGGAAAGTTTCGATTTTTCCACGTTGACTATCGTCTCGTGCAACGTCAAACAGCTCAGAATCAGGCACAAAACGCCCACTAAAACCAACGTATCGAAGAACAAACCCAAATCCGCGGAAAATTTCCCGATCGACTCGTTCGACGCGGATAAACGAAACGGTCTCGCCGAGTGAATATCTCGCAATCCTCTGAAATCGGTGGAAAACTCTCTCAGTTTCTGCAAATCGGCTCTTTTTTCCGAAAGAAATGTGGAGAGAATGGACTCGCGCTTTTGTTCCGCCAGAACGTCGTCTTCGATGCGTTGCGGTGGCTGCTGGTCTTCGACATCGTTCTTTTGTTCTTCTTCTTTCTTGGACATGGCTGCGATTTGATGATGCGCTGCGCTGAAGCGCGCAGCCGCGAGGAACAAAGAATGACGAAATATATTCAGAGCGGTGGTGGTAACTGTATCGGTATCGAGTTATACGTGCGTTGAATTCAATTATGTGCATGTTGTGTATGATGCTGACCTTTAAAAACAAACAATAAATAGTTTAAGCTAAGTGATGCGGCTATATATATATATAATGTGCCATTTATTCTTTATTTACCGGACATTCGCATGGCGATGTCACTGGATAAATCCCGCGATGGTCGGTCATCATTCTTCTCCACGACTTGTTCTTGCTTCTGTTCCGGCTTCGAGGCAGAATCGACGCTGTTACTATTCAACAACATCGTCGTTGTCGTAGAACTTGGATTCCACATGCGCCTCGGGTAGAAATTTTGAATCAAACTTCTGAATCCGCTACCCAAGGAGCTTGTTTCCTCCAACTTCTCCTTCTTGGCCGTGAGCTTTTCCGTTCTCGCCTCGATGTTCTCCATCCATCTGGACGCCCAGTTTTTCTTGTACTCTTCTTCTTCCAGTCGCTTCTTTTCCTCCTCTTCCAACCTTGCTTTTTCCTCCGCCGCGGCTTTTTCTTCCGCCTCTTTCTTCGCTTTCTCTTCGGCTTCTTTCTTCGCCTTGCGCGCGGCCTTTTTCGCCTCTAATTCCGCCTTCGCTTTCGCCTCTGCTTCCTCCCGCGCTTTCTTCTCCGCGAGCTCAGCTTTGACTTTCTTCTCGTGTTCGAACAACTTCTTCGCGTACGCTAACGCTTCGTTTTTCTTCTTTTCTTGTTTTGCGATTTCACCGAAGTTAGTCAGCTTGGATTGCGCCAGTCGCGCGGATTTACTTTTCGATTTGGTGGACGAAGAAATCTTACTTTGTTCTCCCTCTTGTCCGTTTTTGTTCTTCTTTTTGCTGCTCGAACCCGATTTGATTTTCAGTTCGTGTTCTTCCATATTTTCTTCTTCGTCGTCGTCTTCATCGACGACCTTCACCCACATCGGTTTCTTCGAGTGTCCTCCTTTCGTGGATGAAGTCGAAGCGGGCGCCTTTGTTTGTTCCTCCTTTGCTTTCGCCGCCGCGATGGCTTCCTTGATCGCGTTGGTGTCTTTCTTGTGCTGCAAAAACTTCGCGATTGCTTCTTCTTTCATCGCCGCGAGTCGCGCGTCTTCGTCTTCTTCTTCATCTCCGCACTCCTCGCATTCCTCTTCCTCTTCTTCATCTCCCTCCTCCTCCTCTTCTTCGTCTTCTTCCGATTTCTCTTCAAACTCTTCCAAAACTTCCTTCCCGACTGGCTGCCCGGGCACGCACGTCTTCTTCGAGTACAAATCCTTAGCCGGCGTGTCCGAAATGGATTGAACGTAATCCTTCGTCTTAAACCTACAATACGGCTTATTTGCGTCCTTATAATCCACGTACGCGTCGCACGTCTCCGACTCCGTGCAAATCTCCTCGCACTCCTCCGCGGATTCTTGATAAACGAACTTTTCGTACTCAGCCCCCTCGTCGGTTGCTTCTTGCGCCGGAACCCACTTGTTAAAATGCGGCACGTAATACGACGTCGCCTCCAGCTTCTTATACGAATCTCTCCCGATGTAGTCTTCCATGTCGTCTCCATCCACGGCGGTTTTAAACTGGCAATACTTCGGGTACTGGTCGCCGTAATCCACGAAGCCGACGCACTCGGCGTCTTCGTTACATTTTTGCTCGCACTCCACGGTAGAGTCTTCGTACTCGAGCTTGTACGCTAAATCACCCTCCTCGAAGTCGCGCTCTTTCACGTTCGTGTCCGTGATCCGTATGTACGTTTGCGGGCAGATTGGATTTTCGTCCTCTTTTTTCTTCTTTTCTTTCTTCCCGAGGTCCAGGAGGTGACTTTTTTTCTTGTTCTTCGAAGAAGAAGAAGAAGAAGAAGAAGAAGCCGCGCGATGCTTTTGCTCGTGGTGCTGTTCACGCCTCGCGGCACTCGCGCTCGAAGAAGACGAAGAAGAAGAAGCGCGCTCACTACCACCACCGAGCATCAAAACCGCGCTTTTCCCTCCGCCTTCCGTCGTCTTGGTCGCCGCCGCCGCGAGCGTCGTCAGCAGCGCCACCGCGCCGACCGCGACTTTCGCGTAGTACGACTTTCCAATTCGCACATTCTTTTCTCCAAAATCATCATCATTCGACGAAGACGACGACAACAACAACGGCGCCTGTTCCGCGTTTATCGACGTCATCTTCTCAGATTGTCGTTACACTTCTTTGCCTCTTCTCTCGTCGGTTCTCTCGCGTCGTCCGATCTTTATTACACCGCCGCGCGCGAAGAAGATATAAAACACCCTTTAACAACAACGAGAGAGTCCAAAGGTGCGGGAAAACGCGGCCCCTTTTTGCGTTTTTATTCCAAAGCGAAAAAAAACGAAAAACGTGCGTTTTAGGGTTTCAAGCAAAAAAAAAGAAGAAAAGAGAAGAGCAACAAACGAGAAAAAAAAAGAGAAAAAAAATGTCGCGCAAACGCGCCGTCGCGACGCTGACGGAGTCGTTGTTGGCTTCTTTACCAGCCCGGCAACGACAAAGACTACTGCTCTCCTCCTCGACGGGGGGGGGACTGGCGGCGACGACAACATCAACGACGAGTATCATCGGGAGTAGTAGCGTCGGTAGTAGCGACGACGACAGCAGCGCGAAGAATGGCCCAAACGGCGCTTTGTTTCCCCGTCTTCTCGTCGTTCAAAGGAGAGGCGTTAGCTTTCATTCCTCCGCGGGAGAAGAGGATGACGTGCGACGAGAGAAGTGGAAGCGCGAACGACGAGGACGACGACGGACGATGATGGACCAGGCGACGACGACGGCGCGGTGTTATTATTCGACCGAAAAGAAGACGACGACGAGTTTAGAAG
>Ga0255767_1004548_pt1 | contig 11352 bp, 9 predicted proteins | sample 071ome_24_FD_179967 | JGI IMG/M metagenome (GOLD analysis project Ga0255767, IMG submission 179967) | Coastal salt marsh microbial communities from the Groves Creek Marsh, Skidaway Island, Georgia - 071402CT metaG (version 2) | ecosystem: Environmental > Aquatic > Marine > Intertidal zone > Salt...
CGGAATGGCGTTCCAGCAGGCGGCACTCTTCGACTGGCGGACGGTGCGACGCAACGTGGAACTACCCCTGGAGTTGCAGGGCTGGGACAAGGCCAAGCGCAAAGCCCGCGCCCTGGAACTCCTGGACATGGTGCAGCTCGCGGACTTCACCGAACATCGGCCGTGGGAATTATCCGGCGGCATGCAACAGCGCGTAGCGATCGCCCGTTCGCTGGCAGTCGACCCGACGATTCTGCTGATGGACGAACCGTTTGGCGCCCTGGATGAGATGACGCGCGAACGCATGCAAAACGAACTCCTGCGCATCCGCAAGGAGACGGGCAAGTCGATCGTGTTCGTCACCCACTCGATCCCCGAGGCCGTCTACCTGTCCGACCGTGTCGTGGTCATGTCGCCCCGTCCCGGACGCATCACCGACATCGTGGAGGTGCCCCTGGGAGACAACCGCGACGAGGACACCCGCGAAGCCGACGCCTTCTTCGACGCTGTTACCGCGGTCCGCGAGGCCCTGCGCGGCCGCGTGGGAGGTTCGGATGCGCGCGCCAAGGTGGGCGAAGTCTGATGTCCACCCAGACGGCCGATCGGCTGAAGTTCATTTGGCCACCGCTGCTCATCGCGGTGCTCTTCCTGAGTGCCTGGCAGCTCCTCGTGGTGGTCCGAGATATTCAGCCCTACCTGCTCCCGGCTCCCTCCCTGATTGCCGAGAACTTCTTCGGCGATATCGCCCTGATGTGGGAGACCGCCCTCTACACCGGAACGACGGCATTCCTCGGACTTGTGTTCGGAACAATGGTAGGCCTGGTCATGGCGCTTCTCGCCCAGCGCTTCTTCGTGGTTAACAATTTGGTCACTCCCCTTGCCGCCGGCCTGGCGGCAGTGCCCATCATTGCTCTAACACCGATACTGAACAACATGTTCAGCATCACGAGTCGGACCCCACGGGTGCTCGTGACCGCGATCATCGTGTTCTTCCCGATGTTCGTGAACGTCACCCGCGGACTGATTCAGGTGCAACCGGTGCAACTGGAGTTGATGCGCTCGATGAACGCCCAGCCACGAACCGTGCTGCGCGTCCTGCGCATCCCTAACGCCGTTCCCTTCTTCTTCACCGGAATGAAGGTCGCGGCCCCCCTTGCCGTCATCGCGGCACTGGTCGCCGAGTATTTCGGCGGCCCTCAACAAGGACTTGGCTCTCGAATAGCAAGTTCGGCAGCCAACACCGCCTACGGACGAGCGTGGGCATATGTAGTTGCAGCCATCATCGTCGGCTTGGCGTTCTACTTGATCGTCGTGGCCATCGAGCGATGGACAACACCCTGGACAGGCAGAGCACGTTCGGCCTGACACGAAGAAGGAGGAAGTATGCGCAACATCGCACGCAGTCGGTGGACTCAAGTTGTGAGTCTCGCCGCAGTCGGTGTGCTCGCGCTGTCGGCCTGCAGCAGCTCGGACTCGAGCTCTGAGGAGACCGCTGCGGAGGAAACCGCAGTGGAAGAACCGGCAGTCGAAGAGGACACCGAACCAGAGGAAACCGAAGAGGCTGAGGTCGAGGAGCCTGCCGCCGACGAGGGTTGTGCGGAACTGACTCCCGCCAGTCTTCAACTGCAGTGGTTCGTCCAAGCCCAGTTCGCTGGGTACTACGCAGCCAAAGACCTCGGCTTCTACGAGGACAACTGCATCGACGTCACCATCCTGGAGGGCGGCGTGGACATCGTTCCGCAGACCGTTCTCGCACAGGGTGGCGCTGACTTCGCCCTTGCATGGGTGCCCAAGGCGCTCGCATCGCGTGAGCAAGGAGCCGGCATCGTCGACATCGGCCAGGTCTTCCAGCGCTCCGGCACCTTGCAGGTGGCTTGGGCAGATTCCGGCATCGAGTCCCCCGCGGACTTCCAGGGCAAGAAGATCGGTAACTGGGGCTTCGGCAACGAGTACGAGATCTTCGCAGCTCTCGGCAAGGAAGGCCTCGACCCGGCTTCCGACGTGGAGCTCGTCCAGCAGCAGTTCGACATGGTCGCCCTGCTGAACCGCGAGATTGACGCGGCCGAGGCAATGACCTACAACGAGTACGCCATGCTGCTCGAAGCAGTGAACCCGGACACCGGTGAGCTGTACACCGCCGATGACTTCAACGTCATCAACTACGCGGACTACGGAGTCGGCATGCTCCAGGACGCTATTTGGGCGGATGAAGCGCGGCTTGGTGACGCCGACTACGTCGATCTGGCGCAGCGCTTCGTCACTGCATCCTTCGAAGGCTGGATCTACTGCCGCGACAATCCGCAGGAGTGCGCCGAGATTGTGACCGCCAACGGGTCGCAGCTCGGAGCCAGCCACCAGCTGTGGATGATGAACGAAGTCAACAAGCTCGTGTGGCCATCACCAGCGGGAATCGGCATCGTCGATTCCGGTGAGTGGCAGCAGACCGTCGACATTTCCCTCAACTCCCCGAACCTTGAGGGTGCAACGGTCATCACCTCCGCTCCACCAGCAGAGGCCTACACCAACCAGTTTGCAGAGACCGCCAACGCGGAGCTCACCAACATGGGACTGGACACCACCGGTGAGGGCTTCAGCCCGATCGAGGTGACCCTCAACGAGGGTGGTGAGTAGGAGTCACACGCCTGACGTGAACCACTGACGGCACAAGGAAGGCCCGGGCTTCGGCTCGGGCCTTCCTTGTGTCATGAATCGCTTGCGGCAATGGCCGTGTGAGCCGTCAACTGGCCAGGCTGAGGAAGACTGCCGGACGACCCTCCTGACGGCGCACAGCACTCGCAATGGCCGCAAGGGCTCGCTCACGAACGGGACGAGGACTCGCGTGGTCCTCGTACACATCGATCGCCACGGGAGTCAGTCCGCGAGCACGAGCCGCAGCCACGATGTCGTGTGCACGCGGATCGGCGTCGTTCCAGGAACGATCCTCTATCGCCATAGCGAGCGCGTCGAAGTCCATAAGCGCACCGCTCGTTGCGACGTCGAATGCAGGCTGGTCGCTCGCGTGGTCCGAGCTCATGTCATCCGAGTTGATGTCCTTGCGGCTCTGCTCGGTCGCACGCGGCCCATCACGCCACGTGTAGGCATTGCGCAGGTAGACAGCACCGAAGACCAGGGCGAACACCGAGAAGCCCCACTGCTGGGTCGCATATCCGTAGACCAACCACAGACATTCGGCGGCGACGGCGACCAACCAGGCCCACCACAGCCGTCGCCCCGCTAGGACCATGGCGGTCAGGTTCACCGACATGAGAATCCACGACCAGTACCACGCAATCATTTCTTTTCCCTCCTGGAGGGAAAGTTAAAGGAATCTTGTGAACATGAAAAATTATGGAATATGGTCGTGTTGATCGTATAATTTAATACATGGGTATGGCGGAAGCCTCGTTTCGGCAGCTCGCGGCTTTCGTCGCCGTTGCCCGCGAAGAGTCCTTCAGTGCCGCCGCGGACGAACTCCGGTACGGCCAGGCCACCGTCAGCCAGCAGGTGGCCGCGCTAGAAAAGCACATCGGAGCCCGGCTCTTCGAGCGTCCCGGTGGCCCGAAGCCCATTTCGCTCACTCCCCTAGGCCGGGTGCTGCTGCCGCAGGCGCAACACATTCTCGAGCACCTGACAAACGCCGAACTCGATATTCGCGATGTGGCCTCCGGTGCCTCCGGCCGGATCAAGATCGGCACTTTCCAAAGCGTCGCGGTCCACTTGCTGCCCGTCGCCGTTCACGCCCTGCGGATGAAGTCTCCGCACGTGACCTTCTCTTTGTTCGAAGGCCCGAGTTCCGAGGGCTTGATTGACCTCCTTCTCGAGGATGAACTCGACGCGACTTTCATTGAGGGAACCTCGAGCGACCCTCGTCTGGACGTGACAGAACTGGGCACCGACCCGTACCTGCTCCTCCTCGGCCCCGACAGCGAGCTCCACGAGCACGTGCACAAGGGCATGATCCCGATCACGGCTCTTGACGGAGTGGATCTCATTGGCCAACCGGCGCTTACATATCAGGACGACGTCGATGCCTTTCTCCGCAGTAACGGGATTACGCCTCGTTACCTCTTTCGCACCGTCGACAACGGAGCAGTTCAGGCGATGGTGCGAAGCGGCGTGGGCCCGGCGGTCATGCCTCGACTCGCGATAGACATGCACGACGCCGGCATCACGACCGTCTCACTCTCCCCCACCATCGAGCCCCGAGTCATCTCCTTGGTGATTCGCCAAGGTGATCAATCTCTGCCCGCGGCTCGTTCCTTCGTCACCGCCGCTATCGAAGCGGCCAAGGGCATACTGCGATAAGTTTCGGCGGCGCACCGACGCGTGGCTCGGGCGCTACAGCGAAATGTCTGCCATGACGTGCTTGATGCGCGTGTAGTCCTCGAACCCATACATGGACAGGTCCTTGCCGTATCCGGAGTGCTTGAAGCCCCCGTGCGGCATCTCGGCGACCAGCGGAATGTGCGTGTTAATCCATACCGTTCCAAAGTTCAAGGCCTTGGACATGCGCATGGCGCGGCCGAAGTCCTTGGTCCACACACTGGACGCCAATCCGTACGCAACCCCGTTGGCCCAACGAAGGGCCTCATCCTCATCGGTGAAGCGCTGGATGGTGATCACAGGTCCGAAGACTTCCTGCTGGATCATTTCGTCATCCTGTTGCAGATTCGCGACGACGGTTGGTTGAACGAAGAACCCTCGGTCGCCCTCACGGTCACCTCCCGCGACGATCTCTGCATGCTTCGGAGTCCGCTCCAGGAAACCCAACACGCGGTCGAATTGGTTGGCGTTGTTGACCGGTGGCACGAGCGCTTCTCCACCGGGTCCATCCGCGAACGTCGTGGCGGTATTCGCTGCTTGCTCGCTCATGGCGGCGACGAAGTCGTCGTAGATCTTCGGAGCCACGATCATTCGGGTCGCCGCCGTACAGTCTTGGCCGGCGTTGAAGTATCCGGCGATCGCCAGAGCTTCTGCGGCGGCCTCGAGATCGGCATCGTCGAACACCATCACCGGGGCCTTGCCACCAAGTTCGAGGTGAACGCGCTTGACGTCGCGAGCCGCTGACTCGGCGACCTGCATGCCGGCGCGGACAGAGCCGGTGATCGCCACCATCTGTGGCGTCGGATGTTCGACGAGATTGCGTCCGGTGTCCCGATCGCCGCACACCACGTTGAATACACCCGCAGGAAGAACATCGGCCTCGGCGATGATTTCTGCCATCCGAACCGTCGTCACCGGTGTGGTGTCACTCGGCTTGAGTACCACCGAATTTCCGGCCGCGATGGCGGGAGCGAATTTCCACACCGCCATCATCATCGGGTAGTTCCATGGCGTCACCTGGCCGACGACCCCGACCGGTTCGCGTCGAATGAAGGACGTATGTCCCGCCATGTATTCACCCGCGGCGCGTCCGTCGAGAACTCGAGCTGCACCGGCGAAGAATCGAATCTGATCCACCATCGGTGGGATCTCCTCCGAGGCGACCAGGGCCAGTGGCTTCCCGGTGTTCTGGCTCTCCAGAGCAATCAACTCGTCGGCATGAGACTCGATCGCGTCCGCGATCTTCAGCAGTGCCATCTGGCGCTCCGCCGGAGTTGTGTTTCCCCACACCTCGAAGGCGCGCTCAGCCGCGGCGTACGCGGCATCGATATCGGCAGCCTGCGAGACCGGGGCTTGAGCAAACACCTCGCCCGTTGTCGGGTCCACCAGGTCACTGCGCGACCCGCTCTGGGCATCGACACTGGCGCCGTCGATGAAGTTTTGAACCTCCACTGCCCGCCTCCTCGGCTTCGACTGCTGATGGTCCTCAGCGAACTAACGTTAGGACGTAGGGGGCATTTCCACAGTGTTTTGGGCCAAACACAACGAATTCCGTATCTGATTGGTGAATCTGCCACTAATTCACTTGCTTCTGGGGTTCACATCGGCAACTATGGCGGGGTGTCAACCAAAACCCCGGTCCTCGACGACGTCTCCAAGTCGATCATCGAGGAACTCCAGGCGGACGGCCGGCGCTCCTACAGCGCCATCGGCAAGACGGTCGGGCTGTCGGAAGCGGCCGTGCGACAACGGGTGCAACGCCTCCTGGACGCGGGGGTGATGCAGATCGTCGCGGTCACCGACCCACTGCAGGTGGGCTTTGCCCGCGCCGCCATGATCGGCATCAGCGTGACCGGGAACCTGGATGCTGCCGCCGAGGCCATCGAGAAGTTGCCCGATGTCCAATACCTCGTCGTCTGCGCCGGCGGCTTCGACATCCTGGCGGAGGTAGTGGCTGAGGATGACGATCACCTCCTTCGCATCCTGAACGACTCCATCCGGTCGGTGCCCGGTGTGACCCGCACCGAAACCTTCGTCTATCTCAAACTCCGCAAACAGATCTACTCCTGGGGAACACGATGAGCACATTGCCGAACGACGTACGCGAAACCTCCGAGACCTCTCTCGCCGACGCCGCCCGCGACCACCTATGGATGCACTTCACCCGACACTCCACGTACTACCAAGGTGGCCACGTACCCGTCATCGTCAAGGGCGAAGGCCCGTACATCTGGGACGATCACGGACGCCGGTATTTCGACGGTCTGGCTGGCCTGTTCGTCGTTCAATTGGGTCACGGACGAGCCGAACTGGCTGCCGCGGCCGCGAAGCAGGCCGAAGAACTCGCCTTCTTCCCTATTTGGTCCTACGCCCACCCCGGCGCGATCGCTCTCGCCGAACGTCTTGCCCATTACGCGCCCGGAGACCTCAACCGTGTCTTCTTTACCTCCGGAGGAGGTGAGGCCGTCGAAACGGCGTGGAAACTCGCCAAACAGTATTTCAAGATGACCGGCAAGCCCACGAAGCACAAAGTCATTAGTCGATCGATCGCCTACCACGGCACACCCCAGGGTGCCCTGAGCATCACGGGCATTCCATCGGCCAAGGTTCCCTTCGAGCCACTGGTTCCCGGTGGCGTGAAAGTGCCCAACACCAACTTCTATCGGGCGCCGGAGGAATTCAAGTATGACGAGAAGGCTTTCGGACTTTGGGCGGCCAATCGAATCGCGGAAGCGATCGAGTTCGAAGGTCCCGATAGCGTCGCCGCGGTCTTCATCGAGCCGGTGCAAAATTCCGGCGGCTGCTTCCCTCCACCTCCGGGCTACTTGGACAGGGTGCGCGAAATCTGCGACGAATACGACGTCTTGATGGTTGCCGACGAGACGATCACCGCATTCGGTCGCATTGGAGATATGTTCGCCATCAAGCGCTTCGGTGTCACTCCGGACATCATCACCTGCGCGAAGGGGATGACCTCCGGCTACTCCCCTATGGGAGCGATGATCGCCAGCGATCGTCTCTTCGAACCCTTCAAGACAGGTACCAACGCTTTCCTCCACGGGTACACCTGGGGAGGTCACCCGGTCGGTGCTGCTGTGGCGATGGCGAACCTGGATCTGTTCGAGTCGGAAGGCATCAACAACCACGTCCAGGAGAACGAGGGTGCTTTCCGCCGGACCCTTGAGAAGCTCAGCGACCTTCCCATCGTGGGAGACGTTCGAGGCGCCGGCTACTTCTACGGAATCGAACTCGTCAAAGACAAGGAAAGCCGAGAGACCTTTGACGAAGAGGAATCCGAGCGATTGTTGCGTGGCTTCCTCTCGAAGGCCCTTTTCGACAACGGCCTCTACTGCCGGGCGGATGACCGAGGCGACCCCGTGATCCAACTCTCCCCGCCCCTGATCTGTGATCAATCCCATTTCGACGAGATCGAGCAAATCCTGCGAAAGGTACTCACGGACGCATGGTCGATTCTTTGACGGATCGCACCCGCGTACGCCGCCTTTCGGAAAAGGCGTCGTACGAACGCTCCGCCCTTGAGCAGCTTCTCGACGATGCGCTCGTCGCCCATGTGGGGATCGTCGATACGGATCAGCCGTTCGTGCTTCCCATGGGGTGCGCGCGACGAGGTGACGATGTGATTCTCCATGGCTCGAGCGGCTCCCGGCTGATGCGACGACTCGCTGACGGGGCCGCTGCGTGCGCGACGGTGACCGTTCTCGATGGACTCGTCTACGCCCGCAGCGCGTTCGAATCCAGCATGAACTACCGGTCGGCGATGATTCTGGGGTGCGCCCGACAACTGCACGGCGACGACGAGCTCGACGCGTTGCGCACGCTCAGTGACCATCTCCTCCCGGGCCGATGGGACGACATTCGCCCGCCCACGACGAAGGAACGTGCCGCAACGATCACCGTGGCCCTCCCGCTGGAGGAGTGGTCGATGAAGGTCTCCGCCGGAGCGCCCGAGGACGATCCTGACGATCTCGACACCGAACCGTGGCGGTCGATCTGGGCTGGCCACGTGCCCGTGTACCTGGCCCGGTCCACTCCGATCGCCGACCATCACGTTCCGACGGGCGTCGCAGCACCGTCGTATCTGACCCACCACCGCTCCCGATCGGACGATCACTAGTGGTGAATGCGACGCCGGCTCTGCACCCAAACCTCGCCCGAGTGCTGTGGTGGGATCAACTTCCCGCCGAGCTCACCCAACCCATAGGCCGGCCGCTAGATCAGGACGCGAGCGCCGACGTGGCGATCGTCGGCGCCGGGTTCACCGGATTGTGGACGGCCTACTACCTCAAGCAACGAGAACCGGACCTCGACATCGTCGTTATCGAAAAGGAGATCGCCGGCTTCGGAGCAAGCGGACGAAACGGTGGATGGGCGTCGGCTCACTTTCCCCAGGACGACCTAGCCGTGGCACGGCATGCGGGAGTGGAAGCGGCCCGGGCTTTCCGCACGACGATGAACGCCTCGGTTGATGAGATTGGCCGGGTGGCCGACAGCCACGGCTGGGACATCGGTTGGGCCAAGGGTGGATCGGTTATCGCAGCCCGTACCGAGAGTCAGGCGGCTCGCATGAGAGCCGCGTACCAACACGAGCAAGCCGCCGGGCTTGAGCCGAACTACGAACTCCTCACAGCCGATCAAGCGCAGGCTCGCATCAAGGCGACCGGAGTCCTCGCGGGCACGTACACACCGCACTGCGCCGCGATACAACCTGCTCGCCTCGTGAGAAACCTCGCCCGGCAGGTCGTCTCGAGCGGCGTGCGACTGTTCGAGACTTCCCCAGCGACATCGATCGAGCCGGGCATCGTTCGAACATCCAAGGGCTGCGTACGTGCCCGCTACGTCCTGCGATGCACCGAGGGTTACACCCCCAACATCCCCGGGCAGCACCGAACACTCCTGCCGGTCTACTCCCTAATGGTCGCTACCGAACCACTGCCCTCTCAGGCCTGGGATGACATCGGTCTGGACGGCAGACCCACCTTCGCCGACGGGCGTCACCTGGTCATCTACGGACAGCGCACCGCCGATGACCGCATCGCCTTCGGCGGCCGAGGGGCTCCCTACCGCTTCGGTTCTCGACTGGACCCCGCCAGCGAGACCAACAGCGCCATTCACCACGATCTTCAACGAACGTTGCGAGAGATGTTCCCCGTGCTGTCGAACTATCGCTTCACCCATGCCTGGGGTGGTGCCCTGGGTATCGCGCGCGATTGGTGGGCCTCGGTTGGCCTGGACCGAACCTCCGGCATGGGATGGTGCGGCGGCTACGTGGGTGACGGAGTAACCACAGCCAACCTCGGCGGCCGCACACTCGCCGCCTTGATCACCGGCGCTACCGATGATCCGCTCGCGCACGAGCCGTGGGTTGATCACCGATCGCGTCCGTGGGAACTCGAACCTGCACGGTGGATCGCGACGTCCGTGGGAATGAAGGTCGTCTCCAGTGCGGACCGCGTCGAAAGCGCAACCGGGAAAACTTCACTGCGAGGCCGACTGATGGGCAGCCTTACCGGGCACTGATCTGTACTGCTGACTGCGCCCTCGCTCCAGGCTCACCCGTGCGGTGTGGTGCCCGTCAAAATTTCGCGCAGGGAGTCCAAGACCGCGGGATCCTCGATCGTGCTCGGCACAGGCTCGTCACGCCCAGCAGCGATGCCGCGCATCGTGCGCCGCAGGATCTTGCCCGATCGCGTTTTCGGGAGTGCGGGCACAACCACGACCTGCTTGAGGGCTGCCACCGGCCCGATCTCTTCACGCACCAACCGCACCACATCGGCTTCGATGTCCGCGGCTTCGATGGTCGAGCCTGCTTTGAGCACCACGAATGCTCGAGGTATCTGTCCCTTGAGATCGTCGTGAACACCGATCACCGCGCACTCGGCAACATCGGGATGTGAGGCAACCACGGCCTCCATCGACCCCGTCGTTAACCGGTGCCCGGCGACGTTGATGACGTCATCGGTGCGACCCATGACGTATACGTAGCCATCCTCATCCACGAAGCCGCCGTCGCCGCTGGTGTAGTACCCCGGATGGTCGGTCAAATACGAGCCGACGTACCTGTCGTCGTCGCCCCACAAGGTCGGCAAGGTGCCCGGCGGCAGCGGCAGCTTGATGGCGATGTCTCCTTGCTCCCCTGGCGGCACATCGGCGTGATTGAGGTCGAGGATGTGCAGGTCGTAGCCGGGAACCGGCACCGTCGGGGAGCCAGGCTTGATCGGCATCGGTTCAATCCCACGGATGTTCGACGCGATCGGCCAGCCGGTCTCGGTCTGCCACCAGTTGTCGATCACGGGAACGCCGAGGTGGCCCGTAACCCACTCGTAGGTATCGGGGTCGAGACGCTCGCCGGCGAAGAAGAACGACTGCAGGCTCGCGGTGTCGTAGCCGGCCAGCAGCTCGGCCTGCGGGTCTTCCTTCTTCACGGCTCGGATGGCGGTCGGGGCGGTGAACACCGCCCGCACTCCGTGATCGGCGATCACTCGCCAGAAGGCACCCGCGTCGGGTGTACCGACGGGCTTTCCTTCGTACAGAACCGTTGTCGCACCACTAATCAACGGCGCGTACACGATGTAGGAGTGGCCGACCACCCAACCGACATCCGATGCCGACCACCACACGTCGCCCGGATTCATCCCGTAGACGTTCCTAAAGGACCAGGCCATCGCCACGGCGTGACCGCCGTTATCGCGCACGATGCCCTTGGGCTTTCCCGTCGTGCCGGACGTGTACAGGATGTAGAGCGGATCGGTCGCCGCCACCGAGACGGCATCGACCGACGGCGCCGACGCGTACGCGGTAGCCCAATCGACATCGCGCTCACCCATGACGGCCGTCGCTTGCGGTCGCTGAAGAACGACCACCCGCTCCGGCTTATGCGAGCTCATCTCGATCGCCGCATCGATCAGCGGCTTGTACTCCACAACTCGGGTGGGCTCGATTCCGCAACTGGCGGTGACGATGATCGTGGGATGCGCGTCGTCGATCCGCGCGCTCAACTCCGCAGGGGCGAATCCTCCGAAGACGACCGAA
>Ga0255767_1004556_pt1 | contig 11335 bp, 11 predicted proteins | sample 071ome_24_FD_179967 | JGI IMG/M metagenome (GOLD analysis project Ga0255767, IMG submission 179967) | Coastal salt marsh microbial communities from the Groves Creek Marsh, Skidaway Island, Georgia - 071402CT metaG (version 2) | ecosystem: Environmental > Aquatic > Marine > Intertidal zone > Salt...
GAGGTAGCCGTCGATCGCTCGCCGCAGCCGGTACTCCCGCCCGTCACCACCGACGAGTTCGATTTCTGCCCCCGCGAGGTCGATCGTTGCCGGCGCTCCGGATAATCCGGATATATCAGGACATTCTCGGACAATAGTGTCCAACGATTGCTCACCGGTGAGAACCTCGTACACATTGGGTGTTCCTTCAGTGTGCTCGATACCCAGGGCCGTCGATGCATTTCCTTGGGGGTCGAGATCCACCACCAGGACGCTCTTGCCACTCAGGGCGAGCGCCGCAGCGATGTTCACCGTCGTGGTGGTCTTGCCCACCCCACCCTTTTGGTTGGCAACCGCGATGACTCGGGTCACGTGGGATCACCCACACCTGGTTGCTCCAGGGCGATGGGGTCCGGCCATCCGAGGCCCGGATTCACGAGAGGGGTACCAGACGTCGATGTTTCCCGTGAAACATCGGACGGCCAACCTAAGCCGCTTGATCCGGTGCGACGGGAGGAACTCACGCGCTCATTCTGCCCTAGCGAGCCTCGCCATGACGACCGTGGTCGGTGGGTCGACGACACCCTGACCCATCTGTGTCACGACGGGCTCGGTCAAGCCCGATTCTTCGAGAATCTGCCTATCGCGGGTGACTTCCTCCTGAGCCGACTCGCCCTTGATGGCCACGAGCGAGCCATTGGGGAGAAGAAGGGGCGCCGCCCAGCGGGCCACATTTCCCAGCGGTGCGACCGCTCGGGCCGTCACGATGTCGAAAGACCCAGGGTGCCCGGCGGCTTCCTCGGCCCGAGCCCGCACCACCTGGACCTGATCGGTGAGCTCCAGTGCGGTGATGCACTCGGTCAGAAAGGTGACTCGCCGGAGCAGCGACTCGATCAAGACGACGGACACATCGGGTCGAACGAGGGCCCACACCAGACCGGGGAGCCCAGCACCGGAACCGATATCGGCGATTCTGGCCCCGGTGCCGATGACCTCGAGGTCCGGCTCGGCGACGACGGCGCAGTTCATGATGTGTCGATCCCAGACCTTGTCGGCCTCCCGGGGACCAAGGAGCCCCCGCTCGATGCCTGGACCCACCAGGATGTCCGCGTACTCCGTGAGTGCGGCTCGGGCTGGTTCGAGCCACGGTGGCAGATCGGGGGGTCCTCCGGCGGATCCCGATGTTTCACGGGAAACCATCTAGGAGGTACGGATGACGACCCTGCGGTCGGGGTCCTCCCCCTCCGACTCGCTCACCAGGCCGGCTTCCGCCACAACGTCATGAACCACCTTGCGTTCGAAGGCGTTCATAGGGGCCATGGATACCGGCGCAGCGGTCCGCTGCGCCTCAGCGACAGCAGCCTCAGCGGCCTTTTGCAGCGCCTCTTTTTGCTGGGCCCGGTGCCCAGCGATGTCCACCATGAGCCGTGATCTCTCGCCAGTTTCCTGCGAGGCAGCAAGGCGGGTTAAGTCTTGCAGAGCGGCGAGCACTTCGCCTTCCGTCCCCACAAGTGGGGCTAGGTCTCCCTCGTTGACTTCGATCACGGACACCCGTGTCCGTTCGCCTTCCATATCGATATCGATATCCCCGTCGGCATCGATGATGTCGAGCAGGCCCTCGAGGTAGTCGGCCGCGGCTTCTCCTTCGCTCTCCGGGCTCGCACTCTTGGTCTGTTCATCGCCCGCGGCGGCGTCATCCACCACCGCGTTGGCGGCTTCTTCCTCTGCACCCACGTTCTGCTCCTCCCAGTGCTCGGCCTCCGCGGAGGTTGGCCGAGACTACTTCTTCTTCTTGCGCTTACTGCGCGACGTTTTCTTGGGTTGTTGTCTTTCCGACGGGGTGTCGGTAACTTCCAACTCCTCCTCGGTGGCGTCTGCTTCCGGCCCGCCACTCTTGCGAGCGGCCTTCTTGGCCGCCTTCTCTTTCTTGCGAGCTTCCTTGGCTTCGAAAGCGGGAGTGCCTGGCTGGGGGTTGTTCCTAATCACATAGAACTGCTGGCCCATCGACCACACGTTGGTGGTGAACCAGTAGATCAACACACCAATCGGGAAGTTCACACCACCAATCGCAAACACCAACGGGAAGACGTACAACAAGATCTTCTGTTGCCGCACCATCGGGTTGTCCGGCGCGGTGTTCTTCACGATGAGTTGACGTTGTGTGAGGAATGTCGTGGAACTCATCGCAACGATCAGGATCGCCGCAAGGATGCGCACGGTGAGTGCACTGGTTCCCGTCTCAGCCTCAACCTCATTCGCCAGCCAGAACGTCGCCCACAAGGGAACGTCGAAAATGGTGGCGTCGTGCGCGATGCTCACCAAATCTTCGTACTGCGACCACGCGAAAACTCCGATCGGTTGCTCCTGCGCGATGCCGTACTGCAGAACGCGAAACAAACCGAAGAAAATAGGAGCTTGCAGCAGGATCGGTAGACACGACGCCAGTGGATTCGTTCCGGTCTCCCGGTAGAGCTTCATCATTTCTTGCGACTGCCGCTCGCGATCGCCCGCGTACTTCTTCTGAATCTCCTTCATCTGCGGCTGAATGATCTGCAGGCCCCGCTGAGCCTTGATCTGCTTGACGAACAAGGGAATCAGGATGATGCGCATCAAGATCACGAGCCCGACGATCGACGCAGCCCACGTCCACCCGCTGTACGGGTCCATGAACAAACTGAAGAACGAATAGAACTGAACGAGAACCCAGCTGACGGGGACGTCGAGAATCTCCAGGATCGCCATCGGTTACGTCGTTCTCCGTTCGGGCAGCGTCAACTGCTTATTCGTGTCGGGTCCGGTTCGCGTCGAGCCGTCCGGGTGGATGTTGGGTAGCCACCGGTCCTTATCGGGAACCGGGTCCACTCCCCCCTTACTCCACGGGTTGCACCGTAGTAGACGCCACGCAGTAAGCACCAAGCCTTTGGCAGATCCATGCACGGTGATCGCCTCGAAACCGTAGGCCGAACAACTCGGGTGGTACCGACAACTAGCGGGCAGAAGGGGAGAGATCAACCGCTGGTAGCCGACGATGAGAACGAGCAAGAATCCGCGCACCAGCCATCCGATGCTGTGATCCCACATCCACAACAGCGACCGCCCCATCGTTCGGGCAGACGACAGCAACCCGGGATCCGAATTCGTACGTGAATCGATACGTGAATTCATCCGCACTTCCTGATCGGCCACGTCATCCGCCACATCATCGGCCCGCACCCAACAGCGCCAACTCAATCCCCGCCTGCACATCGGTTCCCGGCGAGGACACTTCTCCTGAGCGCAGCGCCCCTGCAGCAGGCAGCGCACGAATCACCCACCGTGATCCCGAAGGAACATCTGCCAGCTTGCCAAGAATTCCGTGTCGAATCTGGCGGGCCACCCGGTGGCGCACCACCGAACCCCCCACGGACTTACTGACGGTGACCCCGAAACGTGCGGGAACGTCACCACCGTCGAAGGCACTGTGCACGACCACCGTGGGGGTTACAGACCGTTGACCGGACCTGACGGTCCGCCGGAAATCCTCAGAATTGGTGAGCCGGTGGGCTTTGGGCAACATGGCGTGGCAGCTCCTACGTGGTCGAGCGCCTGCGGAGCCGAACGCCTACGCAGTTAGACGAGAGCGACCCTTAGAGCGGCGGCTAGCGATGATGGATCGCCCCGCGCGGGTCCGCATCCGGGCACGGAACCCGTGCTTGCGTGCCCGACGACGATTGTTGGGCTGGAAAGTGCGCTTCATGGTCCGTGCTCCCAGAAAGTGGTGAAACGAGCCCCTTAGGTTACGACCTGCCCCTCAGGGCGGTCAAACCGGGTAGGCAGCTCATTCTTGGCGCGACACCCTCGGTCCCACCCGATCGACCACAACCCAGCGCAAACCCAGCGTAAGCCCCGGGCAGGTACCCATAAATCGTGTCGATCGTATGTCCCCGATTCTCCAGCCCTAACCCAGGACCAACGCCGGCCAATTTCCCTATTCATCTTGTGTTGGACAAGGAACAGCATTAGTGTTTCGACTTCACATCCACACTTGTGGATAACCATGTGGACAAGTTGCTGGTAACTGGGGAAGTGGGCACCGTGGCAGAGGAAAACGACCTCACCCCGTACTGGGACACCGCCCTGGCGAGCCTCACCGAGGAGGAGTTGCCCGCCCAACAGCGTGCCTTCGTCACCCTCACCCAGCCCCTCGGGCTCGTTGGGGACACCGCCCTGGTTGCCGCCCCGAATGACTTCACCAAAGACGTCCTGGAGACCCGACTCCGGCCGATCGTCGTTCGAGCCCTCACCGACACCATCGGACAGGACATCCGGCTCGCCGTCACCGTCGACCCGTCCCTGACCCCGCCCGTCGACGACGACGTGACTGATCAGATGGCAGACGCCACCTACGCCGACGATGCTCCCAGCGTCGCCACCGAGAACGACGGCGCCCAGCCTGTGCGCGACGAGGCCGCCGTGCGTCCGGGAACGGGGTCTCCCGACACCCGCTTGGGCGACGGCCGGCTCAACGACAAGTACATCTTCGACACCTTCGTCATCGGCTCCAGCAACCGTTTCGCACACGCGGCGGCCGTCGCGGTCGCCGAGCAGCCTGCTCGCGCCTACAACCCTCTGTTCATCTATGGCGGATCTGGGTTGGGAAAGACGCACCTGCTCCATGCCATCGGCCACTACACCCGCACGCTCTACAAAGGAACGCACGTTCGTTACGTGAGCTCCGAAGAATTCACCAACGAATTCATCAACTCCATCCGCGATGACAAGGCCTCAGCTTTCCAACGGCGCTACCGAGAGACCGATGTTCTGCTCGTCGATGACATTCAGTTCCTCAGCGGAAAAGTCCAGACGCAGGAGGAGTTTTTCCATACTTTCAACACACTGCACAACGCCAACAAGCAGATCGTCATCACCTCCGATTTGCCGCCTAAGCAATTGCAGGAGTTCGAGGACCGTATGCGTTCGCGGTTCGAGTGGGGGTTGATCACCGACATTCAGCCACCGGACCTCGAGACCCGTATCGCGATCTTGAGAAAGAAGACGAAGCAGGAACGTCTCGTGGCGCCGCCCGAGGTGTTGGAATACATCGCGTCGAAGATCACGACCAACATCCGAGAGCTTGAGGGCGCGCTCATCCGCGTGACAGCGTTCGCTTCCTTGAACCGCCAGCCGGTTGATCTGACGATCACCGAAGTCGTACTCAAGGACCTGTTGCCGTCGGAAACCGGACCCGAGATCACCGCTGCTCAAATCATGGCCGCGACCGCTCAGTACTTCGGAGTCACCGTGGACGACCTGTGTGGTTCCTCTCGGTCTCGCGTCCTGGTCACAGCCCGGCAGATCGCCATGTACCTGTGTCGAGAATTAACGGATCTCTCGCTTCCGAAAATCGGTCAAGCGTTCGGGGGGCGGGATCACACCACGGTGATGCATGCGGACCGCAAGATCCGGCAGTTGATGGCCGAGCGTCGGTCTTTGTTCAACCAGGTCACCGACCTCACGAGTCGTATCAAATCCCAGCCACGGCCCACCCCATGACCACCCTCGTCACACCACAAACCCGGCCCTCGCACACCCCCTCCGTCTCGGGTCTGTCTTTATCCCCAGAATGTCCCCAGGTGTGGACTAAGGATGTGGATAATATTGGGGATAACTCGTCCCGTCATGTCCGTTTTGCGCGATCCGCGTATCTATCCCCATCTGTGGATCACCTGTGGAGGGGGTCGAGGGTGCCCCTCGTAGGGAGACACCGCACCTGTGAACGAATTCGCTCGCACTGTGGACGAACAACCGGCGTTCTTTCGCTATCCCCAGACCACAGGCCGCCATCCACGCACACGCCCACAGCTGATCCCCAACGCAACAGCGCGCTTCGACGAGGGAATTCCCCGTTGTGCACAGAATCCACATCCCCTATGACGATGACTACTTATTTTCATTCATCAATAACTACACAACCTTCACGGACGTCCCCGTGGATATCTCCCCTAGTCTTCGTCAATCGCCGCCTGTCCTGGGCGTCTTTGGCCGAACGCACCAGTAGACCCGCATGTAAGGGAGTGGACGAGTGAAAATTCGAGTGGAACGAGACTCGCTCGCCGATGCTGTCGCATGGTCGGCTCGTACGTTGCCGAACCGACCGAGCTTGCCGGTACTCGCTGGCCTCGTCATTACCGCCAGTGACTCTCACGTCGCCCTCAGTGGTTTCGACTACGAGGTCTCGACTCGAGCCAGCATCGAAGCAGATGTCGAAACCGAAGGATCGGTTTTGGTGTCCGGCCGACTGCTTGCCGACATCGCCCGCTCGCTGCCCGCACAACCGGTGGTCATGGCCGCCGAGGGCTCTCGCGTCGTGATCACCTGCGGACGTTCAAATTTCACCCTTCCCACACTTCCGCTAGATGACTATCCGTCACTGCCGGAGATGCCCCAGTCCAGTGGAACCATCGACGCGTCATTGTTCGCGCACGCCGTTGGCCAGGTGGCGATTGCGGCAGGTCGTGACGACACGCTTCCAACATTGACCGGCGTCCGGGTGGAAGTAGACGGATCGACCATTGTGATGGCGGCGACGGACAGGTATCGACTGGCCGTACGGGAATGCGAGTGGTCACCGAGTGATTCGAAAGCGCACGCGGAATTGCTGGTGCCGGCGAAAACCATGTTGGACACCGCAAAGTCTCTCGCGTCGGCCGACGACGTCACGATTGCTTTGGCGCCCGAAGGTGAACGACTCATGGGATTCGAGGGTGCGGACCGGCGGACAACGACGCGGCTGCTCGATGGTGAATTCCCCAAGTACCGATCGCTGCTTCCAAGCGAGTCGTCGACGCACGCCCGCGTGGACACAGCGTCACTGATCGAAGCGGTCAAGAGAGTGGCCCTGGTTGCGGAACGAAACACTCCACTGCGATTGACGTTCAGCGGAGCCGAGGTGGCTCTTCGAGCAGGCAACGGTGAAGACGCCCAAGCAGAAGAAGCGGTGGAGGCATCCATCGACGGAGACGACATCGAGATCGCGTTCAACCCCGTGTACCTGCAGGACGGCTTGACATCGATTGACGCGGAGACCGCACAATTCGCCTTCACACAAGCCACAAGGCCAGCAGTCATCACCGGAATGGTCGACGGGACTTCCGTCGAGGAATACCGGTACCTCCTCATGCCTGTTCGGCTGACTGGCTGACCATGTGGGTTCAGGCACTGAGCCTGACGGACTACCGCTCCTACCCGCAGGTGGATATCGAGTTCACACCTGGAGTGTCCACGCTCGTTGGTATGAACGGGCAGGGAAAAACGAACATCGTCGAGGCGATCGCCTACCTGGCAACCCTCGGTAGTCATCGGGTATCCACGGACGCTCCGTTAGTTCGACGAGAAGCCGAACACGCGGTCATTCGTGCCCGGGTGCGAGAAGAAGAGCGCTCAGTGTCTTTGGATCTGCAGGTCAACCCCGGCGGATCTAACAAAGCTCGCATCAATCGATCGCCGGCTACCAAAGCCGCAGACATCCTGGGGATCGTCCGTTCGGTGCTTTTCGCACCCGAAGATCTATCTCTCGTCCGGGGTGATCCCGCAGACCGGCGACGGTTCCTTGATGACCTGTCCGTGCAACGACATCCACGCATGTTGGGAGTGAAGGCGGACTACGACAGAGTTCTTCGACAACGTAATGCCCTGCTGAAGTCCGCAGGGGGACGTCCATCGGCGTCGATGAGTCAAACCCTCGAGGTATGGGACGACCAACTGGTAGAACTCGGAGCCGACATCGTTCGCCAGCGATCACAACTCGTTCACGATCTCTCACCACACGTCCAAACTGCGTACGAGTCGATCGCGCAGGGAGCCACCGTCGATGTTCGATACAGGCCGTCGTCACCCAGCGTCAACGACGAACACGCAACAGATGCCCTACCCGAGGCTTTTCGTCAGGACCTACACGAGCGACGAGAAGACGAGTTCCGACGCGGGATCACCCTGGTCGGTCCGCACCGAGACGATGTCGACCTGGTGCTCGACGGTCTTCCAGTGAAGGGGTACGCGTCGCACGGTGAATCGTGGTCCATGGCCTTATCGCTGCGGTTGGCGGCGGCGGAGGTTCTCCGCGGCGACGACGTGGACCCGATCATCATTCTCGATGATGTGTTCGCCGAACTCGACACGACCAGACGAGATCACTTGGCGGCCATGGTTCAAGGAGTGACCCAGGTATTTATCACCGCGGCGGTGCTCGACGATGTTCCGGCCGAGCTCACCGGTGCCCGATTCACGGTCACCAGGGGACAGGTGACGGCGGCATGACGTCCGATGATGCCCACACCCCGGACGGCGAGGAGTCGGATCTCCGCGCTGCGACCCGTGCGTTTCAGCGGGCCCGGTCGAGTGGGGTGTCGTCCGCGGGAGCATCTGCCGGAAACCCACCGGGACGAAAATCGAAGGGGCGCTCGAAGCCATCCGGCACACAAGCAGGCAAATCTGGCGATCCAACCTTGATGTCGACCGCGCTCGCAGAGTTCCTCAGCCACCAGGGATGGGAAGACGACGCTGCGCGCGCTGGCCTATTTGAACAGTGGCCAGAGATCGTCGGTGAGGACGTAGCCGAGCACGTCCACGTCGAGTCGTGGAACGACGGCCAGTTGGTGTTACGAGCGGACTCGACCGCCTGGGCCACCCAGGTGCGCCTACTGACGGCATCCCTCCTGGAGCGGGTGCGTGCGGCCCTGGGCCCGGATGTGGTGGAGAGCGTGCAGGTGAAGGGCCCCCAGGCGCCCTCGTGGCGCGCGGGACCCCGGGTGGTCAAAGGTCGTGGCCCCCGCGACACCTACGGGTAAACCAGGCCCGTCGGGGCGCCATCCAGAATGGCACGACGCAGGCCTACAACATTCACCAACGGTCTATTGGGGAATATCAGTACCCCCGTACATCACCTGGGGGTCCATTCCCCACATCAGGCATTCTCGTCCGTTTTTACGCAGGTCGGTGTGCGCAGAATCCATCTGGCGGAGGTAGAATCGGCCTGTATTCCTCCCACCCCCGGAGCTGCCCTGGAGAGCCACTCCATGGAGGCCCGCCATGCCCTCGGAAACACCGAGGCGTCTCGTCCAGAAAGGCAGGACCCGGTGTCCTACGACGCAAGCGCGATCACCGTTCTCGAGGGCCTGGATGCTGTCCGCAAACGCCCGGGCATGTACATCGGCTCTACCGGTGAGCGGGGCCTGCACCACCTCGTTTATGAAGTCGTCGACAACGCGGTGGATGAGGCGATGGCCGGTTACGCCTCCACGATTTCTGTGACGTTGCTCGCCGATGGGGGGGTCCGGGTTGTCGACGATGGTCGCGGAATTCCCGTGGACGAGCATCCGGTGGAGAAGAAGCCGGCGGTGGAGGTGGTCCTGACCGTTCTGCACGCGGGTGGGAAGTTCGGTGGTAGCGGCTACCAGGTGTCGGGTGGGCTGCACGGTGTTGGTGTCTCGGTCGTCAACGCTCTCTCCACTTATCTCGAAGTGGAGGTTCACCGCGACGGAGCTGTCTACCGCCAGTCCTACGACCGTGGCGTTCCTACCGCCCCGCTCATGCAAGGGGAATCAACGACCGTCACCGGCACCACGGTCACGTTCTGGCCGGATACGGAAGTTTTCGACACGACGTGGTTCGACTTCACCACGCTGTCTCGTCGCTTCCAGGAGATGGCGTTCTTGAACAAAGGGCTGAGTCTCGAACTGACCGACGAGCGGCGCGGGGCAGCACCGGTCATCGACGCTGCAGAAGCCGCTGATCCGACGGAGGAGCAGGTCAAGAGCGTCCGGTATCACTACGACGGTGGCATCGTTGACTTCGTCCGGCACATCAACGCCAGCAAAGGTGTCTCCAACCCGTCGATCATCGAAATCGGCTCAGAGAGCGATGACGCTGGGCTGAGTGCCGAGATCGCTTTGCAGTGGAACACGACGTTCGCTGAGTCGGTGTACACCTTCGCGAACACCATCAACACCACCGAGGGTGGAACGCACGAAGAAGGTTTCCGGACCGCGCTGACCAGCCTGGTGAACAAGTTTGCCCGCGAGTGGGGTGTTCTGAAAGAAAAGGACGCGAATCTCACAGGTGAAGATGTGCGCGAAGGCCTTACCGCGATCGTGTCGGTGAAGCTTATGGATCCGCAGTTTGAAGGCCAGACGAAGACGAAACTCGGCAACACCGAGATGAAAACGTTCGTGCAGAAGATTGTGAACGATCAACTCGGTGCGTGGTTCGAGTCAAACCCGTCTGAAGGAAAAGAGATCGCGCGCAAGTCCGTATACGCAGCATCGGCACGCATCGCGGCGCGCAAGGCGCGCGACCTAGCTCGCAATCGGAAGGGGCTTCTTGGCGGCGCGGGCATGCCGGGCAAGTTGATCGATTGCTCAAGCCGCGAACCTGAGGATTGCGAGATCTTCATCGTCGAAGGTGATTCGGCTGGCGGTTCGGCTCGCCAGGGTCGCGACCCTCGTATTCAGGCGATTCTGCCGATCCGAGGCAAAATCTTGAACGTCGAAAAGGCCCGCATCGACAAGGTTCTGGGTAACAACGAAGTTCAAGCTTTGGTGTCCGCGCTTGGTACAGGCGTGCAGGACGAGTTCGACTTGAATCGGTTGCGGTACAACAAGTTGGTCCTGATGGCCGATGCCGACGTCGACGGTCAACACATCCGTACCTTGTTGTTGACGCTGCTGTTTCGTTTCATGCGTCCCTTGGTGGAACTCGGGCACGTATACCTGGCGCAACCGCCGCTGTACAAAATCAAGTGGCAACGTGAAGTGTCCGATTTTGCGTATTCCGATCGTGAACGAGACGCACTCATCGAAGCCGGGCAGGCAGCCGGCCGCAAACTCCCCAAAGAAGAGGCCGTTCAGCGTTACAAGGGCCTAGGCGAGATGAACGCCGATGAGTTGTGGGAAACGACAATGGATCCGGCGCGCCGTGTCTTACTCCAAGTGACCTTGGACGACGCCGCCCAGGCCGATGAAATGTTCAGCGTGCTGATGGGGGAGGACGTCGAATCACGGCGCAACTTCATCCAACAAAACGCCCGCGACGTTCGCTTCCTGGACATTTGACGGCGACAAGCGATGACACACGACGAGAACCACACCCTTTCCCCAACCACGACAATGACGGAGGCGTAAGTGCCCGACACCATCGACACGACGGCCGCCAGCGAACCACCAGAGGCTACGCGCGTCGAGCCGGTTGATCTGCAAACCGAGATGCAGCGGTCTTACCTGGACTACTCGATGTCCGTCATCGTGTCTCGCGCGCTTCCCGACGTGCGCGACGGACTCAAGCCGGTACACCGCCGAGTGTTATACGCGATGTACGACGGTGG
>Ga0255767_1004567_pt1 | contig 11320 bp, 14 predicted proteins | sample 071ome_24_FD_179967 | JGI IMG/M metagenome (GOLD analysis project Ga0255767, IMG submission 179967) | Coastal salt marsh microbial communities from the Groves Creek Marsh, Skidaway Island, Georgia - 071402CT metaG (version 2) | ecosystem: Environmental > Aquatic > Marine > Intertidal zone > Salt...
CCGTGGGAGAGCGCATCAGCCTCACCGTGCTGCGGGACGGTGAGGAGCGCACCGTGCAGATGACCCTGCGTGACCGCCCCGCGGGCGTGGGCGTGCGATGAGCGCCGCGCCCGCGATGGCACGCCGTTCTATGCTGGAACGCGTGTCATCGCGCGCGCGCCTCATCCGCAGGGCCGAGAGCCGGGATGCCGGCGCGATCGGTGCCATCTACGACGAGGCCATCGCGACGGGGGTGGCCACCTTCGCCGCCGGACCGCACGACGCCGCCGAACGACGTGAATGGCTGGCCGCGCGCGGCGCGCGCGCACCGGTGTGGGTGATGGAGCAGGGGGACGCGGTACGGGCGTGGTCCGCCCTCGCACCCTTCTCCCACCGGCCCTGGTACGACGGCGTGGCCGAGTACACCGTGTACGTGGCCACCGACGCACGGGGGACGGGCCTCGGCGGGGAGATGCTCGCGCAACTGGTGCGCGAGGCACCTGCCCTCGGCTACTGGAAGCTGGTCGGGATGATCCTGCAGGGCAATGACGCCGGGCTGGCGCTCGCCCTGAGGGCGGGGTTCCGCGAAGTCGGCACCCACCGCGCGCACGGCCGGGTGGGTGACGGCTGGCGGGATGTGACAGTGGTGGAGCGCCACCTGGGCGCCCCATGACGCACGCCGCGCCCGCAGCCCAGCCCGATCACGACGGCATGCGCGCCATGTTCCGGACGATGACCCTCATCCGGCGGTTCGAAGAGCGGGCGTCGGACGAGTACATGGCGGGACGGATCGGCGGGTTCCTGCACCTGGCGATCGGCGAGGAGGCGGCGATCGTGGGAACGGTCAGCGCCCTGCGCCCCGATGACCCGCTCACCTCCACCTACCGTGAGCACGGCCAGGCGCTCGCGCGGGGCAGCGACCCGCGGGCGATCATGGCGGAACTCCTCGGGCGCTCCACCGGCATCTGCGGAGGGCGCGGCGGCTCGATGCACCTAATGGACCGGGAACGCTCCTTCTACGGCGGGTACGGCATCGTCGGTGGTGCGGTGCCACTGGCGCTGGGCCTCGCCTGGGCCACCCGCTACCGGGGCGGGGACCAGGTGTCAGTGACGATGTTCGGCGAGGGCGCCGCCAACCAGGGGGTGGTGTCGGAGTGCTTCAACATGGCCGGCCTGTGGGACCTGCCGATCGTGTTCCTCATCCTCAACAACCAGTACGGAATGGGAACCCCGGTGGAGCGGGCCGCGGCCGTGGAGGACTTCTACCCGCGCGCGGCCGCCTACGACATCGAGTCATGGAAGGTCGACGGCATGGACGTGCTGGCGGTGCGTGGCGCCGTCGCCGAGGCTGCGCGGCTGGCCCGCGAGGAGCGCCGGCCCGCATGCGTGGAACTGCTCGCCTACCGGTACCGCGGGCATTCGATGAGCGACCCCGACACGGTCCGCGCCACCGAGGAGAAGGAGCGCTGGAAGGCCCGCGACCCGCTGGTGACGTTCGAGAGGGTGCTGCTGGGCGAGGACATCATGGATGCTGGCGCCATCGCCGCCATGCAGACGGAGATCGACGAGGTGGTGACCGACGCCGCGGCGTTCGCGGAGGAGAGCCCCGAGGTGCCCGTGGTTGAGCTGGCGCGTGATGTCTACGCGCAGCCATGGAACGATGACGCGCGCGGCAGCGCCCTGATGCGCCCATGAGCGACGGTCCGGCCCAGATGACCTACCGGGATGCCCTGAACCAGGCGCTGCGCGAGGAGATGCAGCGCGACGATGCCGTATTCCTGATGGGCGAGGACATCGGGCGGTTCGACGGGGCGTTCAAGGTGACCCGCGGGCTCCTGGATGAGTTCGGGGAGCAGCGCGTGGTGGATACCCCCATCACCGAGGCGGGCTTCACGGGCCTCGGCATCGGTGCGGCGATGGCCGGGCTGCGCCCCGTGATCGAGATCATGACCGTGAACTTCGCGCTCGTGGCCATGGACCAGATCGTCAGCAACGCGTCGAAGATCCACTACATGTTCGGGGGGCAGGCGACGGTGCCGATGGTCATCCGCATGCCGGGCGGGGCGGGGCACCAGTTGTCGGCCCAGCACTCGCACTCCCTCGAGGCGATGTTCACCCACGTCCCCGGGCTGAAGGTGGTGGTGCCCGCCACCCCGGAGGATGCCAAGGGGCTCCTGAAGACGGCCATCCGCGATGACGACCCGGTCATCTTCCTCGAGAGCGAGGGGCTGTACGGCAAGAAGGGCCCGGTGGGAGGCGAGGACGACCTGGTGCCATTCGGCCAGGCGGTGGTGCGCAGGCCCGGCCGTGACTGCACGGTGATCGCCCATTCGCGGATGGTGTGGGTGGCGCTGGCCGCCGCCGAGGACCTCGCGGCCCAGGGAATCGACGTGGAGGTGATCGACCCCCGCACGTTCCGGCCGCTCGACCTCGACACCCTGGCGGCGAGCGTGCGCCGCACCTCGCGCGCGGTGGTGGTGGACGAGGGCTGGCCGGAGTGCGGAATCGCCGCAGGCGTGGCCGCTCACCTGTACGAGGCCTGCTTCGACTGGCTCGACGCACCGGTCGTGCGGGTGAATTCCGCCGATGTCCCCATGCCGTACGCGCGCAACCTGGAGCAGGCGGCGATCCCGCAGGCAGGCGACGTGGTGTCCGCCGTCCACGCCGTGCTCGGGCGGGAGGCCGGCGCATGAGCACCATGGCCATGCCCAAGCTGTCGGACACCATGGAGGAGGGCACCGTCCTGCGGTGGCTTCGTGCGGACGGCGACGTGGTGGCGAAGGGTGACCCCCTCGTGGAGATCGAGACCGACAAGGCCACGATGACCGTCGAGGCGCCCGAGGACGGGGTGCTGCACATCGTTGCCGCGGAGGGCGACACCCTCGATGTGGGACAGCCCATCGCCGAGATCGGAGGGGACGGCGCTCCGGATGTTGCCGATGCGCCCACCCAGGAGATCGAGGCCGTGCGCGATGACGTGCCGGCACCGGCGCCGCAGGCACCGGATGAGCAGTCCCTGGCCACCGGAATCCCCACCGCCGATGACGGCACGGCGGGCTCGATCGCCGGCGTATTCACCCCGGCGGAGGTCGGTGATGCCACCGGGCGTCCCGCCGCGTCGCCGCTCGCCCGGAGCATCGCCGCACGGGCCGGGATCGACCTGGCGACCATCCGGGGCACGGGGCCCGGTGGCCGCATCGTGAAGGCCGATGTGGAGGCGGTGCTCGGGGGTTCCGCCGCAGCCGCACCGGCGGCGGCCGCGGCCGCGCCCGGGGAGCCGCCCGCGCCTCCGCCGCCGCCCGTGCCGCGGGCCACCGGATCGTGGCCCGCGGGTCGACGCACGCCCCTCACCCGCCTGCAGCGGACGATCGCCCGTCGGATGGAGCAGGCCACGGCCATCCCCGAGTTTGTCCTCGAGCGCGACGTCGACACCACCGCGCTGGCCGCGGCCCGCGCCGACCTGCGGGTGGCGCTGCCCGAGGCCAACCGGCCGAGCGTCAACGACTTCGTCATCCGCGCGGTGGCGATGGCCGTGCGCGAGCGCCCGGACATGGCATCGCAACTCGATGGTGACGACCTGGTGGTGCCGTCGTCGGTGGACGTGGGCGTCGCGGTGTCGGTGCCGGGGGGACTGATCGTGCCGGTGATCCGGGACGCCGACGCCAAGGGCGTGCCCGAGATCGCCGCCGAGGTGCGTGACCTGGCCGGGCGGGGCCGGGCCGGGGGCCTCCGGCCCGACGAGCTGGAGGGGTCGGTCATCTCGGTGAGCAACCTGGGGATGTTCGGCATCGACCGGTTCCACGCCGTCATCAACCCCGGCGAGGCGGCGATCCTCGCGGTGGGCCGGGCTGTCGCGCGTCCCGTCGTGGTGGACGGCCACGTGGTGGTGCGCGACGTCATGACCCTGTCGCTGTCAGTGGACCACCGCATCGCGTACGGCGCGGAGGCGGCCACGTTCCTCGGCCGCGTGGCGGAACTACTGGAGCACCCCGCCGCGCTGCTGGTATGACCCGGCCAGCCCAGGTGCGCCGCACCGGGCGCATCGGCTACCACGAGGCCTGGCAGGAGCAACGGGTGATGGCCGACCGCGTGGGCGACGGCACGTCGCCCGCCGTGCTCTGGCTCCTCGAGCACGACCCGGTGTACACCTACGGGCGCCACGGCACGCGGGACGACCTGTGGATCGACGACGCAGCCCTGGCCGCGCTCGGCGCATCGTGCGTGGCCACCGACCGGGGCGGGCAGATGACCTGGCACGGACCGGGCCAGGTGACGGGCTACGTGCTCATGGACCTCCGCCGCGGCCCCGGCGTGCGGCGCTTCGTGCAGGCCCTCGTCGATTCCATGACCGATGCCTGCCACGCCTGCGGCGTGCCGGGCGCCGTGAGTGATCACGACGCGATGGGCACCTACGTGGACGGCCGGAAGGTGGGCAGCGTGGGCATCCGCGTGCGCGAGGGCGTGAGCATGCACGGCGTGGGGCTGAACGCCGACCCCGACCCGGCATGGTTCGCGCGGATGAGCGCATGCGGGGCACCGGAGGTGGCGACCACCTCGATCGCAGCCGAGGGCGGCGACGGTGCGCGGACCGCGGTGGAGGACGCCCTGGCGCAGGCGCTGGCCGCGCGGCTCGACCTGGTGGTGGCCGGGGCCCGCTAGGGCAGCATGCGCTCCCACTCGACCACCGCGCGGCCCACCAGCGCGGCATCCGCCGGGTCCCCACCCGCCGCACGCACCAGGTCATCGAGCTCCTCGGGCGGGAGGTCGGCGGGCTCGGCGGCCGGACGGGCCGCGCGCAGCGCGTCCGCCAAGGCGACGGGATCGGTGATCACGGCACCAGGTTGACCGCGGCGGCGAACGCCAGCACCACCAGCAGCGCCCCGTAGCCGGTGTAATCGGTGGCGAGGAGCACGATGGCCACCACCATGAGGATCGCCGACAGGCCGGCCCAGGCCCCACCGGGGATGCCCGCGGCGCCAAAGCCCCAGCCCCCGACGGGAGGACCCGACGGCCGGCGACGGCGTGTGCGCTCTGGACCTGCCACGGGTCCTACCCTACCGCCGGGTTCCGCCGGAATGCGGCGCGCGGGTAGCCCGTGGCGCATGGGTCGCGCCGAGGAGTACCTGCTCGTGCAGTGCTGCAGACCCAGGCACGCACCCCGCAGGATGTCCACGGAACTCGCACGGCCTAGGGCAGTCCCGAGATACCCGCGGCACCGATCACGGTGAGCATGGCGGCGAAGGCGCCCGCCGGAAGCACGGTGCGCCACTCCTCCGGGTGCCCGGCGGATGAGCGGATCGCCTTGAACGTCGTGACGCCCGCCATGTAGAAGCCGAACACGAGGAAGCACGCGGCGTACACGCCGAGCCCCCACGAGAGGGCCACGGCGAGCACCGCCAGCAGCCCCCAGGCGAGGTTCGCGAGCCCCACCTCGATCTGGAAGGGGTTGGTGGTGCCGCTGTCCCAGCCCATGCGCGCGGCATCGCCGCGGTGCATGAGCGCGTGACGTACGAAGGAGAGCAGCCCGGCGAGGCCCACGGCGAACAGGCACGCCCACCGCAGGTCCGGCGTGGACGAGAACGCGGTGGAAAAGCCGATTGCAAGGCCCAGCGCGCCAACCGCATAGGTGAGCGCCATGGTGACGCCCGCGGCCTTCTGCTGATTCATGGACGACATGGGGGGTCCATTCGTTATCGGGGGGTTCCGCCGTTCCGGTTCCACGCGACATCGGCACTTCCCTGCCTGTGTCCGCCGCGGGGCCGGTACTGTGGCGGCAGTTCCCCATCCGCACGCGAATCAGCAGGAGACACGACATGGCTCTCGAGGTCGGCAGCGAGGCTCCGGACTTCACCCTGGTGGACAGCAACGGCGATGAGGTCACCCTCTCGCAGTTCCGCGGCACCCCCGTATACCTCAACTTCTTCCCTGCAGCATTTTCCGGCGTCTGCACGCCGTGGTTCACCTCGATCGTCAATAACGCGGACTCTGTTGAGGGGGCAGTCGTGATCGGAGTCAGCGTTGACAACAAGGCGTCCCTCAAGGCATTCAGGGAGGCTCTCGGGGCGGAGGGCGTGCACTTTCTCGCTGATTTCCACCCCAAGGGCGCAGTTGCCCAGGCGTACGACTGCTACCTGGACCAAGCCGGTGTCGCAGGCCGTTGCACCTACGTGATCGACGGCGCCGGCATGATTATTGATGTCGATCAGGTTGTTCCCCTCGAGACGCCTGACGCCGACCGGCTGCTGGCATCCCTTGCTACCTGCAAGGTCTGACGGGCGATGTTCCTGCTGCTCGGCCGCTACCTGAAGCCCGTAGACGAGGTGGAGGTGCACCTCGAGGCCCACCGGGGATGGGTACGCGCAAATGCCGAGGCCGGGCGCATCATCGCCGCCGGCCGCGAGGAGCCCCTCCGCGGAGGGGTCCTCGTGGCGACGGGCGTCACCCGTGAACAGGTGGACGAGATGATCGCCGCCGATCCCTACGTGACCGAGGGTGTCGCCGAGTACGACGTGCGCGAGTACCACGTCGTCCTGGCCGCCCCGGGCGCGGAGGCCCTGCAGGCCTGAGCCACGGCGCGGGGCGCAGGGTGGGTCCGGTATCGCGGTGGCGGGCACTCGCCGAAACGGGATCGGCACGTGCGGTGCCCGCACGTGCAGGATCCCCGGCTGCGATCCCCGCCACCGCGATACCGGACCCACCCTTCAGCGCTCATGCGCCGTGGCTCAGGCCGGTGTGTTGGCCAACTGACCGCACGCGGCGGCGATGTCCGCGCCGCGCGAGCGGCGGAACGAGGGGTGCAGGCCCGCCGCCTGGAGTTCCTCGGAGAACCGCCGGGCGCGCTCGGGAGGCGACCCGCGATACGCACCGCCGGTGGCGTTGTACTCGATGAGGTTCACGTGGAAGCGGCCGTCACGCAACTGGGATGCGAGGCGACGGGCATCGGCCGCGGAGTCGTTCACGCCGTCGAGCAGGAGGTACTCGATGAACACGCGGCGTCCCGTGCGGTCGGCGTAGCGACGACAGGCGGCCAGCACGTTGGCGACCGGCCAGCGGTTGTTGATGGGCATGAGGGCCGAGCGGGTATCGTCATCCGCGGCGTGCAGGGACAGCGCGAGGCGCACGGGCACCTCGAACGACACCATTTCCTCGATGCCCGGAACCCACCCGGCCGTGGAGACGGCGATGGACCGGGCCGAGAGGCCGAGGCCCGTCGGCGCGTGGATCTCGCGGATGGCATCGAACACCGCACCGGTGTTCTGCAGGGGCTCGCCCATCCCCATGAAGACGATGTTGCCCAGTCGGGCCTCCGCCTCCCGGGCCACCGCGGCGGCCAGCAGTGCCTGGTCGGCGATCTCGCGGGCGGTGAGGTCACGGCCCGGGCCCATGGCGCCCGTGGCGCAGAAGCGGCACCCCAGCGCGCACCCGGCCTGGCTGGACACGCACAACGTGCGGCGGCCGCGTGCATGGGCGATGAGCACGCTCTCGATGGCCAGCCCGTCGGCAGTGCGCAGGCGCCACTTCAGCGTTCCGTCGCGGCTCTCGGCCATGGCGTCGGGCACCACGCTCCAGAGCGGCACGACCTCCTCCAGCCGCTCGCGCAGCGACAGCGGCAGGGTGGTCACCTCGGCCCACTCGCGCGCTCCGGCCCGGCGGGCGTCCTCCACCTGGCGCAGACGGTAGGCCGGCTCGCCCCAGCCCTTCAGTATCGATGCGACCTGATCACTCATGAGGCCGGGGAACCTATCGTGACGCGCTCCACATAGGGGATGACCCGGGGGAACAGGCGGCGGCCCACCAGCACGATCCATGCCGCCAGCACGCACGCGATGCAGCTGAACACGATCAGCGCGTTGGTCAACCCGACCGCCTGCGACAGGTACCCGAGGCCCACCGTGGGAACCGTGCCGGCATACGCGCACATGTAGAGGGCCGACATCAGCTTGCCGCGTTCCTCCAGCGGCACGATGGTGCCGCAGATGACCGTGCCGCCCTGCAGGATCATGCCGTTCACGAAGCCGAGGATGCCGGCGGCCGCCACGACCATGGCGGCGCTGCCCACGAAGGCCGCCCCGGCGATGAGCCAGGTCACGAGCGCCGAGATGACCACGCCGATCATCACGGCGCGGCGCGGGTCGACGTTGCGGGTGACGATGGGCGTCATCCCCCCGAGGCCCAGCACCAGGAACCCGCACAGCCCGGCGATCGCCACGTTCGTGGCGCCAAGGGTGTTGTAGAGGAACAGAGGCACCAGCGACAGCACCGTGCCCTCCATGAACGACATCGTGAAGGCGGCGGGCCCGATGAAGCCGGCGAACCCGATGCCCTGGCCCGGGGGCATGCCCACGCGCATCTCGAACCGGTACGGCCGGCGGCGCACGGTCTCGCGGGCCACCAGCACGCAGGCCAGCCCCACCATCATCAGCACCACGTGGATCTCGAAGGGCCGGTGCAGCGGATTGCCCCAGTACTGGGCCACGATTCCCGCGAACAGGGGCCCGAGGCCGAAGCCGATGCGGAACGCGGCCCCGGCGGTCATCGACGCGAGTGCCTTGGCACCCGGCAGCGCGTGATCGATGACGAACGCCGTGCCCACGCCGAGGTACATGCCGATCGCGAGGCCCTGCAGCACGCGGCCCACGAACAGCAGCGGCACGGCATCGGTGAACGAGAACACCAGCGACGCGCTGGTCATCACGAGCATCGCGGGGATGGCCAGGCGCTTCCGGCCCAGGCGATCGGAGGCGTTCCCCGCCAGCAACATCGTGGGCACCACCGTGGCGGTGTAGGTAGCGAACAGCAGCATCAGCACGCCGTTCGACAGCGCGTACTCCTGCTGGTAGAGCGGGATGAGCGGGGTGATGATGCTCGTGCCCATCGTGAAGACCAGCAGCGCGATCAGCGCCAGGTACGAGCCACGGGTCACCGCGAGCGGCCCCCGGTGCCCTGCACCTGCGCGACGATGGTGGCGCCGGGCCCGATCACCCGCGGCGAGCGGAATGCCGCGATGGCCCCCAGTACCAGGATGCCCGCGGCCACAAGCAGCGCATTGCGCATTCCGGTGGCCACCTGCGCCCGGAAGGGCTCCGCCACCAGGCCATTCTGCGCCGTCACGGCGACCGGGACGGACATGGCCAGCACGGTGCTGAGCAGCGCCCCACCCAGCGCACCCCCGGCGTACCGCGACACGTTTGGGAGCGACGACGCCACGCCCAGCCGGTCCTCGGGCACCTCATGGATCACCGTGCTGGTGATGGGCGCGGTGGAGGCCGCGAGGCCGAGGGCCATCACCACCATGCCCGGCACCACCATTCCGTACGACTGCGTGCCGAACCCGACTGCCAGGATCACCGCGCCCGCGATGGCGGTGCACAGCGCCACGCGCATCATCCGGTCGCTGCCCACGCGCGTGAGCAGGCGCCCCGACGTGGGCGAGCCGACCATGAACGACAGCGCAATCGGCGTGATGGCCAGCGACAGGGTGAGGGCGCTGTAGCCCAGCACCGCCGTGAAGTAGAAGGGCAGCAGGAGCAGGGTGCCGAACATCGCGGCCCCCACGCAGAACCCCGCGATGTTGGGGTTGCTCACGGTGCGCAGGCGGAACAGGCCCAGGTCGAGCATGGGATCCGCGGCGCGCGATTCCCGCCAGGCGAACAGCAGGAGGCCCGCGGCTCCCGCGGCCAGCAGGCCGAGCGTGCGGGGCGATGCCCACCCCCAGGAGGCCGCGCCGGTGAGCGCGGTGAGGATGGGGAACAGCCCCAGGGCGGCCAGGGCGGCGCCCAGCAGGTCGAAGGGGCGCGGCGGCCCCGGGGGGCGGCGGTGCATCACCAGGGCGGCGCCCGCCAGCACGAATGCGCCCATGACCGGCGTGAACCAGAACACGCTGCGCCACCCCCAGATCCCCACCAGCACGCCGGCGATGTTCAGCGACACCACCGGGGCCACCGTGATGATGGCCGTGAGGATGCCGATGGCGAGGCCCCGCTGGCGGGGCGGGAAGAGGATGGCGGTGTAGGCGTAGGCCGTGGGGGCCATGGCCGACGCGCCCACCCCCTGGAGAATGCGGAACACCACGAGCGACGGCTCGTCCCACGCCACCGCGCACAGCGCCGACGCGACCACCATCACCAGCACGCCAAGCACGAAGATGCGGCGTCGGCCGTAGAGGTCGCCGGCCCGGCCGGCGATGGGCAGCAGCACCGCCTGGGTCACGAGGAACCCCGTCACCACCCACCCCGCCCCGGACACGCTGGTATCGAAGTCCCGCGAGATGTCCGGGAGCGCGATGTTGACGATGCTGATGTTCAGCACCGACAGCATCATCCCGCCCGCCACCACGGTCATGGCCATCCAGCGCCACCGCGGGCTCGCCCGCAAGCGGGCGCGGATCGCGCGAAGGCGCGCGGGGAGCAGGGTCTCCTTCACCGCCCCACGGTATACCCCGCGGCAGTGCCGGGCGGGCTAGCCTTCCCCGCCGTGGCCAGGAAGAGGCGCCAGAAGCCCGTCCAGGTGCGCATCGGCGCGCGCGACCTGCTGTGGGATTACGCCCGCCTCGCCCGGATGTACTCGGTGGAGATCATCGTGGTGGCGCTGCTGCTCGTGGTGGTCTCGGTGGTGCTCGAGGCCACCTCGGAGGACGGCTGGACATGGACCTGGCTGGGTGCCCTCGTGGGCATCACCGGGCTGACCGGCCTGGTGTTCTTCCCCCTGCTGCGCGTGTGGCTGCGCAAGGGCGGCCTGCCGTCGCTCCGCCTCCCGGATGCCCAGCCCGCCGAGGGGAGTCGCATGCTCGCGGCCGCCCCGTCGGACTGGCGGAGGTTCGCTGCCCTCAGCGGCGTGCTGCTGTTCATCTCGGCCTTCGCGACCATGCTGTTCCTCGTCGCGGTGCTCGGCCGCGGGGGAACGGCCGAGGGCGTGGTGATCGGCGTGCTGCTGGCGTGGGGCCTGGTGACCCTCGAGGACGGCCGGCTGATCCAGCGCACGCAGGCGGATGAGAAGCGCACCTACTGGGCCGCCGGGCGCAGGCCCTGGGGTGCCGGAAACCGGCTCGTCTTCACCATCAGCCGTTCCTGATAGTCTCCCACCGTATACCGGAGGGGGGTATCGGTGGCGGACGTGAACGAGGTCATCATCATCGGCAGCGGCCCGGCAGGGTTGACCGCGGCCATCTATGCCGCGCGCGCGGGGCTCGACCCCCTGGTCATTGAGGGCTACGGCGCCGGCGGGCAGCTGATGATCACGACCGACGTCGAGAACTACCCGGGCTTCCCGGAGGGCGTCGAGGGCCCGGAGATGATGCAGCTCTTCCGCCGCCAGGCCGAGCGCTTCGGAACGCGCTTCATCA
>Ga0255767_1004583_pt1 | contig 11302 bp, 9 predicted proteins | sample 071ome_24_FD_179967 | JGI IMG/M metagenome (GOLD analysis project Ga0255767, IMG submission 179967) | Coastal salt marsh microbial communities from the Groves Creek Marsh, Skidaway Island, Georgia - 071402CT metaG (version 2) | ecosystem: Environmental > Aquatic > Marine > Intertidal zone > Salt...
TCTCTTCTGTACACTCTCTCAGATGGTTTCAAACTTTATCTCAAATCTCTTTCAACCGTGTGCACGAGCGGGAAATTCCCACCAAGCTTTCTCTTCTTTCTCTCTTCGACTCTTCTTTGTGTCGTTTCTTTTTCTTTTTCTTCATCCTCATCGTCCTCCTCTTCGTCTATTGGCGACACGACGGTACTGTTCTGCTTATTGGAAAGCTCGCGGCATATCATCTCTGCCGCAAATCGAGAAATTGAAAGCCTCGCCCTGCCTGGATTGCGACGCAACTTATCGCAGAGATACGCTTCTCCACCTCGCCAATCACCTTCGCCGTCTCTTTTTCCATGAATGAAAAAAGGTGATAACGTTTTATCGTCGTCGTCCTGGATGCCACTGAACGGAATTGTTGCACGTCTCGCATCCGATATTGGCACTTGATCATTATCGATCACTCTCACGAGCGTAGACCCAGGAGTGTTGCCTCGTCTTCTCTTCGCACACATTGTTGTCCCTATTATGTCATCCTCATCCGAATAGTAATGTGGGTCGTTAGCGCGATCATCATTTGCGTCGTCGTTCCCTACAAACTCAGGCGTAATCTCCTCTTCGTCCTCTTCTTCGCTTCCAACAATCGGATAAAATTTCCGGCTTTCCTCTCCTTCTTTCAATCCCCAATCTTGGACGCTCATAACCACTCTCTTCACTTTCTCCTCGTTCATTCTGTACTTCTTCTTCAACGCGGGCGCGTTCCCCGATGGACCAAACGCACAAGCGCCGATATTTTCCTCCTCCTCTCCTTCCTCAATAAAACCGCGATCGAAAATCAAATAGTCCATGATCGCTCTGCTATCAATCTCTTCCACTCGAGCGTTTCGATCGATCGTCAGAGGTACTTCCTGCACCTCCTTTCTTTCTTCTTCTCCTTCTTTTTGGCCAATCTCTTCGCGCAACGCAAGCACCTGATGATAAGTTACGATGAAGATACCGCGAACACGGAAAAAATGTCGTTAGTCTCTCATTCTAAAATACACGGGGGAAGAGAAAACACAAAAGCGCACCTTTGCGTCTTTGTGCTCGTCGATATCTAAACATATCGCGGCCCAGTCGCTTTCGCTGGTGTGCAAATCACCAGCGATTAATACCACTGCCAACGCGTTTGAGTTTAAATTCATTGGAAAGAAAGTCTCTTTCAACTCTTTCACTAAATCTCGTCTTTGTTTGTTGAGTTTCTCCGTGGCATTCGGATCCGTCCATGGCGTCAAACGTTTGACGAGAGTTTTCTTATAATTCGCAGAAGTCGTGGTAGATTGGACCACGGGGGGGTTCGCATCGTCGAAGGCGACCTTTAACGTCGCTCGAGGTGTTTTACGCGCGCTCATTCGATTCAGGATGATGATCGTCGTTTGAAGAATATTGAAGAAGAAAGGAAAGTTTTGTAACGAAACTACGGTGGGTTATTGTTCACGTAGACACACTTCTCGAACAAAAAACGAAACTACAAAAAACATCTACGATCAAACGCCACTAATGCCACCACCACCTCCTCCGCTATTATGATTTCTCCCCCACCCCATGTAATTAATCAAATTATCTATAAAATACACCGCCACCGTGAGGGGCAAAACTAACCCAATCGCCGTGCCGGCGACGAAGTCCCTCGCTCGAATAGTGCTCAAAGCTAAAATATAATTGATCGCCGGCGCGAGGAAAAACACCGACCTTAGGCCGACGACGGTTAATACCGGACGATCGTCCAAGTGACTCATCATTCTTTTAACGATCGAAAACTGCACGTCCGCCAGCGCCTGTCCTCCGACCCGTCTTACGACCAAGAAACTAATCGTACAACTCAGCGGTGCCATGAACAGCGCCAACAACCAGCCGTTGACATGTCCCCAGCACATGACTCCGGCCGTGACAAACACTAACCCGGGTAAATGCAACAACTCCGCCAACCCAAAACCGATGATGTAAATTACGATGCCCAAATATCCGGCTTTTTTAATCGCTTTGTGCACTTTTTGCGGATCGATGTCTGGTATGCCGTGGTGGGCGATGGAATTGACAATCAAAGTTATCGCAGAAACGACCAACGCGACGCAGGTCAACTGTATCATCGTCGAGCGCAACGCCGAACGCTTCGATGACGTTAGTGGTTTCTTTTTTGTCAATATACTCGTCGTCGTCGTCGTTGTTGTTGTTGGTTCTAAATCTGCGCTGACCTTCTTCGTTTTCATCGTTTCTCTCGCGTCGTGGTGGATTTTATTGATGCTACTTTTTTTATTGTTGCTCTCCTGTTGATTCGTGCTCGTGCTCGGCTGAGAGGAAGCTGAAGAAGAAGAAGTAACGTTGCTCCGGCCGAACCCAAACATTATGATGTGACGATGATGATGATGGTTGTGGTTGTGGTTGTGGTGGTTCGGAGTGGGGATGGTAAATGCGGTTAATATAAACTCGGCTCTTCGGCTGGGTCCGTCAAAGTCCGTTGGCTCGCCAGTCGCCAGTCCCCCTCTTTTTTGTCCACAAAAAAAAAACTCGCCAAGAAAACACAGAGAAGGGAGAACTCGTACTACGCTCAAATCCGTTCCTGTCACCACGAAACGCCCTCGATATATATATATATTCATATTCATACACACGAAAACAAAAAATGGCGAAAGGCGCGACCAAAGCCGGCGCAGTCCTTGTTCGCCTCGTCTCCACGTTAGACACGGGTTTCTTTTACGTGAAGCGTAAAAACCCGAAGAAAATCCCGCACAAATTGGAGTTTAGAAAATACGACGCGAAAGCGAGGAAGCACTGTTTATTCGTGGAATCGAAACAGAAATGAGAGTCATCGCCGCGCCGACGAAAGCGGCGGCGGCGCGCGGGAACCACCACCCGAAAGCGAGGCAAAAGGCGACGCCTCCGGCAAATGTAAACGCGATAGACATATCAGCAAAAAGAAGAAGGGTGAAAGAAAGGAAAAAAAACTTCTGAAATGGGGTTCAAAAAGAGAGAGAGAGAGAGAGAGAGAGAGAGAGAGAAGAAAAAGTGAACGATGTCCGGGTAGGTAATGACAAGAGCGCAAAAGCGGCGAATATGGGAAAGAGGTTTGTGCGATATGATCGTCAGTAACGACGAAAGCATTTTCACGCGCATTCTTTCGATATTGAATCAGCAGAATGCTCTTAAATTCTGTACGACGACGTGAATAGTGAAACGAGGGCATTGATGAAGAGAGCGGCGCCTTCTGGGATTGTTTTGGCGAAGAAGTTTAGAGTTGAAGAGATGCTGTCAACATCGACTTTCGAGTTCGCGTTTGAGAATCGATCGTAGTGGCGGAGTTGGTGGGGTGAAACGGTGTTCTTCTCAGAAACGAAGAAACGAGAGTCGCTCAAGCGGGCGCGCGTGAAGAAAGAGTGCAAGTCGGGTGTATGGACGATTGCAGCTCCCCACAACAACTGCGAGGTAATGTAGAAATGGCACAAGTATTGCGTCGCAAATGGGTCTCCTGTTGTAGACTTTGTGATAATAGGAATTAACTTTTTTTCTTTACGTATTCTTTATTTCTTTTTTTCTTTTTCACTTTTTGCCAAAACTGTGAGAGCAGATAAGGAAAAATTAGTACTTCTGTCTTTGTAATGCAACAATTTACTCACTACACAACATAATACATACACACACTCAACACTAATCTCGACGAGACGAGGGGGAAACAGGCACACAGTTAAACTTTCTCTTCTTCTTCTTCTTCTCCTTCTCCTTCTTGTTCTTGTAGTGGTGGTGGTGGTGGTCTTTTAAGTTACTTTTTTGCGGGAGAGAAAGCACTTACAAAATGGCACCTGCGCACGTGTTATCGTCTGCTTCTGCTGCTGCTAGCGCGACCGCGAATACTTTACGAGCTTCTTCTTCTTCTTCTTCTCCTTTGCGCGGGAACGGCACTCGTTCTCATCTGAAAAGGGCGACGAGAAGAAGAATTAATGGTTATGGTAATGTAAGAGTAAGGACGACGGAAACGAAAGCTTCTCTTTCGTTCGTAGATTCGATAGACTTGACCGACGTCACCGCGTTCGCCGCGAACGGGGCGTTTTTATCCTTATTTGTCGCTTCGAGCGTGTACGGAACCAAAGCCGTATTTTTTCCAGAAAATACCAGCGTCGACGCGAAGAAAGAGGAACAAGAAGAGAAGAAGATGAAGACGAAGAATGCCTTTAGTGTGGAGCGCTCGGCTTTGCAGCTCTCCAACGTCGCTTTGATCCTCGCGCTCAGCAGTCGGTGGGCAGAATCTGGCCATTTCCCATTGTCGAACATGTACGAGAGTTTACTGTTTCTGGCGTGGGGAACGACTGCGACGGCGATTTACGTGAACTCGGACAGTAAAGTTTTTGGGGCGTTAGTTTCGCCGGTCGCTTTGTTCACCGTCGCCGGGGCGACGCTAGGTTTACCGAAAGAGTTGCAAAGAGCGTCTGCGTTGGTGCCGGCTTTGAAATCGAACTGGTTGATGATGCACGTGAGTGTGATGATGATGTCGTACGCAACCTTGTTGGCTGGGAGTTTAGCGTGCATGGGTTTCTTAGCATTGGAACTCGGGAAGGAAAACGAAACCGTCGGGAAGTTGACCGAGAAAATGGAAAAAGCGATGTTCAAAGACACCGAGAACAACGTTGATAATTTTAATAGCAATAGCAGTAACGAAGATGAAGACGAAATGTTAGTCATGACGACATCCAGACAGCGTTCGAACAGACCGAAGATAGATGCAAAAACCGGCGAACAAGTCGCCTACGCGATGGGAAGTAGTACTAATAGTAGTGGCAGTAGCGGCAGTAGTAGTAGCAGCAGCAGCAGCAGCAGCAGCGCGACGGCTACGATGAACCCACGAGAATCTCCCTCCTCCTCTTCCTTCCCGGTTGGCTCTAGAACCCAAACCGAACTTGACAACCTTTCCTACAGATGCTTAGGTTTAGGTTTCGTCCTTTTGACCGCCGGTTTAATCTCCGGTGCGGTTTGGGCCAATGAAGCCTGGGGTTCGTACTGGTCCTGGGATCCGAAAGAAACGTGGGCTTTGGTCACGTGGTTCACCTATGCCACCTATTTGCACTCGCGCTTGGTCGCCGAGAAACCCAAAGACGAAAGCGCTAAAATCGGCGCGTTTGGGTTTATCGTCGTGTGGATCTGTTACGTCGGTGTGAACTTGTTTGGTACTGGTTTGCATTCCTACGGCTGGTTTGCGAGCAGATAATTTTGTGTTTTAGAAAGAAATTTATTGTCGTTGTTAACAGTACTGCTGGGTATCAATAGAATGTTACAAGTTCGCAAAAAGTTTTTAAAACTTCTTCTGTGTCACACAACAACAATACTAACAATCGCGCCTTGACGCTAGAAAAATAAACGCTACATATACACACACAAGTACATTCATGGCTGGGTTCTTCGCCGTCCTAGTAACTATCCTCTCTTCCACGTCCATAAATATCGGGAAAGCGTTGCAGAAAAAAGGCACGAAATCGTTACCGAAATTGACGTTTAAAAAAGACATCTTAAAGACATATTTCGAAAACGATACGTGGAAATTAGGGCTAGTGTTGGACGTCTTAGGCGGCGTTTTGATGATTTTAGCGCTAGCAATCGCGCCGGTGTCGGTGGTACAACCAGTCGCGGCCGGTGGGGTTGCCATTCTCGCCGGGTTTAGTCACGTCTTCTTGGACGAGAAATTGAAAGAGAAGGAGTGGGTTGGAGTGTGGTGCGCGGTGGTCGGTACCGTTGGTATCGGGTGGACAACCGGCGTAAATACCGCCGCTACCGCCGTTTCAGAAAAAAATGGGAACGTAGAAATTAACGTGAGCACGTGGAGGTACGTTTTAGGCGTATTTGTGGTTTTAGGGAGCACGTATTTGTGCATGCCTTCGACGGCGTCGGGAACGGGAAGCGGGGGAATGTTAGCGCCCGCTGGGACTGGCAAGGTGGGTGGTTCCAACGCCGCGTCGTCGTCATCGTCGTCGACCATGCCCGACGTAACGCCTGGGACCACGCCGCAGAAAGGATCTGGGCACGGAAACAAGAACGACCACTTTTTGAAATCACCGCCGACAAAAGAGAGTATGAACGCATCAATGCTGACAACGCCACCGAAAAAAGATAAAAATGACAAGAAAGATAAGAGCGAAAACGCGAGCAGCGTCAGTGCTGAGTTCAAGCAGCAAAGGTTCAGAGATATGCTCGCCGGTGCCCGCGCGGGTGCGTTGTTTTCGCTTTCCGCTTCTTCAGTTAAATTAGGATTCCAACTCTCTCGACGATTAGCATTCATATGGGCCTTAATTGGCCTCGCCGCCTCGGTTTCGTTGACTGCTTTAGGACTCTTTTCGCAAACAAAAGGTTTGAAAGAGGGCAACGCGGTCGTTGTCGTTTGTTCTGGAAACGTCGCCCAAATGGTCACCGCCATCCCGTTCGGCATCTTGTGCCTCGGCGAAAGCCTCCCGGGTATCGGTTTTCTCTTCGGCGCAAGGGGTTTGGGCGTCGGTTTCTTCCACAACGTGTTCACATTCCTTATATGGGCTTTCAGTTGGTGGCTCATCCTTTTTGGCGTCGTCATCGTCTCTGGTTTGAGTACGCACGACGTCGTCGCGACCATCGCTGCGACCGGTGACATTCGAAAATCCGTCGTGTTACCCACGACGATGGGAGAAGCCAAAGCGATGCTGTTGAGCAAGAAAGAGAAGAACAAAGATGCGAGCAGGAAAGAGTAGAACGAACGAACGAACGAACGAACGAAAGGCATATAGTTTTAGCGAAATTAAGTACCTTAGTTATGTGTATTGTAGTCTAATTATAGAGCGTATGGCATTTGAATTTTCCATATACCAATATATCGTGTTACCAATATGCAATATCACATAGCAGCTGTAAAATCTCAAAACTCGAAATAAGTACACCACAAGACACAAACTTACTCTTACAACACAAAAAAAAGAAGAGAGATGAAGAAAGGGCCCCGCTTCGATACCACTAAACTCGCCGAGTGGACCAAGAAAGTGGGGACGAAGATCAAAGAAACCGCGGAGGCTTTGGAGGTTGAGTTTAATGACGACGGTGGAGGCGGGAATCGAGCAGACAAAGTGCATCAAAACAAAGTGGGGTGGGGGCAATTCAACAACACGCAAAATGCAAGCACCACCAATAACAATCGGTTCGCGGCGTTACAACCGTCCTCCGCGTCGAACTCTCAGTCCTCGTTCATCGATGAAAATAATAAAGACGACGTCGAAAATGATTCCACCACTCCAACGGTGACTTTGAATATAAATGTATTCGAAACCGCGGATATCGTACAGGAAAAATTGCAAATTGAAAAAGAGTTGGAAGCGTTGAAAGAGGAGAGGAAAAAGCGCGAAAAAGAATTCGAGAGTAAACTGCGAGAGATGGAGGAGAAGAGATCAGAAGAAATGGAGAAGAGTAAAGCAAATAACAACGCGCTGCCGGCGTCGCCGAAGAACGGCGGCGAAAGTAAGAAAACCGATGACGATGATGCAGCCGTGCCCACTTCTCGTCAGCCAGCGTCTTCTCCGTTGTCACTGGAAATTGAACTGAAGGCGATTAAAAACGTCGCGGAAACGTTAAAGAATCAGTTGAAGGAAAGAGATGAACGGATAACGAAAATGATTGCGAGAGAGAAGGAAACGAAAGAACTGAACGAGAGTTTAACGCAAAAGAATTCGCAAATGCAAACGTCCTTGGATGTTTTGAGAAAAAAGCAGAAAGAAAATGACGCAGCCAAGGATCGGGACATGTTAGAGACGAGCCAGTTGAAAGATGTAAAACGAACGAAAGAAAAGCAAGAGAAAGAGTTAGAGCGAGAAAAAAAAATGAGGGAAGAGGTTCAAAAAAAGTACGAGAAAGCGCACAAGGATTGGTTGGATTTAACCACGAATCAAGCGAAAGAAAAGAAAGAGTTGTCGAGATTGCAAAAGAGCGAAGAAATGAAGTCAGAAAAGATTGAAAAGTTAGAGGAGCAGCTGTTGCAAACCAAGTTAGAGCTGGAAGATTTCAAGTTGTGCAAAAAAGAGCGCGACGACGCGTTGCAGAAACTGAACGAAGTGCGAGAAGAAATTGTAGATTTGAAGCACGAGAAGAGCGCGTATGAGAACAACACGGAAGATTTACGGTTAGTGAATGAAGCCAGAGAAGTAGCAGAGAAAGCATTAGTTGAAGAGTCCAAGAAAACGATCGAATTGGAAAAAAGATTGAGAGAGTTGAGCGAAGAGAAGGCGAATAATAATGATAAGAATGGTGATAGAGATAATAGCAGCAATAGACATGACAGCACGGGCACGAGGAAGAAGAACATGAGAACGGATGAATACGAAAATCTTGAGAGTGCGAGCTCGACGCCAAAGAAAGACAATGATGGTATTTTTAAAACAACTTCATTTAGTAGCGGTGGTAGTACAGCTACAAAATCTGACAACAGCAAGGAGATGACGACGACGGTGCAGGGTAGTAGCAACGACGAATCATCATCCACCATCGCGGAACTCAAATCTGAAATTGCCGCTTTAAAGAACCAGCTCGAATTGCTATCGCGAGAGAAAGAGGATAAAATAGCCGTCATTGATTCTGACCGCGCTCAGTTACAGCGACAACTCGAAGAGGCGAAAAAAACTGCCGCAAAACTAATCAAAGAAAAACTCGAATCAATTCAAATCGATTTCAAGCGCTCCAAGGAGAAACACGCGAAAGAAACTGGATTGTTGAAGGAAGAAATTGAAGACCTCGAGGAAGATCGAAACGAGTGGAAGAGAAAGTGCGAGAAAGCGAGAGATGAAACGGAGTTAGTTCGGAAACGAGCGCGAGAAATGCTCGTAGAGAAAGAGGAAGAGTTGGAGAGAGCACTGTTCAACGCCGACGCTCTCGCAGAAGGAAAGAAAATATCACAGAACTGTCGAAAAGCGTCGGCGAGCCGCCTCATGTTCCTCGATGATGACGAAGAAACGGAGGAGAAGAAAAAAAGTTTGTCTTCTTCGAAACCACCGCAAGCGCCAACGACATCCTCTTCTCCTCCGAACGAAAGCGATTTCCTCTACCTCAAAAACATCCTCTTACAATACCTCACCACGAACGAGCGTCTCGTTCACGAGCGTCTCGTCCCAGTCGTGACAACTTTATTGAAGTGTTCGGACGAAGAGCGTGCAAAAGTCATCGCCGCTCGAGTGAACATGAAACCACCCTCCTTTTCCTCGGTTAGTCAACCAAACACGCCCACGCGAGGTGGTGGTATTCGTCTGTTGAACACTTTCTTTAGAACGTAGCAGAGTAGTAAAATGTAGATTGTTTTAGATTGTTTATGTATTGAAACCTTGAAATTTCAGAAGAAGGAAGAACGCTTACACGGTCAAAACGATAAAAAAATTGTTCCTCAGTAAAACACCCCCTCACTCCAACAAGAGCGCGCATAGAAATCAAAACGCACTCAGCCACCAAAATCAAATACTTTAACGTCATAATAAAAATGTCATCACTTTATTTATCGTCGTTCTCGTCTTTATTTGCTTTGAGATGTAGTAAAACTACGAGTAACAACAGCAACAACAAATTCGTTCTTCAAAGCCGAAAACCTTCTTTTCACGAGCGCCGGCGGCTAGGTACGCGAAAAAAAGCGTCGTCGTCCTTTTTCTCTACGGAAGAAGAACGAAACGACGACGACAACAACAACAACAACGATGACAACGACAAGCAGCAGCAGCAGCTGCAGCACAAGAACATGTCGTTTAATTCGATGACGACGACGAGTAGTAGTCCGAAGGAAAAACAACTCCTCCGTAAACTTTTACTCGAAGAGGGCCAATCGCTGACGAAAGCTCGGAAAGAAGACAAAAGATTGAAAAAACAGGTGGAAAAGAGGAAGAAAAAAATCGTCCTGAACGCATCCGAAGTCGGGTCGATACGAATGCCGTCGGAATTGTTCGGGATGCGCCGAGTGAAAGTTCCGGGGATGTTTGACGAATGCGAAGAAGAGGAAGAAGAAGCAGAGAGAGAAGGGGAGGAAGATGAGACGGATAATGGCCATGAAAATGGCAACCGATTGACACAGACGAGCACAATGAAAAAGAAAGGCGTTTCTTCTTTGAAAGGAACTAACAAGAAAAAGAAAAGCGGCCAAAGGAGAAAGATTTTGTACTCGGCATCTGAGTGCAGCGATTTCGGGCAACGATTTCCGATCGATTCTATCGTTGTCGTTGATCCCGAAAACGGAGGAGAAGAAACGATTTGTATTTCTGATTTTACCTTGAAAACCTTCCTACGAGACGCCGTGGAGCTCCTCCCGCAGTGCGCGCCTTTCGGGTTACAATTCGGTGATTTTCGTTCGGCTGTGTCTCAGTCTTACGATTCCAACGACGAGGACAAAGAGTCCTGTTTTCGTGGCGACGTTTGTTATCGGTTCCTGAAAACGAAACGAAACGAAGAAAAAATTGTTTGGCATCCGATTTCGTTTGAGCGCAAAGAACGCACAAAAGAGGAGAAAGAGTTCGAGTGCAACTTGGAAAGTAACGACGGATGGCCTTTCGCGTTTCGCTTGTCACTCACCGAAGATAAAAAATACTTGCAACTGGAAATGCGATTATTCTGGCCGAAAAACGAGCTCCTCAAATACGGCAAAGAAGCGTTAGAAAGAGACGGGAAGCACCGCTTTGACGTTTTCGGCAAAAACGTCGAGTCGATGTTGTATTATATGGAACGCGGTGTCATCGGGAGAAGCGCTTTAGAAGATGGAAATGGAGTTCAAAAAGAACAAGATAGCAGCGACGTCGTTAAAGAACTGAGCCAAAGAATGAAACGTCGGTTAGGTCGAGCGCCATTCGTGACGGAAATAGCCAGAGAGCTCGAGCGTTTGTAATTTTATTTATCGTCGTGTGTAGACATGTATTTTAATTTTACCCCTGGCTGGTAACGTGACCACGGGGAAATCGTATTCGCTCGCGTACCCTTTCTTTCCGCCGATATCAATCAGTGATTCATCAGTGTTTAAGCGGTGAGCTGAAAAGAATCCTGATTCCAGGAGGGCGTAAGCCAAAAATATCTGGCGAGAAAATGCCCTATAAAACAGTGCGAGTCCTTAAATAGTTGTAGCCTAAACCCTAAACCCACTTTTTTTTTTGGCAATTACCGATCTCACAATGAACGTGAAAAATTATTGTCGTCCTCGCGCGTCGTTATCGTCTGTGAACAAAATCATCTCTCACGACACAACGAAGATGTCATCCTTTTCCTTGAAGTGCGTCCCCTCTCTTTTCGGCGTGACGATGATGCTCCTTGGCTTTTTTTTGTTCGGAGACGA
>Ga0255767_1004591_pt1 | contig 11292 bp, 13 predicted proteins | sample 071ome_24_FD_179967 | JGI IMG/M metagenome (GOLD analysis project Ga0255767, IMG submission 179967) | Coastal salt marsh microbial communities from the Groves Creek Marsh, Skidaway Island, Georgia - 071402CT metaG (version 2) | ecosystem: Environmental > Aquatic > Marine > Intertidal zone > Salt...
CCCGCCGCGGCAGTGGCGCTCCTCAGTGTGGCGGCATCCGCCGGGTTTCCCGAGGCCCAAACCAATCTCGGTCTGATTTATCTACGTGGTGCCTACGCGCCACGTGACGAAATACGCGGAGCCGCGCGGGATGCGCAACGTTCGACGCTCCGAGCAAATAGAAGCAAACGGCAGACGTTTGTGCTGCCCCGAAAATAGTCGGGCAGACACGTCCACCAGGAGATGCCGCATGCACACGCAGACAAGAAAGACAACCGTGACGTTCGTACGCCCCTTCCAACTGGACGAGATCGAGGCGGTGCTGCCGGCCGGCGTGTACAACGTGGAATCGGAGAATGATGTCCTCGACGGCATGTTCCTTCCCGATTGTCTGCGGCCATCGGTTCTCATCCATCTGCATGCGACGCCCGATACTCCGGGGTATGGGCTGACGTTGACCGTTCCCTGGGCGGTCCTGGAAGCCGCTCTGTTGCGGGATCGAAGCCCGGCCACGGTGGCGCTGCCCGAACCGGGCCTCGAAGAGATGCTGCTCGACCCCATGGTCCGACAGGTCATGCGCTCGGACGGTGTTTCGGAAGCGACCATTCGTGACCTGGTCTCACGTCTGCCCAAGAGGAAGCCATTTCATGCCAAATCAGAACGATGACGGCGGCCGGGGCGGGCCGTGGGGCAGCGGCGCCAGACAAAGCGCCGATTTCGAGGACATGGTCCGGCAGGGCCAGGATCGCCTCAAACGAATGATGCCGAGTGGCGGCGGCCCGCGCACTATCGTCACCATCGCCCTCCTGGCGCTGTTCGCCTGGGGCGCATGGTCCGCATACTACACGGTGCCGAGCGATTCCGTCGCTGTCGTGCAGCGCTTCGGAAAGTATCTCAAGGAGGTCCCGCCAGGCCTGCATTTCAAGTTGCCGCTCGGGATCGACGCCACGACGATCGTGCCCGTCAAACGCCAGCTGAAGCAGGAGTTCGGGTTCGCGACGCCGGGCGCCAACGACCCATACCAGAGCCCGTCGCCCCGCGACGCGACGCGGGAAACGCAGATGGTTACCGGCGACCTCAATGCAGCCCTGGTCGAATGGGTCGTTCAATACCGCATATCGAATCCCCGGGATTTCCTTTTCGAAGTCCGGGAGCCGAGCGAAACTCTGCGCTACGTCTCCGAATCCGTCATGCGGGAGGTGGTCGGCGATCGCACGGTGGATGAGGTGATCACCATCGGCCGTCAGGAAATCGAGACCGAAGCGCTGACGAAGATGCAAGCGCTCGCAACCAAGTACGCCATGGGGATCAGCATCGACCAGGTGCAGCTGAAGAACATCAATCCGCCTCGGCCGGTACAGGCATCGTTCAACGAGGTGAATCAGGCCCAACAGGAGAAGGAGAAGCTCATCAACGAGGCCCGGCGCGACTACAACAAGGTGATCCCACTGGCCGAGGGCGAAAAAGATCAGCGCATCCGCGAGGCCGACGGCTACCGCCTGAAAAGGATCAACGAAGCGGAAGGCGACGCCGCCCGGTTCAGTGCCCTGCTGACCGAATACAACAAGGCCCCGGAGGTCACGCGCCGCCGCATCTATGTCGAGACCCTGCAAGACGTCATGCCGGGGCTCCGTTCGAAGATCATTGTCGACGAGCAGACGCGGAGTATTTTGCCGCTGCTCAATCTCGACGCGCCGCAGGGAGAGAAGCCATGAACAAGGCCGCGGTAATAGCGGTCGGGGGGCTCCTCGCCGTTGGCGCATTTGCTTCGATGAATTCGATCTATACGGTCAGCGAAGTTGAGCAGGCGATCATCACCCAGTTCGGCAAGCCCGTCGGCGACCCCGTGACCACGGCCGGTCTGAAGTTCAAGGTACCGTTCATCCAGGACGTCAATCCGATCGACCGGCGGGTCCTTGAGTGGGACGGCAACCCGTCGGACATGCCGACCAAGGACAAGCTCTATATCTCGGTGGACCTCTTCGCGCGCTGGCGGATTACCGATCCCCTCCAGTATTTCCTTCGGCTGCGCGATGAACGCAGCGCCCAATCACGCCTTGACGACATTCTCGGCAGTGAGACCCGCAACGCCGTCGCCAAACACGAGCTGATCGAGATCATTCGCACCACCAAAGATCGCGTGCCGTTGCGCGATACGCTGCTGACCGAGGCGGAACGCGAGCAGGATATCGGCTCGCTCGTGCCGATTTCGAAGGGGCGCAAGCTGGTCGAGGATGAGATCTTTGCCGCGGCGGCTGAGAAAGTCCGCGTGTTCGGCATCGAGCTTCTCGATATCCGGTTCAAGCGGATCAACTATAATGAAAGCGTCCGGCCCAAGATCTACGAACGGATGATCAGCGAACGCCGGCAGATCGCAGAACGTTTCCTGTCGGAGGGTAACGGCGAGGCAGCCAGAATCCGCGGCAATCGCGTGCGCGACCTGAACAAGATCCAGTCCGAAGCCTATCGCCAGGTCGAGGAGATCCGGGGCGTGGCGGATGCGAAAGCCACCGAGATCTATGCGAGGGCCTACAATCAAAGTCCGGAATCTGTAGCGTTCTACGAATTCACCCGGACCATGCAGGCCTACAAGGCGATGATCTCCGAGAACACGACGATGGTCCTCTCGACGGACAGCGACCTGTTCAAGTTTCTGAAAGGCATGGACCCGGCCAGCGACGTCTCCCGGCCGGACGACGAACCCTCGGTCGGCGACGAGGTCGTCCGCAACCGCTAGACACCCGTTGGAGGTTCCTCGGGAAACTTTGGCCCGGTCGATCTCGACATTTCGACGCCTGCACACGAGCTTCCACGGGCTCACACCACATGAGCTTGCAACCCGGTAAGAACAAGGACCACAGCGTGAACAGGGGTAACTTCTAACCGTGGATCGGGGAGCAGGTCAGTTGATGTGCTGAGTTGGTATAAGAGCAGGTTCGCTCACTGCCTGGTGTACTCGCGGGCTTCCGATGGCAGGAAAAGCCATGGAATTGTGCCCTCTTCAGCGCAGCAGAATTTGTCCCAGGAGACCCAGCATAAAGCCTGCGACCGCGCCGAGCGCCGGCGCCCATCGACGTGCGAGATGTGCCTGCGGCGCAATGTCCTCGAAGGTCAGGTAGAGGATTCCTCCCGCTGCAAACAGCATCATCGCGCCCAGTGCAGCACTCGTTTCGCGCAGATAACTGATTCCGAACCACGCTGCGAGCGGTCCGAGCAGCACGATTGCGCAAAATCCCGCAAGTATCTTTGCTGAAGAAAGAGTGTTGCGCGCCCGAAGTTCTAAGTAGGCGTTGAACCCTTCTGGCAGGTTCTGCAAGGCGATTAATCCCGCCAGCAGCAGTCCCGCCTCCCACTTGACTGCCAGCATGGCGCCGAGCGCAAGAGACTCTGGAACGAAGTCCAAAAGCATGGCCATGAGTTGCGCGACGCCACCGCCCTGCCGCTCGATCATCCGATCGATGAAAAAGAACGTGACCCCTCCTGCACCGAATGCGGCCAGCGTCGCCCATGTGGACAGATGGCGTTGGCCTTCCGGTACCAGAACCAGCGCAACGGCTGCCATAAGCGCGCCACCGCCGAATGCAATGACACCGTGGCGCAGTTCGCGTTCCAGCCACAAGGGACGAATGCGCTCTATCCGAGCCAGAAGTCCGCCCAGCGGGATAAAGGCGCCAGCCAGTGTCGCATAGAGCATCGCAGTCTCTAAATCGCTCATACTGACAATCGTGCCAAAATCTTCAGCGTATGCCCCAGAGTTTTGTTACCTCTCAACGATGGGCGTTTTCTGTGATGGCCTCATAGCCTGAAATGATGTCAAGGAGCTCCGAGGTGATCACGTCCTGCCGCTTCAATCGATGCGCCACGTGCAAACCGTCGATTTTTTCGGCAATGCTACGATCAGCCGCCTGCATGGCAGCGAGACGCTCGGCGTGCTCGGCTGTGCGCGACTGGATGACCGCAGTGAAGACACGCGCAAAGAGAAGCTGACGGATCAGGCGGCTGAAAAGCGGCTTCGGTGGTCCGATGGGAACAGGCAATCGACGCGACGACCAAGCGCGCGCCCGCAACGCGGTGAGCCAGGCAGGATCGATCGGCAGGAGGCGGGCGCGCACGGGCGTTGTGCCGCCTCGCTCGCCGGGACGATGGTGAAACATTACGAGCCGGCCCACACCTTCATTCTCGCGCCAGTGGTCAAGACGGGTCAGCACGGTGCTGACCGTGTGCGTGAGCGTTTCCACTGTCGCGGGGGCTTCTTCATGGGCGGCCGGCGGATCGGCCTCGGCGCGCCAACTCGCGTCGGCGCGGGCTCCGATCGTGAGCACGAGCCGGTTAGCAGCGTCATCGCCGGTCGCTGCGAGGCTTTCCAAGGCGAATGTCACCAGCCGTTCGTTGAAGGCGCCACAAAGGCCGATCTCTGAGCCGACCAGCACCACGGCTATGCGCCCGCCCGTCGGAGGATGCGCCTCGGCACTGGCACCATCGAAGGCACGGAGCGCGACCTGAAGGCCCAGTTCCACCGTCTCCCGATACCGTGCCATCGCCTCCTCGGCCAACTCGTGACGGCGGATGGCCACAGCCGAGATCGTCTTCATGGTGCGGACGACCGATTGAAGATCCTCAGCGACCTCAATGTGGCGCGAAAGATCCTCGAGGGTTGCCATCATTCCGCCTCGCGGAGTGCTGCACGGGCAGCGCGCAACATCGCCTCGCGCCGCTCTCCCTCAAGCGACGCGCCTTTTTCGATTTCTCGTGCTTCCGGGGTTGCGTCCACTGCCTTGACAACCGCAGCGGCCGCGCTGGCCATCGCATCGAGGGGGATTGTGTCAAACAGGCCCTCCGCCGCTGCGAGCAAGAGCGCAATCTGACGTGCGACGGAGATCGGTGTTGCCTCATTCTGCTTGAGCGTCTCGCGAACGCGTCGGCCTCGTTCCAGCTGGGCACGCGTATCTTCGTCGAGTTTGGCGCCAAAGCGGGCAAAGGCTTCGAGTTCCTCGAACTGGGCATAGGCGAGCTTTAAGGGCCCCGCCACCGCGCGGAACGCCGGAAGCTGCGCCTTGCCGCCGACGCGGGAAACCGAACGACCGACATCGACCGCCGGCAGCTGCCCAAGTCGGAAGAGGGTCGGTGAGAGATAGATCTGCCCGTCGGTGATGGAAATGAGGTTGGTTGGGATATAGGCCGACAGATTCTGCGCCTGCGTCTCGACAATGGGTAGGGCGGTCAGCGAACCGCCGCGCGCACTCTCGCGCAGCTGTGTCGCCCGTTCCAGCAGGCGAGCATGGATATAAAAGATGTCGCCGGGATAGGCCTCACGCCCTGGAGGCCGACGAAGGAGGAGCGACAGCTCCCGATAGGCACGTGCGTGACGGGTGAGATCGTCATAGACGATCAGCGCGTCGCGGCCCTCGCGCATGAAGCGCTCGGCGATTGTCGTCGCCGCGTAGGGGGCGATGTACTGTAGACCTGGTGGCTCCTCGGCGCCCGCCGCCACCACGACGCAATTTTCCATGACGCCGCTTTCGCGCAGGCGGGCAATCACACGCGCCACCGCGTCGCCGCGCTGCCCGATGGCGCAATAGACTGAGATCACGCCCGTCCCAGCCTGGTTCAGGATCGTATCGAGGGCCACCGCGGTCTTCCCCGTCTGCCGGTCGCCGACGATCAGTTCACGCTGCCCACGTCCAATGGGGACGAGCGCATCCACGGCCTTGATCCCGGTCTGTAGCGGACGCGCGACCGGCGCGCGCTCCATGATGGATGGGGCCGGCTGATCCACAGGTTCCAGTCGGTCGGCGGCCACGGGACCAGAGTTGTCGAGCGGCAAACCGAGCGGATTGATCACTCGGCCGAGCAGCGCGTCTCCCGTCGGCACCGACGCCACGCGCCGCGTCCGTCGCGCGTGGTCACCCGGGCGCAGCCCTTTCGGGTCATGAAGCAGGACGATCCCGGCTCGCCCCGGCTCCAGGTCGAGTGCCAAGCCCATCGCTCCACCATCGAAGGCAATAACCTCGTCAGATGTCGCTTCGGTGAAGCCTTCCACCTCCACCACGCCGCGCAGCACACGGCTTACCGTACCCCTTTCCTCGGAGGACAGGCGCGGTGCGCGAGCGCTCTCTTTCGCGATCTCGTCGAAGAGCGTCTCGGCCAGATCCTTCAGCATCACGCGTCGCCCGCCGGGTCCGCGCGAGAATCGAGCAGGCGAGCCACGTCGGCCTCAAGCGCGTCGAGATGTTCACCTAGCGTCCAGCCGACGTGGCGAGAGCCGATCGCGAGCACAACTCCGGATTCCAGGTCGGGCTCCTCGCGAAAATCGATACTCACCTCGCGTTCGAGGACACCTCCGACGGCTTCGGCAACCAACGTCCGCGCCGCGGCCGAGAGCGGGAAGGAGGACCGGATCGACAACGTTTCTTCGCGGCCGGCAGCGGACCTCAGATGTTTCTTCTCATCGAGCTCGAGGGCGGATAGACGTCGGGCGAATACTTTGGCAATGCGATCCACCAAGTCTTCATCGGCCATCTCCGCCAGCGCCCGACGGGCGAGCGTGATAAAGGCCTCGCCCGCGCGGCGGCGCAGTCTGTCAAGAAAGGCGGCCTTCTCGTCCTCCAGTTGCGCCTGCCAAGCGGCACGACGCTCGGCAAGCTCGCCGCGGGCTTTCTCGGTCATCGCGGCGCGCAGGGCCTCGGCTTCGTCCTCCGCAGCCGCGAGGCGAGCGTGTCGCTCATCCTCCAGCTCACGGAGTGCGCGGCGATGCGCCTCAGCCTCTGTCTCCGCGGTCTCGCGCGCCGCCTCAGCCTCGCGCAGGCTGCTCTGGACTGCTTCCTCCCGCGCCTTCAATGCACGGCTCAGAGGGCGGTAGAGCACTCGTTGAAGCAGCCAGACCAGAACAAGAAAGTTCACGATCTGGGCGGCGACTGTCACCCAGTCGATCTGCACCGATCAGCTCCCTGTGGTCCGCGACGCGGCCTCGATCGCCCAGTCCCAAAACGGGTTGGCAAAGAGCAGGATCATGGCAACAACGAAGCAGTAGATCGCGGTCGACTCGATCATCGCGAGGCTGACGAACAGCGTCCGCGTGATGGTGTTTGCCTCATCCGGCTGCTGGGCGATGGCCTGCAGCGCTTGTGCAGCCGCACGAGCCTCGCCCAGTGCCGGGCCGATTGAGCCTAGCGCGATTGTCAGGCCGGCGGTCACGATCGAAACAGCGGCGATAACGGTTAGAGCGTCCATTCAGATGTTCCTTTCCTTGGAGGCGTTATGAGAGCCGGCACCCTTGTCTAGGGTCCGGCTCTCAGCGGCGCCGGCTTCCTGCCCGCTCGCGGAGACGATGTAGACCATGGCGAGAACGGCGAAGATGTAGGCTTGGATCACGCCCGTCAGTAGACCGAGCAGTTGAAGTAAAACCGGAAAGAAGAACGGCGCTACTGAGAGCAGAATCGCGGCAACGACCATGCCGCTCATCACGTTGCCATAGAGTCGGACGGCGAGCGCGATGGTGCGCGAGATCTCGCCAATCACATTGAACGGCGCCATCAGCGGCGTAGGCCGAATGTAGCGGCGCAGATAGTTGAACAGCCCGTTTTCGGCAATCCCATATACAGGAACTGCCACCAGGACGCAGAGCGCGAGCGCAACGGCGGTGGAGAGCGAGCCCGTCGGCGACATGAAACCGGGAACCACGCCCAGCACGTTCGAAAAGAGCGTGAACAGGAAAAGCGTGCCTACGAAAGGTAGAAAACGCGCCGGATCACCTCCGCCGATAGCGCGGATCTGGTTGCGGATTTTTTCAATCAACAGTTCCACCGCCAGCCGCCAGCGCGAGGTCGGCGTTGCGGGGCCAATCCCGAGCGTCGCGATGCGTCCACCGATCACCAGGATTGCCATTACGATCCATGTATTGACGATCGTCGCAGAGACAGAGAGATCGCCAAGCGGGCCGCCAGGCAGCACGAACAGGATCCTGTTGTCCGGGGTTATCTCCATGCTCTCACCTCGCCTTATTCCGAATGCGATACAGCCCCAGTGTTCTGGCAAGTGCAAACCCGCCAAGCGCAGCGACCAGGCCCAGACCCGGCTGGATCGCCACCCACGCAACGGCAGCAAAGCCCGCCAAGACGACGGCCAATCGCAACGCAGCCCCGGCGAGGAGAGCGCCTGCGCCTCCCCCTGCGCCGAGCCGCGCGGAGGCGCGCCTGAGCCAAAGAAGATGCAGGGCGCCGAGCGCGAGCCCCGCGACAAGCCCCAACAAGAGATCGCCTGTCGTTCCTGCGGTCATCGGGCGTCTCCGCCGCCATCGCCGCGCCCCCCTGTGCGCTGCACCCACCACCACGCATTCAGGCAGCCAAGCGCCACGCCAGCCACGAGTCCCGTTATCGTCCACGAGGGGCTACCGGGGTAGCGCGCATCCAGCCAGTGGCCGAGCGCCACTCCCGCTAGGGTGGGGACCGCCACCGCCCACCCCACAAGTCCGAACATGCCGAACCCGAACCAGACCGTATGCCGGCCCTCCCGGCGCGCCCGGTCACGCCGCTCGGCCTTACGGCCAACTTTCTCTTCCAACTCGTCGTCTGGACCCGTCATCGCTCGATCTCCAGAACGCGCCGGATTGCCCCGGCCTCGAGCCGGGCGAGCGCGGTGCGTGCCGCTCGCTCATGTTCGTCGAGACTTTGGAACCGACTGGCCACCTGCGCCCGCAGCGACGTGAGATCAGCGCTCTCGAAGGCGCCGAGGACCGAAACGCGGACCTCCGCGCCGCGTTTGATCAACACACCCTCGTCGATACCTAAAAACCGCTCCTTCCCCTCGGCCGTAACATATACGAACAAGCCTGGGGGCAGCGCCGCAGCGAGGTCGATGTGACGAGGCAGAAGGGCGAAGAAACCTTCCGCCCCCTCCGCCACCACCTTTGTAACCGCGACGTCTACGACCAACGCGGTCGGCGTGAAAACCTCCAGGCGCATGTGCTTGTGCGGCCCGCTCATTCCTTGGACCTGTCTGCTTCGCTGATCGCGCCGATCATGTAGAGATCCCGCTCCGGCCGATCGTTGAACGCGCCCGACAGGATCAACGCGCAGCCCTCGATCGTCTCCTCCAGGCTGACTCTACGGCCCGGCGCGTTGGTGAACTGTTCGGTGGCATGGAAAGGCTGAGTCAGGAACCGCTCCAGCCGCCGCGCCACCGCTACCGTACGGCGATCCTCGATCGAAAGCTGCTCGAGGCCGAGCATGGCGATCACGTCCTTGAGGCTCTCATACTCCGCCAGCGTACGACGCACGTCACCGGCGACGCGTTCATGCCGGGCGCTCGCAATGCCGGGGGTAAGCATTTTCGATGCGGATTCCAGCGGGTCGAGGGCCGGGTAGAGTCCCTGCGCAGCCCGCTTGCGAGACAGCACGATCGAAGCGGAAAGGTGCCCAAAGACATGCGTCGCAGCAGGGTCGGTGAAGTCATCAGCTGGCACGTAGACCGCCTGAATCGAGGTCATTGCGCCCGAAGAGTTGGAGCAGATCCGCTCCTCTAGTTCCGCAATCTCGGTGGCGAGCGAGGGCTGGTAGCCAACCCGTGACGGGATCTGACCCAGGAGGCCCGAGACCTCCGCCCCCGCCTGGACGAAGCGATAAATGTTGTCGATCAGCACCAGTACGTCAGTATTGAGCTCGTCGCGAAAATGCTCGGCAATCGTCATCGCGGCATGACCGACGCGAAAACGCACGGCGGGGCGTTCGTTCATCTGGCCGAAAACCATGATGGTGTTCGCCAAAACCCCGGCCTCGTCCATTTCACGGTGGAACTCTTCCGCCTCGCGCGAGCGTTCGCCTATGCCGCAGAACAGGCTCACGCCCTGGTAGACTCCCGACATGTTGTAGATCATCTCGGCGATGAGCACGGTCTTGCCGACGCCTGCGCCACCAAATAGCCCCGCCTTGCCTCCCCGTTCGATGGGACAGAGCAGGTCGATCGCCTTGATGCCGGTCTCGAAAATCTCCGACTGGGTCCGTCTTTCACTCAGGCTCGGCGGGAGATTTTGGATCGAGCGGCGCGGCGCGTCCGTCAGTGGCGGGCCGCCATCGATGGGTTCGCCGAAGAGGTTGAGCATCCGGCCGAGCGTCGCCCGTCCCACGGGCATCTCAATACCGCCGCCAGTGGCGCGCAGCTGGGCGCCGAGCGCCACCGGCCGCCCGGTGGACAGTACGAGTCCCCGCGCCAACCCCCCGCCGGGCAATGTCGCGATCTCGATCCGCAACTTTTGGTCGTCGATTCCGACATAGAGATCCCGGGCCTTGGGTGACCGGCCTGTGACGCGCAGCTCAACCATCTGACCTGAAACGCGGACGATGCGTGCCGAGGGAGCCTCCGTCTCACCAGCGACGGGCGAGCGTTCTGCAGTGTCCGCGATGCTCGTCATTGCTATTCCTTCATCGTTCTTCGTCCAACCGGTTCCGGTGAAGGGGCGCCTTGCTTTCCCAGATATTCGTCGACCGCCCGTCGCAATACCCATGCAATCGACACGTCGTTCGCCTGAGCGATCTCCCGCACCTGCTTGAACTGCACCTCGGTCAGAATGACCGATGTCCGGAACTCTTTTCTCTTCGATCTTGACGCCATGACCCAGCCGCCCGCTACTGCTTCTGCATGATATGCAAAATGCACCATTTGTGTCACTATGTTAAGCGCCGAGAGGATTGACCTGCCCCCAATGACTGGTCCGGTATGAATGTTAGTGCATGGTGTTTCTCCGGTCCATGGTCACGATGGTTTCCGGTGCTGGCGGCCTGTATCCCAATGCTGAATGTGGTCTCTTGGTGTTGTAGTGCTTCCGCCACTGTTCGATGATGATTTGTGCCTCCTTGAGGGAATAGAATAACTCTCCATTAAGCAATTCATCTCTGAACCGGGCATTGAAGCTCTTGCAGTATCCATTCTCCCAAGGTGATCCCGGTTCAATGTAGGCTGTTTTAGCGCCAACAGCGTTGATCCAGTTTCTGACAGCTTCCGCTACAAACTCAGGGCCGTTGAGCGTGCCAATAAACCCTCATTGGGAAACGACAAAATTACTGGACACCAAACGACAAAATTCCTGGAGAGGCATCTTAGAAGTATATGAGTCGTGAAGCCGGCAACGCTTGTGAGTATATCTAAGGTCAATGAGCCTTCTTCCTGATGGACTGGCCGAAGGAATGAACACAAGATTCGAGGTTGCGCATGAGCGTCCTATCCTCGCCCTTCAGCTGGGTATATGTGCGCCGATGCATGTATCGCGGTCTATCAGGAAAGGGGCGTGAGATATCGGGTGAGGCCCGGAGCTTCCTCCGA
>Ga0255767_1004600_pt1 | contig 11278 bp, 7 predicted proteins | sample 071ome_24_FD_179967 | JGI IMG/M metagenome (GOLD analysis project Ga0255767, IMG submission 179967) | Coastal salt marsh microbial communities from the Groves Creek Marsh, Skidaway Island, Georgia - 071402CT metaG (version 2) | ecosystem: Environmental > Aquatic > Marine > Intertidal zone > Salt...
TGCCCTGCGGGCACCTTGCCGGATGACGGCGCTTCACGCCTCTTCCGGCCTACGGGTAATCTTTTGGGCCCCACGTGTCGCCCCTTGTTCCTGCGTTATAATGCCCACCACCTGAATTCAAACTGTTCCCCTGTGTCTGATTACCTGATTTTTCTTGTTCCCGCGATTGTCTTTGGCGGCGCCTTTTTGTCCACGGTCGCCGGTATGGGCGGTGGCCTGCTGATACTGGCCAGTTGCTCCCAGATCATGCCAGTCAGCGTGGTTATTCCCCTGAACGGGGTCTTTGTGTTCGCCGGGCAGGTCACCCGGACGGTGCAGTTCTGGAAACACATTGGCTGGCACATCACCCTCCCCTTCATTCCCGGCTCGGTTATTGGCGCCCTGCTGGGCACCGTGATTTATTTCAGGCTGTCTGATATCGCCATTGCGCTCATCCTGGGCTCGGTCATGCTCTGGTTCAGCTGGGTGCCGAGCAGCCGTGCTTCCAGGCATCTGGCGGACAAAATTCCCCAACCCTGGTTCTGGGTAGGCATCATTCACACATTTTTATCGACAGTGTCAGGGGCAGGCGGCCTGATGCAATCGTTGATGGTCAACAGCAAACTCGGCAAGGAAGCCGTGGTGGCCACGATCGCCGGTACCCTGCTGGCAATGTCACTGTTCAAATCGGTGGGGTATTTCCTGGCGGGCTTTGATTACCAGGCCTGGCTGCCCGTCATCCTGCTGTCATGGCTAACCGGCATCGCCGGTACCTGGGTGGGCAAAAAATCCCTGAACCGCATGCCGGATATTTTCTTCCGGCGCCTGATCAAGACGATGGTGACGGTTTTTGCGCTTCGGCTTTTCTGGCGGGCCGCTTCCCTCGCCTGGGGGCTTTAGCCGCCGGCTTTTTCTTGCGCGGCGTATTCTTGCTGTTTTTTCGCGCGGTCTTTTTGCCATCCTGCTTTTCAGGCGTTTTCACCGCCGCAACTTTCCGCGGCCTGGGTGCCGGCGCTTTTTTCTTTACGCCATAAATAGCCTCGATCACATCGACCACACCTGCTCCACGGGAACGCTGCTTGATACCGAAGGTGGCCATGATTTTTTCGCAGTTCAGTGCCGAGTTCTGGATATATGGAGCGTCAACGGGAAGCAGTTCCACGTCGAGGTTGCCCAGGGCTTTCTCAAGCTTCTTGTCATGTTTGGCCGCCTCTTCCAGCACGTGCTGGACAAAGGCATCCTGGTTTACCGGCTGCATGGCATTGTAGTGGTAAGTTCCCCAGACCTCGGCATTGCAGTCCACCTGGCGCACAATGCCGTAAATGGCCCGGGCCACATCCAGGACCGGGGTCGGGCTAAACCGGTTGTCCACGACCTGGATTTTGCCATTGCGCTCTTTACAGTTTTCGATCAGCTGCCGGAAATAATGATCCCGGTGAGGGCTGAACAGCCAGTCGGTGCGCAGGATGATGTGTTTGCCGGTTTCCTCGCGCAAGGTACGCTCCCCGTACCACTTGCTGCGCCCATAGCGGCAGGTCGGGTTGGTTTCGTCTTCCTCGGTATAGGTTTCCTTTTTCTGACCGTCAAAGACATAGCTTGAAGAGTGATGCAGCATGGGAATACCCAGCTGCTCACAGACCCGGGCCAGTGAGGTGACACCCTCGGTATTTACCTGGTCGCACAGCCGTGCCGCTTCCGCATCGGATTCAGCCTTCTGCAGGTTGGTATAGGTGGACACGTTGATGAGCTGGGTGGGATTGATACGGGTAACGGCCTTGACCACTTCCTTGGGTTTGAGGACATCGACCTCATCGGTGGTCAATGTGGCATGTTCAATCTGCCTGTCGCACAGCAGGCTGACCAGCTCCTTACCAAGCTGGCTGTTGGCACCAAAGACAAGTAGTTTCAAGGGATCCTGCTACGTTATTGTAATAATTGGCTTATAGCTTACTGGACAACATGGGCTCGAGGGAAATGCTGTCTGCATTTCCCCGGCCTGGAATAAAGGTGATCGGTTTACGGGATAGTGCTGTTGCAGGCTAAAACGGAATATCGTCGTCAAAGCTGTCCATGTCAGCCGGGGCCGGCTGGGGCGCACTCTGGGGCTTGGAAGCTGGTGCAGCTGCCTGACTGGGCTGGTAGTTGCCGCCGCTGTTACCACCGCCACCACTGCCGCGGCTGTCGAGCATCTGCATTTCATTGGCGATAATGTCCGTGGCATAGCGCTTGATGCCGTCCTGTTCCCAGGAACGGGTCTGCAAGCGGCCTTCCACGTAGAGTTTGGAGCCCTTGCGCACGTATTCGGCGACAATTTCAGCCAGGCGCTGGTAGAAGGTCACGCGGTGCCATTCCGTGCGTTCCTGCTGCTCGCCGGTATTCTTGTCCTTCCAGGTTTCACTCGTGGCCAGAGTAATATTGGTGACTGCATTACCATTCGGCATATAGCGCGTTTCCGGGTCTGCGCCCACATTACCGACCAGTATTACCTTGTTTATGCCTCTGCTTGCCACGTAAGCCTCCTGTGGATTCTGGTGAATTTGCTCTGCCGTCAAGTTTAGCAGACTTCTGAAATATTACGATTATAAATTCCCCCTGTTGGCACAACAGACTGATTTTCAACGCCGTTTTTTTTACAGCATCATCCTTCCCAGTCACGCAATCGCCTGGCCATGGTTTCAACCTGGCCATTGAGCTGGTCAATTTCATCGAGCAGGTCCAGAACGATGGCCAGCCCGGTGAAATCCAGGCCCAGATCGCGCTGCAAACGCCAGGCCTTGGCCATACGCGAGGCAGACTCCACCGGAATCAGTAATGATTCCGCCTTGCTGCTCCCACTGACTTCAGTAATACCGAAATCCACACACTTGATGACAAACTCGCTTTCCAGGCAATAACGGTGACACACTTCCTGGACGGTATAGCCCTGGTCCTGTTCGATGGTTTCGGGTTCATAGGTTTTGCTCATGTCATATCTCCCTGTCTTGCCAACCCTGTCAATCCTGCCAGTTTGGCCTTGGATTGAACGTCACCTCTTCTGCCAGCTTGCCCCACAGTTCCCTGGCTGTCCCGGTGCTTTCTTCGGGCATTACAATTTTAACCACCGCGAACAGATCTCCCGGTGTTTTCCCCGGCAGGCCCTTGCCTTTCAATCGCAGCCGCGCGCCTGCCTGGGTACCCGCAGGAACACTCAACTTCACCTTGCCCGCCGGGGTGGGTACATCCAGCTTGGCCCCCAATGCCGCTTCCCAGGGGGCCAGGGGCAATACCAGGGAAAGATTCCTGCCCTGAACCGTATACAGGGGATGCGGTGCGATATTCACCGTGACAATCAGGTCACCGGGCCCACCATTACCTATACCCGGGGCGCCCTGTCCCTTCAGCCGCAACTGCTGGCCTTCTGCAGTGCCGGCAGGGATTTTCACTCTGAGCTTGCGCGGTTTGTGGCTGACCAGTCCCTGCTCATCCACCACCGGCACCCGCAGTTCCAGCACCTTTTTAGTGCCGGCATGCACTTCTTCCAGGAACAGGGACAAATTGGCATGGATATCCTCGCCACGCATGTCAAAACTGCGGGCCTGTCCGCGCTGGTAGCTGCGGTGGAAGCCTCCCTCACGCCCGAATATGCTCGTGAAGAAATCGCTGAATTCTCCCGTATCGGTATCGCTGAAATGGGTGGCTGATTCCCATCCAGGCGGCGGCCTGAATTCACCGCCAGCGCCACTGGCACCAAGCTTGCGAAGCTCATCATATTCCTGGCGCTTGTCGGCATCCCCCAACACCTCGTAGGCCTCGCCGAGTTCCTTGAATTTCTCCTCGGCATCCTCAGCCTTGCTGACGTCGGGATGATATTTGCGCGCCAGGCGCTTGTAGGCTTTCTTGATCTCCTCACGGGTCGCGTTTTCCTCGACGCCCATGATCTTGTAATAGTCCTTGAACTCCATGTTTTGCCTGCTACCTCAAAAAGTAATTGGGAGAATAAGGATTCATGCCCTGACTGATCTTGACCCAGGTCAAGAACGTACAAACAGCTCAAGCCTGTTATTACAGCGGTCAATACATACTTAACCATAAAGAAAGCTGCATTTGTGATAGTCAACAGCAGTCTAAGACCACCAGTTGTCCTGCCTTGAAAAATTCGAACAGAACATGCTTAACAGCGTATAATAGCCGGTTTGCTTTCGCCCTTCGGGCATACATTCACCATCCACGTAACCTAAGTCGTTGAGCTCATGGATAATATCGTAGTCAGGGGCGCTCGCACCCACAATCTCAAGAATATCGATATCACCATTCCCCGGGACAAGCTGGTGGTGATCACCGGCATCTCCGGTTCCGGCAAGTCCTCCCTGGCCTTTGATACACTCTATGCCGAAGGCCAGCGCCGCTACGTGGAATCCCTGTCCACCTATGCCCGCCAGTTCCTGTCCATGATGGATAAACCGGACATGGACCAGATCTCGGGTCTGTCACCGGCCATTTCCATCGAGCAGAAATCCACGTCCCACAATCCCCGTTCCACGGTGGGCACGATCACCGAGATTTACGATTACCTGCGCCTGTTGTTTGCCCGCGTCGGCGATCCCTATTGCCCGGACCATCACAAGAAACTGGAAGCCCAGACCGTCAGCCAGATGGTGGACCAGGTCCTGGCACTGCCCGAAGGCACCCGGGTCATGTTGCTCGCCCCCATTATCCGGGAGCGCAAGGGTGAACATTTGCACGTATTCAATGAGCTCAAGACCGGTGGCTTTATCCGTGCCCGGGTCAACGGCATCGTGACGGAACTGGACTACCCGCCCACACTGGAGAAGAACAAGAAACACACCATTGAAGCGGTCATCGACCGTTTCAAGGTCAAACCGGACATGGAGCAGCGCCTGGCCGAGTCCTTTGAAACCGCCCTGCAGATCGCCAACGGCATTGCCGTGATCACCGACATGGATGATGACAGCAAGGACGACATGGTGTTCTCCTCGCTGTTTGCCTGTCCTGTCTGCGGCCACAGCATTACCGAGCTGGAACCGCGCCTGTTCTCCTTCAATAATCCTGCGGGTGCCTGCGAAAGCTGTGACGGCCTTGGCCTGAAACAGTTCTTTGATGAAAGACGCATCATCGTGGACGACAGCCTGTCCCTGGCAGAAGGCGCCATTCGTGGCTGGGACCGTCGCAACATCTATTACTTCCAGTTGCTCAAGTCCCTGGCCAAACACTACAAGTTCAAGATCGACACGCCCTGGAAGAAGCTCAACAAGAAGCACAAGCAGGTCATCCTGCACGGCAGCGGCACCGAGAAAATCAGTTTCACCTTTGTCAATGAACGCGGTGACAACTTCAATCGCAGCAATCCCTTTGAAGGCATCCTGCCCAACATGGAACGGCGTTACCGGGAAACCGAGTCGCAAATGGTGCGCGAGGAACTGGCCAAGTACTTGTCCTCCCAGAACTGCCCGGATTGCGGCGGTGCGCGCCTGCGCCGTGATGCCCGGCATGTCTACATTGACCGGCACACGCTGCCGGAGATCACCACCATGACCATTGCCGGGGCCAGTGAGTATTTCAGCAACCTGACCTTTCGCGGCAAGAAAAAGGACATCGCGGAAAAGATCATGAAGGAAATCCAGGACCGCCTGCAGTTCCTCATCGATGTCGGCCTGAACTATCTCACCCTCAACCGTAGTGCCGAAACCCTGTCCGGCGGCGAAGCCCAGCGTATTCGCCTGGCCAGCCAGATCGGTGCCGGTCTGGTGGGGGTCATGTACATTCTTGATGAACCTTCCATCGGGCTGCACCAGCGCGACAATGACCGCCTGCTGAAAACCCTCATACACCTGCGCGATATCGGCAACACGGTTATCGTGGTGGAACATGACGAAGAAGCCATCTGTACCGCTGATCATGTCATCGACATTGGACCCGGTGCCGGCGTCCACGGCGGGGAAATCGTGGCCCAGGGTACTGTCGAGGAGATCATCAAGAACAAGAAATCCCTGACCGGCCAGTACCTGGGCGGCAAGGAAAAAATCGATATCCCGTCCAAGCGCATTGAACAGGATCCGAAGAAGCAGCTCGTCTTATCCGGGTGTGAAGGCAACAACCTGAAAAAGGTCACCCTAGAAATTCCTCTGGGATTGATGACCTGCATCACCGGTGTGTCCGGTTCCGGTAAGTCCACCTTGGTCAACAATACCCTCTATCCCCTGGCGGCCACCCTGCTGAACAAGGCCACCACGCTGAATCCGGCCAAGTACAAAAAACTGGACGGCCTGCAGCACCTGGACAAGGTGGTGGATATCGACCAGAGCCCCATCGGCCGCACCCCCCGCTCCAACCCGGCCACCTACACGGGTATTTTCACCCCGGTGCGTGAACTGTTTGCCGGGACCCAGGAAGCCCGTTCCCGCGGTTACAAGCCTGGCCGTTTTTCCTTCAATGTCAAAGGCGGACGCTGCGAAGCCTGCCAGGGCGACGGCCTGGTAAAAGTGGAAATGCATTTCCTGCCAGACGTATACGTCATGTGCGATATCTGCAAGGGCAAACGCTACAACCGGGAAACCCTGGAAGTGAAATACAAGGGCAAGAACATCAACGAAGTGCTGGATATGACGATCGAGGATGCCCGTGAATTCTTTGACCCGGTCCCGCAGATTGCCCGCAAGCTGCAAACCCTGATGGAAGTGGGCCTGTCCTATATTCGCCTCGGCCAGAGCGCCACTACCCTGTCAGGCGGCGAAGCCCAGCGCGTGAAACTGGCGCGGGAGCTATCCAAGCGCGACACCGGCCAGACCCTCTACATTCTGGATGAGCCCACCACCGGCCTGCATTTCCATGACATCAAGCAGCTGCTGAAGGTACTGCATACCTTGCGCGATCACGGCAACACCATTGTCGTGATTGAACACAACCTGGATGTCATCAAAACAGCAGACTGGATTGTTGACCTGGGCCCCGAAGGCGGCGACGAAGGCGGCGAGATTATCGCCACCGGCACACCGGAACAGGTAGCCAAAAAGAAAGGCAGCCATACCGGCCTGTTCCTGAAGAAAGTGCTGGGCTAGATATTTTCTTGGCTGGTAGACCGGCATTACCCCAAATAGCATAAAAGCGTAGCGTTTGCCGATAGTGGCCTGGAGCTGATTTGTCGGGAAACAGCCTTCGGCTTATCCCGACCTACAATACTTTTATGCCAGGGTATACTTTCGAGCATCGAGCTTTACCTTCAGCCCAACGTGTCGGCCCTTTATCCCTTTATCCCTTTATCGAAAACAATATCGAAGCTGTTGCATCGCAACACAAAACCTCTACCTATCAGAAAACTCCTGCAGAACATCAATAAACTTCGGCCCATACCGCTCCCGCTTGGTTTCCCCGATTCCGCTGATATTGCCGAACTCCTCCAGGGTCAGCGGCTGCTGTCGACAAAGCTCCTCGAGCGTACTGTTGTGGAAGATCATGTAAGCGGGGACTTCGTGTTCCTCGGCCAGGCGCTGGCGTAATTCGCGCAGGGCTTCCCACAACTGCGGGTTGATATCTTCGGGTACCGTCTTGCTCTGGGAGCGTTTGGCTTTGGCCTTTTTCCCTGATTTTTCCCTCATGTCACGGCGCAAATCCAGAGTAGTATCCCCGCGTAGTAGCGGCCGGCACTGATCTTCCAGGCGCAGGCCACCATACCCATCCACATCCACACTGAGATAATTACGGGCCACCAGCTGGCGAAACACGGAACGCCAGTCATCGACACTCAGATCCGCGCCCATGCCGTAGACGTTGAGATGCTGGTGGTCAAAATGGAATACCTTGTCAGCGCTGGATCCTCGCAGCACATCGATGAGGTGATTCACACCGAAACGCTGCCCGGTCCGGTAAACCGCACTTAGGGCCATTCGCGCTGCTTCGGTGGCATCCCAGGTTTCCACCGGTTGGAGGCAGGTGTCGCAGTTGCCACAGGGCTCTGGCAGGGTTTCGCCAAAATAACGCAGCAGGGCCTGGCGCCGGCAGGTGGTAATCTCGCACAGCCCCAGCATGGCATTGAGCCGGTGCTGTTCCACGCGTTTGTATTCTTCACTGCCCTGGGACTGGGCCATCATCAGGCGCAGTTTCAGTACATCCTGCAAACCATAGAGCAACAGCGCATTGGCAGGCAGCCCGTCACGGCCGGCACGGCCGGTTTCCTGGTAGTAACCCTCGATGGTCTTGGGCATGTCCAGGTGGGCGATAAAGCGCACATCCGGTTTGTCGATGCCCATGCCAAAGGCAATGGTAGCCACAATCACAATGCCTTCCTCGCGCAGAAAACGTGACTGGTTTTCCTCCCGCTGCGCCGTGCTGAGACCGGCATGATAGGCCAGCGCATTGAATCCCTGTTCCTGCAGCCAGGCAGCAGTGTCCTCGGTTTTGCGCCGCGACATGCAATAGACAATGCCCGCATCGTCAGGATGCTCCTCCTGGAGAAAGCGCAGCAGCTGTTTACGCGGATCCTGTTTCAGGCTGATCCGGTACTGGATATTGGGACGGTCAAAGCCGGCGATGAACTGGCCTGCATTTTCAAGCTGCAGACGTGTAATGATTTCCTGGCGGGTGCGCACATCGGCAGTCGCTGTCAGGGCGATGCGCGGGACATGTGGAAAACGCTCATGCAGCATGCTCAATTCCAGGTAGTCAGCACGAAAGTCATGTCCCCACTGGGAGACACAATGCGCTTCATCAATAGCAAACAGGGCAATGTTCGAGGCGCTTAACAGTGCCAGTGTCCGCTCCTGCTTCAGGCGCTCCGGCGCCATGTATAGCAGATCAAGTTCGCCCTGCTGCCACTGCGTCTCAATGGTCTGCACCTGGTCGAAATCCAGGCTGGAATTGAGAAAGGCGGCGCGAATGCCCAGTTCATGCAGGGCGGAAACCTGGTCCTTCATCAGTGCGATCAGGGGAGAAATCACCACGGCGCAGCCAGGGCGTACCAGCGCCGGTATCTGGTAGCACAACGACTTGCCACCACCGGTGGGCATCAATACCAAGGCATCCTTGCCGGCAATGAGCGTCGCTATGATATCGGCCTGGGGCGGCCGAAATTCATCGTAGCCAAAGACTTTTTGAAGGGTATCGCGTGCGCGGTCCATGAAAACGGGAGTCAGTATCCTGCTGCAGGTAGGCTGTGATGTCATTGTAGCGCGGGTGGCCGACTTCGCCAGTAGCGATTAGCGAAAACAGCATAAAGAAGAGCTGTCCAAACCGGCCTGCTGGTGCTACAACACCATGATACACAACCAGCTGCCATCCTCTGAACTTCAGGGTTAGCACCAAAACAGGGCCGCAGGTCTTCAATAGGACGCCCGACTTTGGTTCATGCTGAACACACTCATGCCTTATATTGAAACTCCAGTAATCTCTCCTGCATGTTTTACCAGCTACCCATTAATTCTGAAAACACCTCAAAAACCCTTGTTTTTACGGTGTTTCGCCGCATTTTCAAAAGTTGGCACCCTTGTTGCAATGCAGCAGGCAGGTCGCACCTTTACAAGGAAGGCCTGGTGGCATGGATATCCTTCATCCACATGATCAAGACTACTGGAGACTTGTTCCTGTTATCTTTTGATTTTATGGGACACATGGCTTTTTTTAAAAACCCCAGAGACCCGGGATACAACCGCCCAGTCACCCATCATCCAAAAGATGAAAACCCACAGGAGATTACCGTGAAAAAACTCATCATTGCGTCACTGACTGCACTCTTTCCCATGCTCGCCACAACCGGCATCCAGGCAGGCACCTTGAAACTGGTCACCGAAGACAACTCCACGTTGAGCAAGCTATGTATTGCTGCAGTGAATACCGAGGGTCCTGTTTTTGCACTGGCCAAGGACATGGGCATTCATACGGCAGACATCAGTAAAATCGCCTGTAATGGCCAGCCCCTCATGGAGTTTGTCAGGGTCCACCCCAAGCTCATGTATGAGGACAGTATCGCCAATTACAGTTTTAATGAGGGTGACAGCTCCATAGAAACCCAGCTGTGTATCGCCGCCGTGTCTGAACCGGAAAAATACGAAGCACTGAAACCGCAATACCTGTCAACAACCGGGAAATATGTCGAGAAGCTACTCTGCAACAGCCAGCCGCTGGACAGTTTTGTCAAACGTTATAGCAGACAGGACCTGAGTGCCCTGTAAGACCGATAAGACATTGCTGCCAGTATTCAGCATATTCCGTCTTGCCTGGGCAGAAAAAAGGCCGCGAGAATATCGCGGCCTTTTTTTAACTGTCTCATTACCCATAGATCGAATGGCAATGAGCGTTCAGGAGTTTACCGGTTATTTATACTGTCTCCGGCGTGGGAGTTACCTGCTTGCTTACCGGTGGTATCGGACGATCGATGACGAAGGCTGCCGCAGAAATCAGCAGGGCCCCTATACAGAGTACACCAAAGAATGGCACCGTGCTGCCGTCGCCAATATCCAGCAGGGCACCGCCGAAAGCGCTGGAAGCAATGGCACCGAAGCGCGCCATGAAAATACCGAAACCGATACCCACCGCACGGCAGGTCGGTGGATAGGAATGCGTCATGATGGCGTACATGCTGGCGATACTGGCACTGAACAATGCCGCGGCAATGCCAATGAGGACAACCACTGTCAGGCGCTCACCATCATCGGGTACCGCGGAAAGTGATTCCACCGTAAACATCAGCACAATCAACACCACGGCCAGGCTGCCGCTGTAAGTGGCCATGACCCGTTTGGAACCAAATTGCTGTATCACAAGACCGGCCGCGATGGAGGCAAAGATGGAGGTCATGCCGGCAACGGCGACCGCATAGGAGGCCTCATCGAATTCAAAACCCTTGCCTGTAAGAAGCGTTGTCGTCCAGTTCAGGACACCATAGGCAACCCCTGTAGCCGCCGTGAAAGCCAGGCCAACACCGACATTCAGGCGCAGGTTGCTGCGGTGGAATACGCCGATCGTACCACCGGCTTCAGTATCGGTATCGTGGCCTTCAGGAATAAGATCATGCACAGCACTGGACACCTTGAGTGCTGCCTTTTTCGCCTCCTCGACCTTGCCGCGGGCGAGCAGGAACGTCGGGCTGTCACGTAAAAACACGATAATCGCGATGACCACCAGGAACGTCAGAATGCCCAGAAAGACAAAGGAACCACGCCAGCCGTAACTTTCCACCAGTGTTGGGGCCATGGCGGAGACCACGAGTCCCCCTGCCGGTGTACCCACTGAAATCGTGGTGATACCCACCGAGCGCCAGCGATCGGGCAACCACTCACCAAGCATGGTAATGGCCAGCGCATACGCGGCA
>Ga0255767_1004606_pt1 | contig 11274 bp, 9 predicted proteins | sample 071ome_24_FD_179967 | JGI IMG/M metagenome (GOLD analysis project Ga0255767, IMG submission 179967) | Coastal salt marsh microbial communities from the Groves Creek Marsh, Skidaway Island, Georgia - 071402CT metaG (version 2) | ecosystem: Environmental > Aquatic > Marine > Intertidal zone > Salt...
CGCGACGTACTTGGCGCAATCTTCGCGCCACTTCTTTTCTTCTTCGGGGTCGGGAACTTCCACGAAGGAATCGTCGTACATCCCCCAACTGTACTGTGGGAAGCGAGCTGGTATCCTACGAGAAAATCATCGTCACATCCAAGAGAGAGAGAGAGAGAGAGAGAGAGAGAGAGAAAAAATAATAAAAAAAAACTCACACGTGTAAGAGCACGATCTCATCGCCGGGTCGATGCACGTTATCGAGCACCCAGTTCAGAACTTCGACGTCCTCTCCCGTCGAATCTATCGGCATCAGAATTCTGCGCATTTTTGAGATGGAAAACAGAGAGAGAGATGTGTGTGATGTGTATTATTGCGCGCGTAAAAAAATGAAGAGAGAATACGCGAGTATTTTTGTATCTCTTTCAAAAATATTGAAAAACACCTCCCCCAACACCACCCCGGCGACGAAGTTTACGATAACAACAAAGCGTCGCGTTCATTCACGACGCGACGACGAATAACAAAACGCACCGTCTCAACACTTTGCACTCGCACTTTTCGCAATTGCAGGTTTTACACATGCACTTCTGCGGAGGCGATTCCATCGCGATCATTTTCGTTTTATTTTTTGTTGTGGGGCTTTTTTTTTTCTCTCTCGCACCCCGAAACCGCCATTTTTTTCTCGCGCACGAACGAACGAACGAACGACGCAAACGATGGACATCGACGAAAAAGAAGAAGAAGAAGAAGAACGACAGACGCAGAGAGAAGACGCGGAGATGACGACAACGACAACGTCGATGATAACAACAACAACAACAACAACAACAGGACGCGGTCTCGGTAAAAGCAACGACAACAACAACGGCGATGATGGTGTCGACCAAGACTTACTCATTCTCGAGCGAATCATCGCGACGAAAACAAATAATAACAACCAAAAACTTCGTCTTCTCTCGCAAGGCGCGGAAGCGCGAGTTTTTACGACCACGTTCCTCGGGAAGCCGTGCGTGGTCAAGCAGAGGTTTAAGAAAAAGTACAGACATCCAGTTTTGGACCAAAAGTTGACGCGAAGTCGATTGCTCGCCGAGTGTCGGTCGCTGATGAAGGCGAGAATTTTAGGCGTCCAAGCGCCGACGGTTTTGTTCGTGGACAAACCGTCGGCGTCGATATTCATGGAACGCGTAGAGGGGAAGTCCTTGAAAGAGGTTCTGAAATCAATCGCCGAAAGAGAAAGTGAAGAGGAAGAAGATGAAGACAATACGCGCACCAAAAGCTCCGCGAACGACGGTACCACTGCCTCTCCTTCTTCTCCTTCGTCGTCTTCCCCGGCGCACCTCCGCGCGGTGAAATACGGTCACGAAATCGGCCTCATCGTCTCCAAACTCCACGACGGCAACATCACCCACGGTGACCTCACCACCTCCAACTTTCTCGTTCATGCGCGCACCGACTCTGTATACATCATAGATTTCGGTTTATCCAAAACCCAAATCGTCGGCGAGGAAGATATCGGCGTCGATTTATACGTACTCGAGCGCTCGTTAATCGCCGCGCATAAAAGCGAAGGCGAACGCGTCTGGCGAGAGTGTTTGAAGACGTGGAAAGAGACGTGCGGGAAAAGTAAAGAGGCGTTCAAGAGGTACGAGGAAGTGAGGGCCAGAGGGAGGAAAAGGAGCATGGTTGGTTAAATGCATGTGTCGTGTGTAAATATGTACACACACAAAGTGAGACCTTTTATTACTAGTACTAGTTGTAGTGTCATAGATATATTCACATAGCCCGCTGATATTTAGAGCAGCAGTCAAAAGCATTCAGACCTCTGACGGATGAGAGATGAGAGAGGGAAATGTCAGCCACGAACCCATTTTCCCAAAGGAGAGAAATCTCGCGAAAAAAAAAGATAAACACAAAAAACACATACGTATCCCCGCACTAATCTTCGCTCGCCTCTTCTATTATATACGCACAGTAACATGTCTTCTCTATCGTCGGCGTTAGTGCAACGAGTCGTGGCGTCCACGCAGTGCTGCTCTTCTTCTTCTTCCGCGAGGATGAACGCGACGACGACGACGACGACGACGACGACGACGACGCGTGGTGGTCTGCTTTTTCGTCATCAGCGGCGACGTGGCCGCAAATCCATCATCTCGTGCGAGTCGTCTTCGTCGAACGAAGAGAACTCTTTGCTGACGCAAACGGCGGAGGAGGCGATCAGAAACGCGCCTCCTGCTCCCGAGCGAGGAGAAGGCGCGAAGAGAAGAGTCAGCGGATACATGAATAAGAAAACAACGAAGGATTGGCAAATCGATTTCTGCTCTCGCCCTTTAAAAGATGACCGAGGAAAGAAAGTGTGGGAACTTTTAATCACGGACGAAGACCGTTCGTTCGAACACGCGGAGTTTTTCCCGAACAATCGAATCAATTCCGTGGAGTTATCGAAAGCTTTGCAGAAGGTAGTCGATAGGAGAACGGAGGAAACCGGAGAACAGCCGAGAAAAGTGAAATTTTTCCGGAGTCAAATGATGACGATCATCACGAGAGCGTGTAAAGAGTGCGAGTTGGAACCGTTGCCGTCTAGGAGGTGTCAAACCATGTTGAATTGGTTGGAAGAGAGAATGGAGACGGTGTATAAGAAACATCCGGGGTATGATCCGAATTCGGCGCCGCTGATGACGTTTGACGCGCAAGCGCCGAAGCCGTTGCCGGACGCGTTGAGAGGAGAGTCGTGGGCCTTTGTCGCTTTGCCCTTGGTCGGGGTGAAGGAGGAAATGGAAGCCGTGGCGAGAGGTAAAGCGTTTGGAGACTTGCTGAACATCGACCCAGATTTACCGGACGATACGTTGATTCCAGGTGTAGTCGTGTACACGGCGCGCGCGGCGGCTTTGAGCGGATGGACGAAAGGCTTAGAATTGAGCGCGATTACCGTCGATTTGGAAAGTTCCTCCATCGTTTTGGAAACCGGTGTCAACGAGAGCTGGAACTACGCGTTCTTTCGAAGAACGAAAGAGTTGAGAGACGAAGCGAGAGAGTGGGAAGGCGTGAAGAGACAAACGAAAGGGTTGCACTTTTTAGCCATTCAAACGGACGCGGATAGCGAAACGACCGATGGGTTCTGGGTATTGCAAGACGTCAAAGGCTCGCAGTTTTAATCGTCATCATCAATAATAATAACAATGTAGTAGCGAGTCAAGAAGCGCAGTCTATGAAAAAGGGAGAGAGAGAGAGAGAGTGGGAGATACCAACAGTGTAGTCACATCCAAAAATTTAATATGAAAACGATTTGCGAAGTGGTATCTTCTCTCAAAATTTTACGTACACAGCAAAGCTCCTCGCAACACAAATTTGCCACGCTCTTTTAGACGCGCAGCCATCGAAAGATTGGTTCGAGAAGAATGCCTTCCTCCTCCTCCTCCTCCTCCTCCTCCTCCTCCAATCCTCTCCTCCTTCGAATGCTCTCCAAACTCAAATCTCTCCTCGTTTCCAAAAACAAACTCCATCTCTCCTTCGATGTGCTTTTTTACTTGTTTTCGTTGTTCTTGTTGTGTTTGTTCTCGACGAATTACTTGAGCAACGCGTCGTACGTGGACGAGAACGGATTGTTGCTGGGAAGCACGAGAACTGCGTTCGATAACGAGAACAGCGAAAACGCGAGGAGGTTTTCGGACGCGTTGTTGAAAACAGGAAGTTTACGGGAAGCGAAGGAGGTTTTGGTGAGAGATATTTTGTTGGCGACAACGGGTGATGATGCTTCGGAGGTGACGGTTCGCCCGTACGCGCTACACGCGGTAGCTCGAGCAAAGTTTGGAGATGGGAGAGAATCGATCGCAATTGTCGCACCGATCGGGTGCTTAGCAGCAGGTGAAAACGACGATAGGATTAAGGAAGAAGAAGCAGACGCGGTCGCGTTGGCGTTGGAGATGTTCTTTTATGTCAAGTCGCGAAAGGTGAAATGGTTGGGACGGGACGTGGTGTTGGTCGTGCCGACGTGTTTTGAGTATTTGGAAGAAGGGAACCCGGTTTCAAAAATTCGCGCGACGGGAAAATGGTTAGAGACATATTTAGAGGGCGAAGAAGAAGGCGAGGACGATAATGATGGTCGTGGCAATGGTGCTGTTACTAACAATAAAAAAGAAGACGTTTTCTTCCGCGCCGGGCAGATCCACCAAGCGTTTGGCATCGAAACACCACACGGCATGAAAAACTTTGAAAAATCAAAGTCTGCTATGTTCGCAAAGCTTCATGGATGGAATGGAGCGTTGCCAAATCAAGACATATTTGAAGTGGCAAAGTTTTCCTCCCGAATGGGGCGAGGGACGTCGTCGGGATTTAGTGTACACGGCACGCACGTCATCGACGCGAAGAAGACAAAATGGGAGAAGTGGGTGGAACATACGAAAGCGTGGACGTCGTTTGCGAAGTTATCGGTAGTTGGTAAGCCTACGGGAGTTCACGGAGCGTTCAAAGTGAAATCGATAGATTCGTTCACGATGGTATACGATAAAGAGAAAGGCAGGGAGGATGATGAAGGAACAAAAGGTCGAGACTTTCGAATAGAAAATTACCTCGCGTGTGGTATCGCGCTAGAAACAGCTATTAGAGCGTGCAACAATCTCGTCGAGCAATTGCACCACGCCCGTTTTGAGTACGTGCTCATTGGGAATGACAGATACGTAGGCGTTGCTGAGTTGGCCGGGACGCTCGGAGTTATGCTCGTCGCGTTGGGTATCAAGACGTTGAAAGCGTACGAGAACGAGAAATGGATGATTTTGTCTTCTTCCTCTTCTTCATGGTCCTTTCAAGAGGTCTTTTCTGTGGTAAAAATATTCACATTTATACTCTTAATGGTCGTCCTGATCGCGTTGGCGTATTTTAACGTCGCCTTGGGACTGTGTATGGCGACATTTTGCGTTCCAATATGCTTGGTCATGCCCGAGACGAGAGAAGACGAGAAAAAGAAGAAGAATAAGAAGGAATGACGAAAGCAAAGCGTTTACTTGTAGTAGTAGAAATAGCACACGCAGTAATAGTAGAATTGATGCGTTAGCACTTTTATATAATACACGTATCTAACTAAGAAGCATAATGACGATTTTACGATGAAATTTTAAGCCGCAACTTCGGCTGGAGCTTTGGTCCTCGCTCTCGTCGCATCTGCTCTCTTTGACTTCCATTCGAGCGCTTGGACTTCAAAAAATTCCATGGCTACTTGATCCGGCCACGGAGCACCCCAAGGCGCTTCAGCTCCCGCCGTCCATCCTAAATGTCCACCACTTTCCGTTTCTAATAAAATAACGTTCTCATTGCTCGCAATTTCCTCTCTAGGTATCGCTTCGATCGAAGCGATTGGATCGTCCTTCGCTTGGACGCATAACAACGGGACTCTCACGTCGGCAATCTTTCTTCTCGACCCGCTCGCTTCGTAATAGGCGTCCACGGAAGAAAATCCAAAAGTCACTCGCGTGATTGCCTCGTCAAAATCCCGGACCGTTCTCGCTTTCCTGACCAACGCCGGTTCGTATTCCCTCAAGCCTTGGAACAAATGTTTATGCGGTTCGAACAACTTGCGCATGTTGTTCGCCATCGATTTCGAATATAGCTTACCCCAAAAGCCTTTCTGCAAATTCTCGTCGCACCTGTTCAAATCGAATGGGTTACACATGCTACACGCGGCATCAACCACCGCGTCTTCTCCGTCCTCACCCAACGTGTTCGTTAAAATATTTGCTCCTAACGACCAACCGACGGCGAATAAAGGCGCGTTGGGAAAGCGTCGCTTCATCTCCTTCATCACCGCCCTCGTATCTCCGGTAAAACTCGCGCTATAAAACTGAGGCGTCAGCAAAGGTGATTCGCTCGTCCCTCTCGCATTGAATGCAACTACTCGATACCCTTTCATCACCGCCCTTCTCAACATGTGTTTCAAATACTTATCGTGCGATCCGCCGGCGATGCCGGACATCAGCACCAACGTCGGCGCGTCCTCCGGTAACGTCCTGTAATGTTCCTCCAATACCTTATCAATCTTCGGCGTTTGATTCGGTATCGATTTTCTATGCGGCTCAAAATCTTTATCCAAATTTCTCGTCTTCTCTAACATCTCCGGCGTGCGTTCGCGATACTTATGCGTCTCATCGTCCACCGACAACGGCCAATCCAAAGCGACCACGCCGCCGCACGCCATCGGCAACAACTCTCTCTGATACTCCACTTCCACGTCTTTTCTAAAGAAAGTCGCCATTATCGTCGACGCGTGTGGGTTTCTCAGCACCGTAACCGCGTCGTATCCAACCCGCAACGTGTGCAACATTTTCAAAACGTTTGCGTTTTTCTCCGTCTTTTGGCAAGAAACCGAAACTTCGCTCGTCGTTTTGTGCTTGAAAACTTTGCTCAGAAGAGCCACGAGGAGAGCGCCAGAGGTGACGAAAAACGCCGCTCGAGCCGGTTCAGAAGAAGCCGCGCTCAAAACGACGCCTTCTAACGCCGACGCAGAGATGGACGACGAAGCACCACCACCGCCGCCAAGACCACCACCAGCAGAAGCAGCAGCAGCGGGAGAGCGCGCGAGATTTGACGACGAAGTTCTCGATAACGATGACGACGAGAATGTTGACTTAAACATGTTTTTCGTATTCGTATTCGCCGATCGAAAAGGACGAGAAGAAACCGATGAAAAAGACGTCGACGCGACCACTGCTCCTCCACAAACAAAACCACCGCTCTTCAAAGGACGAGGAAGAGCAGGACGCATGTTCCTGCGCGCGCTGCGTGAGCTTTTCTCTCTCTCTCTCTCTCTTTTCTTTGTGTTCACTTTTTTTTGCAAAGCGAGCATAAAACCCTAAATAAAAATCTGCGTGCATTTTCTCGCGCGCGTTTTCTTCACAACCCCTCTCTCTTCTTTAGGAAAAGCAGAGAGAGAGAGAGAACACGTTTATTTTCAAGCGCGCGCGAGAAGCGAGAGTTTGTGAGAGAGAAGGAAACAAAAAGTAAACGCGACGACGACGACGACGACGCTTCTTTGAGTTTCTCGAGTAAAGAGAGAGAGTTCGAATTTTGTTCCGCAGTTTTAGAAAACGAAAAAAAAGCGCAGCGGAATACATACACATAATAATAGAGAGAGAGTGTATTATAGATAAAAGAATACGCGCGCGCAGAGAGAGTACCGCCAGAACACATCGAGATGGGTGGAGACGACGAGCTCGCGAAGCACACAAAGGTGCGTTTGGGGGGACAGCGCGTGTTGTTGGGGAGAGAGAGAGAGGGACTTTCTCTCTCAATTTTTTTTTCTTCTCCTTCTCTCGATCGCTTTTTTTTTGCCTCTCTTTTCTCGAAGAAAACACACGCACCGACTGACTTTTCTTCTTCTTACTCTACTACCACTACTCAACAACAACGACAAAAAAAATCCATCGCAGGTTAAAATCACCGGCAACAACCGAACGAAACAGAAACTGATCGGGTTGAACGCGACGGTGAAAAAATCCGTCGGCTTGGGCGGGTGGCACTGGCTCGTCCTCGAAAACGGGAAGGAAGTTAAGTTGCAAAAGAACGCGTTGGAGGTGGTTTCGTTACCGACGGGCGAGGAGGTGGAATCGATCGAGTTTCAAACGAAAGACGACGACGATGGGTCGCACGTGGAGAGCGGAGAGATTGAAGAGTTGGACGGGGACGAGGAGATGAATGAAGACGAGGATAACAACGAGAGAGAAGGAAAGGATGGAGGAGACGCGATGGACGAGGACGACGAGAATGCGGGCTCGAAAGAACGAGACGGCGAAGAAGACGAAAAGAAAGAAGGCGAAGGGGACGGAGAAGATGGCGAGGGCGAAGAAGAGGAAGAAGAAGGCGAAGAAGTTGATAAAGAAGGCGGCATGAAAGCGAGGTTACGACGACCGACGAGAACGCCCGGGAACGGGCCGCCGAGTCAACAAGCCGCGGCGGCGATGAAACGAATCGTCGATAAAAGAAACGCCGGAAAACCAAACTGCAACGTAAACTTCAACAGACTCACCGGACCGACTTTGCTCAAGTATAAGAAATTTTACCAAATGCCCGGCGCGGATACCGACGATGTTATCAAAGGGAAAGCGAAGATGGTCGATGAAGTCACTCGGCATTTCATGTCGCAAAAAGTGGACGAACAGAAATGCTTGGCGCAGTTCATCGCCAGTTTAGCGAGCACTACGCGTTGATTTGATTGAGCTAGCGCGCGAAAGAATCTATACACATACAATCATCAATTCTTATTATCAGTTTTAATTTGTATTTTTTGTAGTACGTATTATCAAAAACTCTCCGTCTGTCTCTTCTCTTCTCTCTCTCTCTCTCTCTCTCTTTCTCTTTCTATCATATCCTTTGTTCTAATCTCTTCTAAATCGTGTTAATATTATCGCCTAAAAAGTTTCTACTTCAATTCTTACTTGTATTCCGAAGGGAGCACTCCGGTTTCCATCGCTTTTTCGAGCATCGCGATTTCCTCCAAAGTCGTCGCGTTTGCGATGGCGGCTTTAATCTTCGCCAACTCCGCCGCGTTATTTTTCTTCTCGTTCTTCTTCCCTTTCTTTTTCTTCCCCTCGTCCTCTTCCTCTTCTTCTCTTCCGCCTCTCTTGCCGACGGTAAACGTCTTCGCCTTGATCGCTTTCCCATCGTCACCTTCAAACATCTTCTTCGCTGCTTCCCGTTCCTTCGCGTACACGCGTTCGTAATCTAACATTCTCAATCCATCGTTCAATTTGTATATGCAATACAGCCGATAATTCTCCACCGCGCACACCGGATTCCCTTTCAAAACCAAACATTTCAGACGTTTAACCTTCCCTATTTCGTCGATGTCGTGCAAATTTTTAATCTTGTTATTTTGCATCAGCAGCCACTCCAGCTTCGGCACGTTCTCGCTCAAATTCGTCCCGTTAATTTTCTCAATCTTATTCTCGCTCGCGTTGATCGTGTGCAACCGCTTCAACTTGGGAAACCCCTCCAACTTGACGATTTCGTTTTTGCTCACGTCGATGCAATCGAACTGGTCGTTCGTGCCGCCTAAATTTTCTATCGCTTTGATTCCTTTCGAAGAGAGATCGAGCTCGTACTCGTCCACCGCGTTCAGCGTTTGGTTCGATTCTAGAATCACATCGACCGTTAGTTTTCCTTTTTCAACGTCGTCTCGTTGGTGCGTTTGGTGCGCGAGTAGCGACGACATTTTCTTTCTCTCTTCTTCTTTCTTTGTTGTGTTGTTCTCTATTTTCGTATTTTGCGTTTGTGCTGCGTTTTGTTTTTTTTTTGTGAAGGAAAAAAAAATACGACTCGCAAGGGGCAAAAAGAAGAAAAATTCCATCTTCTGTATTCTTCGTTATTATTACTACGCGCGCGAGAGAGCGCTCTCTCTCTCGCGAGGCAGACGTCCCTTCTCTTCTCTGCGAGCGCTGTCGCTTCGTTTGCTTTTTATAAAGAGAGAGAGAGAGAGAGAGAGAAAAAAAAAGAAGGAAACATAAAGCACGATGAGTACGACGAAAAGAAAAGAAGCGAGAATCTATTGGGAAAAACAAACTTTAGCGTTGTGCGGTCACCACTCGTTGAACGCGCTGCTCCAAGGCCCGCACGTCACGACGAATGATTTACAAAAAATAGCGGAAACGTTGGACGAGGAGGAGAGGAAATTACTCACGAGCGCGGAAGATAGAAGGAAATTCGATGAGAGACCGAGCGAGAACGTGGACGTGCACACCGGGAATTATTCTTTGCAAGTGTTGGACCGAGCGTTGGAAATGCGTTTTCAGCTGACTTTAACGCACGTGTTTCAGCGAAGCGAGCTGAACGAAGCGGCGAAGAATAAAGCGTTTTTGCTGAACGCGCATCAGCACTGGTACGCGATGCGAGAAATCAGAGGGCAGTGGTGGAATTTGAATTCTCAGTTAGCGGCGCCGATGAAAGTGCACGGGGAAATCGTGTGGTATTTAGAAAGCGTGATTCAAAGAGGGACGCAAGTGTTCGCCGTGGTGGGCGCGTTGCCGCAAGCGCACGAGATTTTCGGGCAGAAAGACGGCGAGTACGGGAACTGGATCGCTGAGAGCGAGTGCGAAGAGATGAACGAGATGGTAGCGAGAGCGGAGAGAGAAGGGAAGACGTTGGAGAGAGTGAAGGAGGAGATGAAGGAGGAGAAGAAGAGGAAGATGATTTTTAGCGGCAAGGCAAACACGTTGAGAGGAGGGGATTCGACGACGAACACGAATAACGAGGTTGATGACGACGACGACGACGACGACGACGACGATGCGATAGTAATAGACGATGCATATATTGGGGTAGACCGGAACGAAGATCCGGAGTTGTACGCGGCGATGAAAGCGTCGTTAGAAGAGGAAGCGAGGAAAAGAGTGAAGAATAGCAAAAGAGGCGGCTACGGCAGCAAAGAAAATCGAGAAGGAGGGAGAGGAATAGGACAACAAGGAACCACCAGCACTTGGCAAAATTTAGGCAAAGAAAACGACAACAAAAACAACAACGGAACAACGATAGAACTAAAGAAAGAACCAGAGGAAAGTCCGGACACGCTTTCCGTCGCCGTTCGCATGCCAGACGGCGAGCGGCTCAAACCGCGCCGGTTTCTTAAAACCGACTCGATCAAAGACGTGGAAAACTGGATCGTCCGCGAGAGCAAGAACAAAGTCACTTTTCGGTCCCAAGGTGGACGCGAGTGCTTAGTTTTAGTCCACTTCCCGAAGAGAACGACGTTGGACGACCCGGGGAGAACTTTAGACGAGTGTGGGTTTGAAAACAGGGAGATGTTGACCTTCGCTTAAAACACACACACACTATACATAGTTTTCTTTTTTGTGTAATGAAAAAAGAAAGGAGAGTTTTGAAAAACCCGCGTCGTCAGAAAAAAGCACGAATACTAGAAGAAAAGAATGCTCTTCACGTCTTCTGCAACCTTTGTCGGCGCAGTCGCCGGCGTCTGCACGCAGATGTACGCGTGCGCTTTGCGCAAAGTGCCGTTGTTTCACCGTACGTTTTAAAGCGTTTCCTTTTCTTTTTCTTTCTCCCGCGTTTTATTGTTGTTGTTGTTGTTGTTTGCAATCGTTTTCCCCGGTCTCTCTCTCTTTCTTTCTTCTCTCTCTCTCTCTCTTCTGACAAAAGTCTCTTTCTCTCTTTTCTGAACACACAAACAGAACCTCAAATCCACGCCGGTTTCGCCGTCGCCGGCGCGTTCACCGCCGAGTGGTTGGTCCAAAAAGAGCAAAGTTTACAAAAAGAAGTCGACGCGTTGGTGCGAGATAGGCAGGAGAGGAACAAAGA